>JAAUYG010256716.1_pt1 | contig 11209 bp, 6 predicted proteins | sample 7278091 | NCBI WGS metagenome assembly JAAUYG01 (sample SAMN14350201, study PRJNA611818) | marine sediment metagenome | isolation source: surface marine sediment (0.6m) | place: French Polynesia: Moorea | collected 2018-08
ATACAATCCGAGGCAATATCTTAGCCATAGGCTGTAAGCTATTCTTTAATTTGAACAAGACATATTATTGAGTAATTAAAAAGTAGAAAGTAGAAAGAGGGTATATGTGGAACTTCTAGAACTTTGGCCACTTGCCAAGTTCCATGCCCAAATATGGCAATTTTGAAAAATGGTCCATATCTCGCAAACCGCTGCCTGTAGAGCAAAAATAACCTTCATTTCAACCATCTTGTCTAGAGGGTACATAAAATAAATAAATTTACCAAATTTGTATAGCGCCAAATCCAAGATGACATCTTGCCCTAGGGCGCTGCACATTGAACAATTTTAAGACTCGATCGTCAAAGGCTTGTCTGAAGAAATACGTTTTGAGTAACTTTTTAAAATTGTCTAATGTTTTAGCACATCTTGAGCAGGTAGTCCATTCCAGAGGGCTGGTGCGGCTGCACTTACTAAAATAAGGCAAACTAGTGGGTACCCGGTATATCAGATATTGAAGCATATAAAATATATTTTTTTCCACTTGTAATAAATACCGGGGCAATGAGTTTTTTTTTAATCAGGTACACTGTATGCAGCATTACCATGTACTCAACCCACTGTAACCTGCATTTTTATTTATTCTAGCCCAGTTATCACAAAGGAACCTTGAAATTAAATAATCCTGATGAAAATATAGCTTCATTGTGAATTACATGGTGATTGATGTACTATGATGAAAATCAATAGCGGTAATGTGCCTTTTCTTAATCTATAACAGTAGCCGCATGCCAACCTCTGGTATCTCGTTACACTAATGCATATATATACAAAGCTCTTATACATGTATGGTACATGGTAAAAGTGTAATACATGTACCGGTACATGTACTTCATATTCCTTCTGATGGTCAAGCTTGCATGACGTGTATTCAGATTTCTCTTTAAAAGCCACATGCATTATGCCTTGCATGTATCACCTTGTAATTTGTTTTTAAGGTTAATGCATTGTATACAGGCAAAAAAGTACTTTTAGGTATTTTTCTTTGCCGCTTTTCATCCTCCTCGGCATACGGCATACGTAATGAAGGTGGCTTTTTTAGATAAGGGAAAGTGCAGTTAACACAACAATTCCCAGCCAAATCAGACTCAGGCTGGCTAGAAGGCCTTTGGCATGGAAAATTATCTCAGCTTGAGAGAATAACATCAAATAACAAAAGCCCCTACACTTAACAGCATGAGATAAACACAGACTGAGGGAGGGCCTGAAGGAGAAAAGGCAAACGTTTTCTTCTGTGTGGTAGGGAACTAGCGAGTATCTCTTGAACGGTTGCAGACCATCACAGGCTAGGAGGCTTTTAAAGAACTAGCGATATGACTTGACCATGAACAAAAGGGCAAAAAAGGAGGGGGTCTTGGAGAAATTGTAATGGGGGGAAGGTGCTAGTTGGAACTTGCCTGTTCTGTTGAGAGAACTTGGACTGAGTTCTGGACAGGAAGCAGAGAGGAGATGCTCCGCCAACAGAACTGCCCTCTGGTGATAAACTTGATAACATGGCAACAAAGTGGGACGGGCTGTGGCATTGTTGTAGGCAGTGGGAGGCCAGGGATGTATAAAGAGTGATGCTGTCTACCGGCAGCTCCATAGGAGGCTAGAGGCAGCGAGAGCCCCTGTCAGATGGCAGGGATGGGAGAGGAAGCAAAAGCTTCCAGCCTCTGTGCAGAAGACAATTGGCTTACATTGGTGTGGCCAGAGGCTCCACATTTGCCGCTCATATGGGCAAAATAGCATTTGTGGCTTTGTAATTATAGCAATATCTCAAGCTGTGACAGATCAGGACCAGCAAGGGGTCTGCATGAATGAAGAGGAAATGAGAATGAACAATGTCACAGACTTCAGACTTCACCTTGAAGTGTTTGGCCAGCCACTTGATTCGGACGGCACCTCCGGTGGATGACTTGAATCAACTCCAGTAATGCCAGAAATTCAATAGACAAAGCATTCATGATTGACTGACACACTGGCAGTTGGTTCCCAGCGCAAGAGTAAGGACACCAAAGTTGCACCATTTGTACAAAAATGTATCTGATGTGTTATCGTGGGTGGAAGTGATTAATTAATGGGTGCCAGAAAACAGAAGGTGACGGCCGAGTTTAATCAGGTGGCTGGGAGTTTATTTGATTCCGGTGTGGGTTTATCCCTGATTGATTTGCATCAAGTTTAATTTTAGGTGGAGTTGGCCTTGCAGCTGCCTTCAAGTGGGATGGCGGGACCTTGCGAGGGGATTTGGTGGACACAGACCAGATTGCTGCTGTCTGGACTGATGGGGGTCGTAATTCTGTTGCCTGGAGCTGTCACCAAGGTGACAGGCCTTCCCGTTGGAAACCCTGCGGGCACAGATCCCTTGACATTTGCGGTGGATTTGCAAAACGAAGAGCAAACTGCTCACCTTGCTTCAATAATCGACGCTCTAGAATTCCTTGGGATACTGGACAGTAGCCATGAGCGATGCTACACGCTGGACAAGATAACCCAAAGCCGGGTCCCTGCAGGGAGCACCAAAACCACAATCGCAATCTTTTTTCATGTGGAAGAAATAGTAAATGGCAAAGGGCGGCCATGGGACGTTGGGAATCAGACTGAAAATGGAATAGTGACCAGTTCAAGTGCCAATGCTAACACCTATGATTCTGACAATCAAACAGGGGAACTTGGAGATAAGTGTCTAGGAAAATCGACAGCTCCAATGCCATCATCTGACATGTCAAACTCCGTGACAGAATCTGGATTAGGGCACTTTCCAGGTGATATAGACACCAATGGCAACAACACAAACAGTACTGGGCCTGTAGTTGTAGCAACAATGAGCCCAAAACAAAGATTAGGAATTAAAGGTAAAAGATTTATTTATGAGATCATTGCTTTAATTTTCTTACACTCTTATTTAAATTTGTGATAGACTAAAATATTAATTTGTATGTATTACAACTATACTAATTAGTCTCTTTTGTAACAGTCAAAATTTATTTAAAAGTACCGGTATGTTGCCGTTTGTTGTTACAACCGGTATGTTGTTTACAGTACAGATGAGATTTAATGCTGAATCTGTTACATACACTTTATGTAGAGCCAATATGAAGTTCATTAATACTGGTAACCGGTCCTTTTGTCTACATTGTAGGAATAATACATATATAATCCTGTGGTATTATTACATGCTGAAACATAATATGCTAGTAAATGCGTGTGTAAATATATCTGTAAAAATTTTGCTGAATCTGTAAGATGAAAACTCAACCCAAAGATACAGATTTACACGTATAAGTGAAATGGGACAGATGGCATAACTCTTCACAGGCTTTCAATTTTTGTGATATTATACATGTACACATACCCATTACGTTCCTACAATACATGTATACCGCATTAGACTTATAGAACACATCTCGGCCTAAGTGTGCCATGTAGTGTAATTTTCTATCCCCTGGCATGCCAAGCTGTGCTTCTATGTAACCTTAGATATTTAATCTGCATGTTTAAATTTACTGTGTTTCAATCAGCGCATCTTGGATTTATGCTTTACAAAATTAGATTGGTATTATTTATAACAAAGATATTATATAGATGGAAGTTCACGTTAACACCAGCGAACATTGGGCGAAATTTTGAGCTTTCGACCCGACTCCACGGGTCTTCTTCAGAAAAATAAATATAAAAATAAATATTAAAATAAAGATATTATATTTATATCTATAATTGATTAATACTTGTTTAAAATTAAAAATATAAGTGACATATTTCATATTTAACATTACTAGTACTAGTGTTACTCTTATACGTTGAAAAAAATAACATGCACTACCAAAGGAAACTTTATTCTTCTTTAATTTCCTTGGATGTACAATATCTTCTACAACACACCATTGAAGGAATAAAAAGTATAATCTAAAATAGATCTATTGTACCTTTATTAGTATCAAGCTTATAATGGATAAAGAGGTATATGATACTGATACACATTGGCTCGCACTTTCATGTCACCTGGATGGCTGCTTACATGTATGTTGGCGCTGAGTACTCCAGAAATTTTGCATTCATCAGGTATCACTAAATGATAATATCTCTGAGCACAATTTTGTTGGTCGGTGTTTGATCATGTGACGTTGGAAAAACTGGGATAAATATTCACCTGTAACATGTACCTAAAGTAGACATGACTGGCAGGCAGCTGATATGTTGCATACCTGTAATATGAATGTTTTCAGATGGCCTGAGCCGTACACAGATAATGGTTATCTGCACCTGTTCTGTTGTCATTGGACTCTTCTTCATTGTGGCACTCAGCATGCGAGTGAGGTATGTACATGACAACAGCTGGAGAAAAGGAGTAAATGTGAGGCAGAGTACTTTATTGCATTCATGTTATATAAAGTGACTTTAAAAAATTACCACTCTGGATGAGTTATCAGTTGACTTTTGGGTTCCGATCTAGTTCGATCACAGATGTTGGTTATATGTTAAATTCTTGTATTTTTGTCATGTTATTTTATTATTGCATGGCCAAAACAAACATGCATAAACAAATGTTTTAGAAATAATCGGAAAAAAAATAGAGCTACACATATGTTCAAAAATAATCAGAAAGATTTGGAACTACAGTAGTCCAAGTCTAACTACCCTTCAGGTAAGTATAGTTCTGATCATGAGGTGTTGCCCTTTGGTGAGAATGAGAATTCAATGCATTCATTGTACCTGCTGCCATGATTTGCGTCCTGTCTAGAGAGTGTCCTTTAATGGAGAGAGCTGTGCTCTGCGATTTGGTAATTCCAGAACTCTTGATCAGTACTTCACTTACATGTACCTAAGAACCTGGGCTAAGAGACACCCAGAGCTTCAGAAATTTTGCCAGCTATCTCTAAATGGTACCGGTACATATATATCTGTGAGCACAATTTGTTGCGGCTTTTTGATCATGCAACATTGGGAAAACTGTGATAAAAATTCACATGTGACATGTAGACATTTTCAGTGGAAATAGAACATTTACAAATCATAATGACGAAGTAACCGGCAGGGTTCCCAGAAAACCTCTTGTCCATGCACACTCAGCATTTTTAACATTTGGGGAATTGGAACGGAGTCCATGTCTGATGCAGTCAGATGTTATCAAGAACTGGTTTTGCATATGAGATGCTTTCTGGCTCTCATAAATCACTGTGGAAGCAAAAGCTGAATCTGCTTTGCTGGAATTGGTGTTCAGATTGTACAGTCTTGTTAGCTAGAGCCCAAAAGTGTTATAAAAGCCTCATTTTCTTTTATAACTTGTACAGTGTCGTCATTGCTGGGTTGTCAGTACCCGGTATCTCGATTGTGCCATTACACTGGTGTTGTTGATTCCCCTCATACGTGCATGTTACATGTAATTGTGGTCAGCATGGCAATATACAGAAACCTGTAAAAATATCATATTGAGAAATAACAAAAGTTCTAAAAGTTCCAATCCTTTTATAGCAAACAATAACTTAATTTTTTCCTTACATTGTGGCAATGAACACTGACAATAAAATTGTATATCTGCTGGCATATTGTGTGGGGAATTCAGCTATTCTTTTAAGTTACCTTTTCCGGGGTGGTTTTAATTCTGGGCTCCATTAATTTTCTCATTATTCAAAAGGGCAGTAGGCTGAAAAAAATCTATACCGGTACAAGTAGCTTATATATAACCCCAGGCTGTTAGTTTTCCATATTTCTGTGGTGAGCTTACAGACTCCACTGTGATTACATTGATAGTGTACCCATGCATACAGAAAAGTGCATATATACATGTAGGCTTGTGTTTTTCCATCCTGGCCCACAGTGGGGTGTGTGTTCCTAACATGGTGTATAGTTTATACCTATACAGTGTGACTTAATTGGACATCCTACCTGCTTGCACACATGTAATGTCCCTTTCTAAGGTGAAAATCTATACATTGTAGGTGTAGGTGCTAAATGTGAATCTATTTGTCTATTAATTAGGGATGGCCTACTCCTCACATGGGGCATAGCTTCACTATTCTCTGCCAGTCCCCTACCTCTCAGGCCTGACCTTTGTGATTCCATTGGCAAACCCGGCTGCCCCATAATGGCAGATATCCATTTGGGGACCCTGCTATGGTTACCAAACTGTCAGGAACAGTTGATGTTGGTCGTTAGTGCAGAACAAGCCCATTAGTCTGTGGCTCAATGTTTGTATTTGAGACAAGATTGGCTGGGACACTACATATATACCTGGGAGTATGTCATTTTTTTTTCTGCATCAAAAATATGCAACTAGTACCATTCACATTTGGAGAATCAAATATGGTCTCAGTTATTTGACTTTGGTATATCAATACATGTACACTGTATATATAACATAAATCTGAATGGTGTATTTGTATAAACCATGCACAGTATCCGATTTTAAACTTTGGTTACAGTATGCATGTAGTAGTATTTATGTCTAAACATTTTAAATGATTGTAACGACAATGATTACTTCCTCATGTAACCATGATATTAAGAATACAGTGTAGTTAAGCCAATGTATGAATTATTGTGGTAAATACTTTCTTTTCAAAGGAATTACGTGAAAAGGCGTCGCAACGAGAAAGCAGCATCAAAGAAAAACTACCGAGCTTCCAACAGTCTGCTTCGTGGGTCACAAACGTTCATGGACACAGGAAATGCTGCAAACGCTGCAAATGATGTATGTATTCCATTATATCAATTAATTTGAGATTCTCTCAAAGAGAGAAAAAAAGATAAAGATACACTGACAATAAATATATATATGCCAGCAGTCACAAGATAACATTTTTTGATGCACATCACCATAAGTACGTGACAGGAATAAGCATGCATGTTACATCTATAGTGGAACGTCAGAAAAAGACCACCCACAGGACTGTTTTAAACTGGTGGTGGACTGTTTTAAACTGAGGTGGTGTCATGTCTGAGGCTACAAAAAAATAAAAATGCAGTTCTGGTGCTGGTGAGTGGTCTAATTTCTGAGGTGGCCGCATATGACGTTGCACTGTATAAAAGGAAAAACTACATGCACCTTTAATATTCAGTGATTTTAAAGCTTTAATCACGTTTTGTTCATATGTATATATGCTATGCATGAGGTTACATATAAGTGGGTATTTGTATGGACTGTACAGTATAAGTTTAATACAAAGAACATGGACTGTAATATGCTGTGTAAACCAACCAGCACGTACATAATCTGCGCACTGGATCGAGTTTATATCTCCCGTCCGTGAACAGAATAACCATCTGCAACACATGCATAATTCTGCCACTTTTTCCCCAGTGGGGGACCCTTTGATTGAAGTGTCATTTAGTGTTGGTGCCAAATCTGGCCTCTCCAACCACCCTGCAGTCTTTTAGGGGAGTGGAAAGTGTGGAGTTCCCAGAGGGGAGGGTGGAAGGGAGGGAGGTAATTTCAGGTCACTGCTGATGTAAGGAGAAGGTGCTAGTTAGAACTGGGAGCTGTGATTTTTGTGAATCTTGGAGAGTCAAGTGCAGCCATGCAGATAATGCCAGTGGGCAATGCCTACCCGACTGCACGAAGATAAGCCATAGAAATTGAAAGTATTAGCTTCCTTGGGAGGCAGAGAATGGAGGAGCATGGCTGTGCTGGCATGATCTCAGTGGCACCATCGGAGGGAACTGCTAAATACGCCCACAGACACTTCACAGGGTCCGTTTTCATGGACAATTCTTTAAGGCACAAGATAATGGTGGATAATGGTTTGGCTTGGCATAAAAAAAGTTACACGTCTGGAAAGAAAAATTACTGTTCGTATAGCAATATTCCAAGAAGGCACTCTTTTTGTTCCTTCAGTTTAAGGGATGGGGCTCTGGTCAAACCCAGCTCGTATGGACTGTCTATATCTAAATTGAACCTTTTAGAAAAAAATATTCTATGAAAGTTCATTTTGTAAATGGTGAGCTCAATTGTAGTTTGTTCTAGATCATATATATATATATATACAGTATATATATATATACCATATATATCAATAGTTTACTTAAATAAGGATGCATGTATTTATTGTACATTCAGCTAGAAAATATCATCAGCAGAGTCCGTAGGATTTAAGCTAATTAAGAGTAGTAATTTACGTGTATTGTGCCTTTCCTTGAGCTTCTCACTATTGGCAGTAAGTATATTTCATTGCACCACTATAAAATTAGCCATATTTCTTATATTAAGCAGACAAGCTGCTTCAGAAAACTTCCTTATGTATATACTTATATATATATATATATATATATCTTATTGTTGCATGCGTGTCTTGTGAACAGTGTATTAAAGTTCTGGTGGTTCTTGTCATTATATGCTTGGATTTCATCTTTGCGTGTATTATTCTCCCTTATTGATTTTCAGAGCGTAATTCGTGCAAAGTTGCCTAGAATTCCTCGAATTCAGAGAACACGAGGAGGTTTTAATAAATCCGGACCCAATATTGGAGAATCTCTATTTTATTACCATGGTAACTTTCACTCTGTTTTTTTCCACCCATTTGTTTGCCTTTTCTTTATTTCCCTGCATGTTCTGGTAGGATCTGGAGTACTTATACATGTAGCTGGCACAAATGTTGGCTACATTTTTGGCACCATCCATAATATTTACAGGGCTGCTGGATTTATAATCATGATGCATACAGTGTTGCCCACATGTTCCTACAGAAACATACATCTTCTCTCATAAATTTAATGCAAGGCTTATTTAAACAGACGGAGGCAGCAGCGGGCCTAGAAACCGTTAACGGAGGCAGTAGCAATCAGTGTTTGGTAGATTTTGTGTGCCAAATACATGTATATGATGAGCATACACTGTATATATTTGCCAATACATAGCAGGTACCATACTCTAGATCCTGTTACAGATCCCTTTTCTACCTGGCATGTGTTCAATTATATATCTTATTTACTCTCACCGTCACCCTAAAGAGCCTGAGTTATGCTTTAGTTGAGAATATGATTTGAGAAGTCTTCACCAATCTGGAATATAGTTACTAATTTACCATGTTTACCAGTACACTAATTTACCTTATACCCAAATTACAAGCATGGCTGTCAGAAATATATAGTCTTTTCTGCTCCAATACCTTTATATACTTATATGCGTACTGTTTACCTGGCATTACTGGCCTGCAGGTAGACATGTACATATACATGCATTTAAGAAGTTTGTTCAATTACTAATAGTTGCAGTGCAACCACCAGACTGAGAGTCAAACGCAGAGGAAGATAACTGGTACATTTTTTTTGTCTGTAGTATAGTTTGGAACTGCATTGTGACTTCCTTTGTTAATTAATTAGGATGCAACATGCTGATAGTTACCAGCACTGATAGTCATCCATCCATGTTTAACATATGCTAACATTGGCCCAGCTCTTACAAGGACACCCCTTGTGTCAAATAATTCTGTCCACATTGGAGCAGTGTGGTTTTGGTAATTATAAGAGCTAGGGAATATTATATGCATTCACAATGTACTTGCTGCCAAGATATAATGTATATCCTCTCAAGATTGTTCCTTCTAGAAGAGAGGTTGCCATCTCTGGAGAGAGTTTTTCACATGGTTAATTAAAAGAGAAAGAAGACACCAGTATATTAGGAATTTTTGCATTATCACTGGCCAGGAGTAAAATATTACATCATGTAGCTTCCTGGTAATACCATGATACATGTATGCTTGCAGTCCTGCTCAGGTACAATTAATCATGTATAATATGCTGTTAAAAGTTGATACAGAAAGGAACTTTTTGTAATTCCATTGTATGTGAAGTACATGTATAAGTTTCCACTGTCTTTGCATGACTGGATAATTATTTGCTTCATTTGATGGCGACAAATTCAGCATTAGCTTTATGGAACAAATTATTCCAAAGCAGGCTTTGGGGCTAAAAAAAGGACGTTAAGTATTACCAGAACATGTAACATCATTATGCAGTATAGCTAAAGGTATGCATAATTACTATTAATCATTAAGCAGTGGATACACATTACAGTATTGTACAGGTACAAAGAAAATGTACATTGTACCAATCCAGTATTTTGCCCTATAGTTATCTGCTGTATTTGGCCACATACAATGTATATCCACGTATTGGCTGCATATGGATATCGTTGCAGTACATAGCGGTATGCAGTACATAAATATTTGCCTTATATGGCAGTAATGGAGGTGGCCATTCAATAGGAATTAGTCATTAATAATATATAAGTCAATGTTAATATAGCCACCTGTCAGGTTACATGTACCTCATCTGCATGCAGGTATGTAATGCATGCAGGATCTAGAGATGAAAGTGCTATTTTTAGCTATGGTGGCAATTCTTAATGGACATGCAAGTATACAGTATATATACATTTGTCAAAATGATTGGGATGGTATATGGGTGTATATGTCTGGTAGGACTTTTGTGCATGTAAATGTCCACACCCTCATGTTCATATTCTGAATATGGAGACTACCAAAATATGACTCAGTGTCAAAATAAACCATACAACTACATGTGCATGTATACTAAGTATGGGTGTAGAAAAAAATATATAAAATAATTCAAACAAAAACATATGGGTTGCATGCATGGCATGGTGGCAGTGCAGTCTGTAATGCAATGTATAATTTCCAACCCATGATGTCATTATTAGTAGGTACATGTACCTTAGAATCCCTGCTGGACTGGAGCTTGTGTGCAATCAGTTTACTTCCTTTGTAAAAAAATACATCGCTCAAGATATGAAATATATGAGAATAAAACCGTTCTTGATTGCACCTGCGATGAGCATGCATAATCTGTGAAAGATTTGTAATTGATCATACCGGTATCTAGCACAGTTCTGAGGAGACTAACGTTACTCATGAAGCAGACAGAATTCTTTGAAGTTGTGCAATCTTAAAACTGGTAATTCAGTCATTTAAGTAAGAATTGGGAAAACACATTGTTGCAATAATTACTTTCATGAAGTGAACAATGCATGTGCGTTCTATAATAAGGCCAGCATTTTTTAATTTTTAGTTTTACGACAATCTCTAACAAATTCTTGATGTAGGAGGAGGGAATAACTTACCAGCAGAGTTGAGAGATCCCAAACAGTCACTGGAAATTTTTAAGACAAAACTTAAAACCCATCTGTATAAAGAAGCATTCGCTAAGGACTAAACGCCCACCTTGATATTTTTCC
>JAAUYG010018571.1_pt1 | contig 11208 bp, 9 predicted proteins | sample 7278091 | NCBI WGS metagenome assembly JAAUYG01 (sample SAMN14350201, study PRJNA611818) | marine sediment metagenome | isolation source: surface marine sediment (0.6m) | place: French Polynesia: Moorea | collected 2018-08
TGTGGATTTTAATTGCATTTATACAATAATAATAACCACAACACCTATCCAGAAGAAGGTGGTGCAGGTTAAATCCCCCCCCCCCCCCCCCCACACACACACACACACACACTCCTGGTCCAGCAGGTTAGGTCAGCAGGGGTCACACCCAGCAGAGGAAGGAGGGAACCCCCACCCGGTACCAACAGGCCTGGTCCCAGAAATCAGGACTTATGCAACCCCTGAGAGGCCAGTGTAAAGAAAACGGAGAATCCTGGATAATATCCAGAAGGTTCAAAACCAAAGTCTGGAACCCCTAGAAGCCTTGAGGCAGGCACAGGGTTACCACTGCTTCCAGAAAGAAAGGGAGGGGGGTTGGGTGTGTATATAACAGGGCCCTAATGAGCCTCATTAAATCTGGCCCCCAGGCAGACAGGTAGGGAAAAGTATGGGGGTCAAGGTCACAGGGGTAAAGTGAATCCAGACATCGCTGCAGGAGACTGTCTCCATGGTAATCACTGGAGACAGGGACCTGGTGTCTCCAGGAAGCTAGGATTTAGGCCTGGAGTTCAGGAGGCTGGGATTCCTATACATTGCATTTCCCCAAGTCAAATGCAGGGAGTCTCAAAGTCAAACCTGAAAAACAGGTGATAATATATACCAGTATATATATTGACCAACCACTTTATGGGCAGGTGCCTAGCATTTAAAATATTTTTCTTACTGAATGCTCAGAGGTTCAATAATTTCCCTGCAGACAAATGTTCTCAATTATGTGACACAAAGAAAAATGTCTGCACGCCCTTTAAAATTTGCCACTGCTCCGACAATTTTTTTTTTGATTTCTGATTGATATATAGTCATGCAAAATGTTTGTAAAGGTTAAAGCTATATTTTTGGTGGTTAAGTCTACATTTTTAATCATAGTACAGTTTTGAGATTGATGAATATTCAATGACCTGCATCCCTGATATGAATTCATCTGCAAAAACCACGAAAATGCACCCTCAATCAGAATATACCTGCTCAGTTTTCAGTTCGCTATGGTCCTTCCAACCCCTGAAACCATTTGTGTACTGTCAGATATAGCACATAACAAGATGCCTTTGTATTTGAAGCGAGCCGCCAATGTCCACAAACCAAAGTTTGCAGTTTATCAAATATCAGTCTGTTCGGTCCGCCACTGTTTACCAGGATTTACTGGTGAATGAAAGGCTGTCAACTTCACTAGATCAGCTGAGCATACTTGTATGTGGAGCCCCAGTTCTCCCTCCATTTCGCTCTGCACTATTGACAGGTAAATTCAGTCTACTTTTTAAAATTAGGTCTTTGTTCTCTCACTTCTCTGCCGCCTAAACTTTCCGTGTTAATTATTAATTGGCAATACAATAAGAACCTAAGATGTCCATTTCAATATCTTGAGTAAAAATACGCTAACTGGTTCTAAATTTCCAAGCTATTATGGAGAGATAATTACATGAATATATATGTCATTGTATTGTCATTATGCATAATCTGTTCTATTCTATTTAGTTTGAGGCTTCTCGCCTTTTTCTCCTGTCTTTGGTATGCATTACAATGTTTGCCTCCCAAGTTCCTGTCCACAGAACCCGGTCACAGAACTACCAAGGTTTCAGGTGTATTATGTTATGCGGATAGATATTTCTGTGTCAAACAACTATAAAGCATGCTATATGGCAAACATATCAAGTGTTGTATGTTAGTATTTACAAGATATCTATGTATCATTTACACATACGAGAAATAGTCACTGACGCGCAGCGTCTCTAAACTGTAAATATAAACCCCTCAAGTCAGACAATCCACATACGCATGGGATCCATACGCATAACAGTCAGCCAAAAATATATATATACAGCCTGTAGTCCGGACCTGTAGGGGTTAGCTAATGCACTATAGTGTACACTCTCCAGTCGTACAGGCATCTTTGGCTATCTTTACGTCTTGTTCAGTATGTTTGACGGCTTGCCACATCCATTCGAACAGACAAAACCCTCTGGGACAAAACCATCAGTTATTTAACAGTTTACTAGCACATATCGCCGTTTCGATCGACCAGAAAGCACACCTGTGTCCCTGGATATGTGTATAAATATGTCAGTGTATGCGAGGATTTCCATTCAATCCCGTAGCAAGAATGCATGAAATATACACGGCCCCTTAGTCACCACGCGAGTGTCCAACTTCTGGGAAGAGTTTGTACTAAACACTGCTAAATGTACACACAGGCACACGAGCCATACTAACCTTCGAATCGAAGTGGCCTACGACTTGCCGAGTAAACTCGGGTTATCCAAACACAGTGTGCTCAAGGCTGTACGATTTCAGACGACTCCTTCCTAAGTCATATATCACGCGTCTATACAGTAATCCGCCGTCGTTATCCCATAAATCTTTCGCACTGAAGAGCTTTGATGGATCTATCGGTCTTTATAGGCCCATAACCACCACACAACTGCCGAATAGGCCGGGCATACAACTCTGGTCATTGCCTGCAGCTGTCAGTCAACTTACTACCGTCACGCGTAGGGCAGGCGAATCCATTGCGGGAAAGATAGCAGCGGTGCCGATGGCTACACCAAGAGTTTCAAAATTCTCCAGATGTCAATAAGTATTTGGTGCATATCAAATAATATATATTAAATAATGACTTACATGCTCCAATTACTGTAAATTATGTTTCTGATATGTGTATATTACCATTAGATTCACAAAGATAGCCGAACACCCCTGCCTTCAATATGGGCCACACCCAGTTGTGTTCTCTCAGCCAATCAGCGGTCGAGTAGAGCTCCCTGGCCGCAAGTAATCAACAGCCAGGGCCCAGTCAGCCGGGCAGGGATAGTCGCCTTTGAAGTCCATTAACGAGGCAGGCGCAGCCGAGTGGAAACAATAATAATTTGTCGAGCTTTCATTAGGTCTAAACACCGGCAATGGCCGCCAAGGCAAGCAAATTCCACATTTCTCAGATATACGGCGTGTTAAGGATTAATGAGCGACTGAGCAATTGTGGTGCTAGTACATGCTCAGAAGCTGGATTGCTGATTTGCAACGGCCTAGGCAGTATTCGTCTCTATAGATTGGCTGGGGCTTACTACGTAGGCTAGCAACGGCTTGGCTCCGTGGGGGAATCCAACCAGCTTGCATGGAAGCAAGCCGTAAAAGAATTTACACAAGTGGGGATTTACACTTGAAAAGGGGAATTTTTACTACAAATCCTACATGAGAAAGAAAATGTGTTAATGTCAATATTTCTCACCTAATGCATTTTCTGATCAATGACTAAAAAAAAAAGGAAACTGAAGAATAAAATAACTCCATATTTACTATTTGTTATCGGTATTCAGTTTATTTTATCCCATTTGGAATTAAGAGCAAAGTTGAAGACTCAAAATTGCACTGACCAATTAAACCAAGGGACTGTTACTCAAACCTCAGTAAAGTTGTACCCAGTCCCAATGGCAAATCTTCTGGCCAGACATCTAAATCCTGTCCTCTGCCTGTGACACTGCTCGGGTGACAGTGTTATCATGTCACCTCCTGTCACCCAGCTACTGCTGTCCCCATACAGCACACTGTCACGGGAAGCCACTGGCTTATATGTATGTCTATGACCTGGGACACAATCTAGGATTTGCAGATATTTGGTGGTCAGACCAAACATACTGACCCACAAACAAAACAAATAGGCACCTGTGCCAGGTGGTACATCCAAACAATGCCTGGTGTTAACACTACCACCCTGCCATCAAAACCTTGATAGAACGCCATCAAACAAGGCTGGTAAAGTGTTAGCAAACAGTATAAAATAATTTTGACATTGCAGCTTCTTTATGTTATGCTTTTGTGACAAAAGCTTTTCTTTTTCTGGCCATTCTTAATATTATCTATTATTATTTGTAGTGGTAGTAGTGTATATATATATATTTTATACAAAAATTACACATTTACAAATAATAAATTAGGTCAAATATCAAAGCGTTTGCGAAAAACACTGGAACATTATTATGATTCTTGTAAAACTAGGTAGTGCACAAATAATCGATTCACCGAGCAACATTCTCAGCACCCTGGCATGTAGCTCCAATGTCCCACCTGAACACAATAAATTCCTGAATAGTAGATAGTAGCAGGAGTAGTAGTAGCAGTAGGGCTCAGAGTAGTAGTAGTAGTAGTAGTAGTAGTTGTTGTTGTAGTAGTACATACCGGTACATGTCCTTTGTAGTAGTAGATAGAAATGAACCCGCCCTCTCAAACGACTCGCCCTAAAATCTTTGAGATGACTCGCCCCAAAGAGCAAGTTATTGCAGTGTTATTGTAAACCCTAAGTTGAAATCAAATTAAAATTTGGCCCAAACAGACAAAATTACAGGGAAATATTGTATTTTTTTATTGCCCATGTTGGCAGATATCACTCCCTTAGCAAAAGATTACTAACATGCCTGGCCCTAGTCTCACATAACAATATAAATTGGTTTGATCCCGGTGCCTTAAAGCAGTATTAACCAGGGAATGTATTTTGAGTATTTGTTTGAAAAGACTGCTTTGGCATCAAGACATATTTTGACATGATTGGGAAACATCTGAATACCATTAACATGGTCAGCACAAACATAGTTCAAGGGATCTCAATTTTAGGGTGGGTCATCTCAGGGGGTGAATTAACTGTACAGTAGTAATAGATTTACTAGTTGTGGTCATAGTAGTAGTACTACTAGTAATAATAACTGCACTGTTAGTAATTTTAGTGGTGTACTACTTAGAACAATTATGGCATATTCATTCTTACAACTTATTATTCACTGTACCGTAAAAACAAAATCTTTCAAAATTACAAGTTAACCCCTTTCATGTAAAATCCCATATTTACTACCATTCACTATGCATTACATCTTTACTTCCACACTTTTACAAGTAGCCTGGTAGGTTTCTTTCTCTCTGCGGACATAACCCCATTTCTTTGTCCTGTTGTACATTAATTACTCAGTGTTCTGTGTGTATTAAAACAATGGAAGGTGTTCACCCCCTGCTCCAACCCCCCACCCACCCCATGCTGTTTAGATTTGGTACCTTATGCAACAGTGAGCTGCCTTTAGCTGACCATAGTATATTTGCACCCCAGCTGGGCAGAAGAGGATGACTCCAAGGGAGGTATTTTGAAAGAGAAATGAATCATTGGGCTTGAAAATTTTATTATTATAATGTTTAATTATACTACACTTTGTTCTTTTCTGATACAAGTATGGGCCAAGTTGCTCCACTGCACAGCGAGCTGTTTGGCGTTCACACCTTCAAGCATCTGTGCTGGATACTTTTTAGTAAGAGATGAAACTGGCAGATTTGATGACATGTCCATTGTATGTACAATGACTGGATGGAAATTTGCATAGAAAATGTGCACGATTTAAATTGCCATGTTTGTAGCGCCGAAGTTGTAATGTTCAGCACTAATTTAAGGTATGATATTCATTACTGGTCATTATGCTTTTCAAGAATTGAAAGCATTTAGTGATTATGTTATCTTGTGAATCATATATATTAGCATAACAAATATGAAACACTTTAAAATGAAAATTGTAACAAACACTATGGTATTGTTATAACTAGCCTGAAAGAGGTTTGCTTTAATGTTTTTTTACCATGAGATGCTCTATGTAATATCCAAACAATATTAATTTCAAAATTAAAATCCAATCTATAGATGATGAATGGCGGCAGAATCTACATCTGCATGTACAGATAATGAATAGTGTGAGAAACTCCTCAGTTTGCTTTTGTATGAGAAATATTACTGACTTTATATTAACCAATTGGTCATCAATTCTCATGTTATCATGGCATAAATCCTGTCATTGTACCTGAGTCCAGTCACCATATCGGGCCTCCATCATGTGTTCTACCTCCCACGTTGAGAGGCTCACCTCATGCAATATTTAACCGTGCGTGAACCCCCTTCATTATTGATCTGTCTTCTGATCTGAAATTGGCCTCTAGCTTGAGGGGGCTAGTTTCTTTAAAGGCACTTAGTATTCTACCCAATCCCAACTTAATTTAAGATAAGAGTTTTAAACATTACAGGAAATTTCTTCTTTCTCCTCAAGTAAATTAAACTTTGTAAAATGAACATAAATACATTTTACATCAGCATATTATAGCTAATGAGCATCAACCATGCAATTTGGATTTTAGCCTCATATTTTCTTAGACTTAAGTCAAGTTTCAATTTAGGATACTCATATTAATCCATATTTGGGTATGGAAGGGTGGGGTGGGGTGATGTGGGGTGGAGATAGGGTGGGGCGAGCATGGCCAGGGTGTGTGTTATGTACTGCCAAGCGATTGGGCGTGACATTTGTTGAGGGAGGACCAGACATTGTCTCCAGCATTGCTACGGCTTTAATGAGGCGTGAGTGTCACCAGCGAGGCATATCCAGTCTGGGACACAATGGAACACCTGCCTGGAGCAATGGAGACTCAGAGACAGGAAAGGCTTTAACGGTACATCCCAGACATGGCCCCCAGTGGGTGGTGTTATCACTCATCTGTGAGAAAACATCACCAGAAGGGTCCCTGACCAATTAATCATTTAACTGGAACTGTCTCTTTAACATGCTAGGGAATCTGTAATATGCTGATATGGGATCACAGTTGAAGCTTGATCTAAGCCACCCCATCGCATAATTAAAGCTCTTTCTAGGATTGCCTCGGATGCCAATGGAAGAAAACTTTGAAGTAAATACAGCTATCACTTTAAATTGTTATTATGACACATCATTGCATCTTCATTGCAAAGTTTAATTTGTTTTATATTCCGCAGGGATGCAATAATTTTTTCATATATTACCGCATTGTGTTATTACAGACACTGAATCAATTAACCTAATTTCTTTATAACTTAAATTTAAGGTTGTTTAACATGACAGCTTGGTTAAAGTTGATAAGGCTCCATTTGGTAAGTCTGATTCCAGATATGTTTTGGGACACAAAAAATACTTACATTGGACCTGCTTCACATTGCTGTGGTCCTCACAGAATTTTAATTTTGTAAATTTTTTAGGGGAGCAGAGAGTGGTTGATTCTATATACATGTACAGCCAGATGCAAAAAAAAAAAAACAACAGCTGAGTGGCAGAAATAGGGAAATAGCTCTGCTTGCTTAGCTTGTTCAATATGCCCACTTTCCATTGTGTTACTGTACCATACATCTGAAACACTTAGAAATAGTTCCATCACAGAATACTCCAGGTCAATTTTCCCAGTTCTAAAGTGGCTGCTGTAGCTTGTTCTGAAGCATTGTGCCAGCACAATGGAAAAAGTGACATCCCTGACAAGGGTCATAATGGGTCAAGTGGCATCGCAGTCCTGCCTCCAAAACATCCCCAATTAGGACTATGACAAGAATTCTGTTACGAGACCTCCTTTTGACACCAGTTTCCCAGCACTAATGATTACTTTTAATTTTCCTAGTTTAATAGGCGTGCATCCTTTTTTTCTCCCTCTTCCTTTTTGTGTAAATTCACTGCATCATGATGCGTCACACTATGCTTTTGTCAGGTCACCAGACCTAATGTCCCTAGTAGGCTGGAAGAACAGAGCCAGGCAGATGGCTAAGTCACTTGTACACCCTTAAAGGGTCTAGCTGAGACCTCTTACATAATTCAGTAGATCTAGGTACAGGAAACCGAGACTAAAGTCTTTCTAGCTCTTTTTATTTTTTACTTTATTTAATTCAGAAGGTGAGTTACACTTGCATGGTTACTAGGAACTGTGTTAGGTTAAATTGAATAAAAACTTCAACTGTTATACCTGTAGCGATTTTTGTAAATGCATGGAAACCAAAATTTGGTTAAATTCATTTCTTAAGACTTCAAAAGAAATATTCAGTGTGAATGTTCACGTTCAAATTATGATCTGTCTGTATTATCATAACAAACATCATAGCACCAGAAAGACCTTTTGGTTAAATGAAAAAAAATTTAAAAAATTATTCCTCAAAATGTTAGAAGAATGGTCGTAGTCAAGTTATGAAAATTACATGTGACTTCTTCCACAAGATCTCTTATATATTTACCGGTATATTACATTAAAATTATTTACCAAACAAAAAGCGATATTTTCCTAAATCATGGGATTGTCTTTCCTAAATGACTGGGAAAAAATATAAATATTATATCTTCCAGTCATGTGATAGAACAATATATCTGGAAGAAAGGGAGGTAGAAAACTGGAAAAACTGTCTCTTTCCCATGATGTTTTCTTATTGGGCACAAAGGCTCTTCCAAAGACTGACAGTGCAGCAGCTGATATTTATTTAGTCATATTTATTCAATTTATTTTAACAGCATGGACTCTAGTGGGTCATTGAGACCTCCCATGGATCGTAGCCATATCGGTTTCTTGGGACTTGCTCATTTTTTTCTGATATTCTTAGTTACTCTCAACAATAAAGTACTTTACAGATCACCAGGGTCCAAAGCTACCAGTACAATTTTTTCTCAGTTTCTCACTACTGGTACCCTTTCTCTTGCATTATGACTCCACCTTTTGTGAGATTGTGGGGGTAAGGTGGGTTCCAAGGGGTGAGAAAGAAAGCTTTGTGTTTTTCCTCTTATTATTATCCGAACTACAATTTCTTTTTCTGAGATTTTAACTTTGTCCATGTACACCTACATTACTTATAACTGTTTCTCTATCTTTGCAAATCTGTCTAATAATTAAATTAAGGTTTTCAAGTAAGTAACCACAGGAATTATTCTTCAAGAAGGAAAAAAAAGTACAGATATTTTTTTTTTTATTTAAAGTACTGGTAAACTTTTTGTACACATATTTTATGTGATAGGTGGCTAAACTGGGCACAGCAGTATGTGGATAATTAAGTGAAAGCTGATGAAAGTGTCCTGACCAGATGTAGGTGACCAATACATGTGGGACCAAATGGTTTAGGTTTATCCTCAAAAATGATGCCTGCCTCTCAAATATAGCAACCAAAGGGTTAAAAGAATAAAGTAGTTATAAGTAGTAGTAGTAGTAGTAGTAGTAGTAGTAGTAGTAGTAGTAGTAGTAGTAGTAGTAGTAGTAGTAGGTATACTAGGAATATACTGGTACATGTACTACATTTCTGCAGTTCCTCTGAGGGACACACATTCTCCTTTGCCTCTGATGACCCGGGGTCAGTTAAAGCCAGCGTGTGTTTTGGGATTCCATCTGCCACAACAAACACTGCAAATACAGGCCAGACACTCCCCCATAGACTGGCTATTGTCAAACAAGGCTAAGGGGATGCCTGCCTGGGGCAAGGAGAAGGCACTCCATGGTTATCATATGGCAGGGTATCAGGGAGACTAAATGGAAACAAACCCAAAGACAATGGGGGACAGAAAATGGTGAAAATCCGGGACAGGCTGCTTTAGTCAGCCAGGGAGTCTCAAAGTCCTACATCCAGTTGGTGCAGCCACAAATCCCATTCAATATTCTCCACATTTCCTGCTATATCTCTAGAACCTTGCTTAATCGATCAGAGGGGGCAAGAACAGTAACTCACTAAATTCTTCCACAAGGCTCCATCTCTTTCTTGCTCTCTCCCTCTGGAAGTGTTCCTTGCCACCTCTTGGAGCCATTAGATGCCACACAGAGGAGCCATCCCAGCCAAACCAGGTGAGAACAAACGAGTGGCAGCCAGCTCCTTTGAAGGTGTGGGGGATCAGAAGAAAAGGTCTGACCCCCCAAGACCCTGGGGCCTGCCACTGATCTCCATGTTCTCCTTGTAGCCGCCACTCAGCAGACAAGCTTTGGAGAATTAGGAAGAAAAGGCAGGCAGCAAGTGACTTCATGTTCAGAGTCCCTGATGATGTGGTACATTAGTGGTGCCGACAATTTAAGACCCCTGTATTTTAAGATTCCTCCATTTTAAGACCTCCCACCAGTCGGACACATTGTTTACATCCCCCCCCCCCTCAATTCACCTGCAATTTAAGACCACAATTTTCCGGTGAGCAGATTAGCTATCTAGCTGGGGGGTGGGGGGTGGGGGGGGTGGCTTACAATATCCATAACTAAGTACATGTAGTAATATACCAACCAACACTCTATGTTATAATAGTTTGCCTAATCATCCAGTTGATTTCATTACAGCACACACTGAGCATATAACCTTCAATACTATTATCCTGAATAATTTGACAGAAGATAACTTTTAGCTGATGATATGAAACACTTAATATTTCACTTTCCATAATAAAATGGTATGTTATTACCGTATATAAGAGCACCCCTATAACTTTAACAGATTTGAGGCCTAAATTATTTTACATTTGTTTAATGTGCATGTTATGCTTGGCCCTTGTATTAATGTTATGAATTTTATCCCTGGTGACAAAATAGTCATTGAATATTTCAGGTAGTTTAGAATGTTGCTGTTTATAAACAAACTGAAGCAAAAGTAATGAGAACATATCATTGCTTAAAGTAAATGATATTCTCATTACTTTTGTGTCAGTTTGTTTATAAACAGTAACAAAAAGTCAAGCCAAGATTAACTGGCATCACCTGTAACTGACTGTGTTTGTCATGTCATGCAAGTGCAATTATGTACACATATCAACATTTCTGACTTCTTACACTTCTTACGTTGAGAAGTTAGTGCATGTTGTACAGTATGTATAATTTGATAGTAAAGATGACTGGTGATAAGATGCATCATTGCAAGGCGTAGGAAGCTGGTAAGGTTGGCCAGGCTTGGGGGATGACCACTATATTGCAGCCAACATTGAAAATACAGGATAATATACCACAGAGCATCCTCAAATTCATCACCACCTCCCACCCCCAACCCCCCACCCCTCACCACCACATTGGCCTTACTAATATAGAAATGCATCCATTTATAGGGCCCAAAATTGTTCTTACCCATAACAGCCAAAATGTACAACCACAGACCAGGAATTACTGCGATGGGACTGTCAGGGTCTTGACAATTCAGGTCTGACCAGCACCCCCCAATAAATCATCACTCAAACCTGGTAGATGATGAATGATTGTCGAAGATGTTGTTTGGACCTGATGTTCGTACCCTGAGGTACTACCCTCTCCTGGAGGAGTCCTTACAATGCCACCCACCTACTCCCCACCCCTTTCAGTCTAAACCACTGCCAAGCCAAACAAACTTATTTTGTCGTTTTATGGACCCTAAGCCACAAATTTCTGAAAAAA
>JAAUYG010052195.1_pt1 | contig 11208 bp, 10 predicted proteins | sample 7278091 | NCBI WGS metagenome assembly JAAUYG01 (sample SAMN14350201, study PRJNA611818) | marine sediment metagenome | isolation source: surface marine sediment (0.6m) | place: French Polynesia: Moorea | collected 2018-08
CCCCCCCCCCCCCCCCCCCCCCCCCCCCCCCCCCCCCCCCCCCCCCCCCCCCCCCCCCCCCCCCCCCCCCCCCCCCCCCCCCCCCAGAAATCTGTTGCAAATTATATTACATTGTATATGTAGTACATGTAGATGGACTTTGAAATAACATAATACAGAGAGAAAAATAAAAAAGATCAATTTGGCAGCACAGCTGCTAAAGATGTTATTATCTGGCTCTTCATCAGGGGTGTGTATGAAATACAACCAAAGGCATTCATCGGCAGGAGCATAATCTCTGGACCGAAAATCCGAGTGAGCATTCAGGCGGATCCAACGAAACCTGTGCAGGTGAAGGTTGAGCCATCAGAGGACATTGCATGCAAAGTAGGAGAAGGATTGCCTGGTAGGTGTGGTATTCAATAGTTTTATGTCAACAAAGAAACAAATACATTTTGTGCTTGAACCACATACAGGATGCAACTTAATATCTCCTATTGCTATTGTGAGAGAAAAGTCCTTTATATATACATGTAGTATTAATTTGTTAATTTGTAAAAAGTTAATACAACTGGAGGCATTTTAAACCTGACAGAAGACTCAAATATAATTTTCTATACATTGTATATAACACCTGTTTGCTGATTATGTAATGAAATTACGTATGTGTCTTTTGGAATTGCTCAGCATTGGAGCAACCAGATGAATTATATGTAATAGGTTCACAAGCTGTCATGAAATTTATCAATAAGCACCTGTGTAAATTTGATTGTTTATTGTAGGTGTCACCCTTTCATCAGTCCAGACTGCATGCAGATGTTACTACCGGTAGTTATTTTTGTCTAGAAACAAAAAGGATTATTTGTACACAAAAAATGGCTTTGATCCATGGAAATGGTCTGATGATATATGTTTCATAGCATGACAATATATTAATATACGGCAAGAGTTACGGTTTGACACCTCACGGTGAGAATATATAAATTCATGCGAATTTATGAAGTTTGTACATATTGTCATAATATTGTATATATTCCAGATGTAACCGTCCATGTTATTTCCGAGGAGGACACGCAAATGACATCTGCCAAAGTGTCCGCTCTCCGCCTCAAGATCATCAACAGATCTGACAGTAACATCTTCTATCAGCATCCTGCAGACACACGCAATAAAAATGATCCGGGAGGGGTGTTTACCTTCAGGTAAGGGAGCCGACAACTGTAGGGTGCCGAGAGAAGGCTGACTGTGTGACTGATTTTGTACAAATTGATAATCACTATTCTCTGTTATGGCTCTCGGACTGGGATCCTGATGTGACTTTTCGGCTCTGCTGCCCGAGTTATTTCAAGCTAGCCCTCCAGTATTATCATGAATGCTTTCTAAGTAACAATTCAGTAGTAATTGTTCTTATCTCTCATATTTTGAATGAATAAATGTATTAAATATACCATTTACTGCAGTGTATTTTCTGTTACAGTACATAAAATACTATTATGACTACTATGCAAAAGATGTGTTCTTTAGTGTCTGGTGTAGAAGATTCCATAATACTGGCTCTTAAGGTATGCATATTGTCATACTATTAACTCTTTTATTGTTATTGACGTTTGGGCTGTTTGTGTGAATTTTGAATCATTGAACTAAAATTAATATAATTGTGTATATATCTTGTATATTGGGCGTAATTTTTTTAAAGGCTTATTTGATGCATTTATTTTATTATATGTTTTCTATTTTAGGAATCGAAAAGCTCCTGAGAAGTCTGGAGATTATAGCATGGTCGTCGAGTACAAAGATGGCAAACATTCTATTACTAGTGGTGCAGTAAGTCAGAATATATATTTACCTTATCCAAGATAAAGTAAATCTATGAATCTATTTCAATTAACCATGCATATGGTAACCGCTCAAGTGCTGCAATGTTCAGACAATGTCTTGAAACTGTTTAGTGATAAAGATAATTTCCAGAAGCTTATAAGATATCAAGATAAACTTATTTCTTGGTTTCGATATTCTTTAGGTAGTTCTGTCTTCAAGGTGCTGCCTGGCAGTACCTGGTTCTGAAAAATTTGAGATGAATGGTGGATAGCATGCTGCAAAAGCACTTCCCCGTTTCCATGTTTCTGAGATTGATTGTTCAAATGTTTTCAGATCAATTTGTCCGTGGAGCCTGGTTCTCCAGCTAAGCTTGTTTCTGTTGAGGCCCCAGGGACCCCCACAGTATCAAACACCAAGAGCCAGGCCAGCCGCATGCTTATCCGGCACATGCTATTGGAACTGCGGGTAAAGTTTCCACAGCAGATATTCGGCAAAATTTGTCATTCAGATCTTTGCAAAAACAAAACGGGGTGGAAATGGTATGCTCCTTGTATAGATACAAAAACTTATGTGGCACTGAGAATTTTCTGTAAATCACTGAAATTTTGGCCTAATATGTATTTGTATATGTGTGTGTGTGGGGGGGGGGGGGAGGGGGAAGGGGGCGACTTTTTCAAACATTTGTGTCACCATTAATCAGTCATATCATCTTTAACCTATTGGCTGCTTAATGCAGTGAACCCATTATGATGCAAACTTCCATCACTCTTGTACAGCTGAGCTAAATATAGCACTTATCCCACCACCATAAGGGCTCCACATGGGTAAAAAACGAAGTGTGACACGACCACTTTAAAAGTTGTAGAATCTGATGTGAGCCTTGATAAAAACTGTTGAAAGTGACGTCAAAATCTTATACAAATTGTAGAATCAACATTGAAATTTTATAGAAAACGAAGATTGGCCTGAAAGTCTTATAAAACATAATTATAATATACATCTCTATATATAACATATTATAAAAAGTGACGCGACGAAGTAAATTTATTATAAAAAGTGACATGGGAAACAGAAAAAACGATAAACAGTGAGGTGTGACACAGCATAAATTATTTGGACCCATGTAGAGCCCTACCATAGTAAAACCTGTCTTGGGCAAGCACTACCAGCGGAGACAGCCTCTCTTGAAACACATCTAAAAAGACCACCTGCCTTGACACTTCACATTCTTTATGCCTGCTTATACAGTCTGTCAAGAGAGCTTCTAATGTGTGTATATTTAATTGGTCAGATTATCTCATGTTTCCAGGATAAGCTGGACAACCGTACAGGGCAGGACCTTGTAGGCAAGGTTAATGTCGAGATCCTGGTGGCTGAGGGGCGAGGGGAGAAAACCAACGACATACCCAGCCTAGTAGGCAACATACAGAACTTGCAGGTCAACCTCAACAAAGGCCAGGCTGTGGTACAGGTAAGAATGGGGGAGGGAGAGAGAGAGCGAGAGAGAGAGAGAACTATATTGAAGCTCCCCATGTTGTTCACTTAGCATATTCTGGTATTTAGAAACGGAGGCTAGCAGGGCAATTTCAAACTGGGCTTTAAAATTGTGTTTCCTACCTACAAGCCAACAAAATTGATGCAGTTTCCATAAAAGTCTAAGTCTAGAAGTGAAATAGATTTTTTGACTTAAGATCACCAGTAGACCAGATTTTTGAGCAGCCGGATTCTAGTCTTTTAATCTTGATTCAAGTTTTGCTAGAATAACTATCTTTACACATCCTCTGCTTTGTGTCCTGTCCAGAATCTAGTGATCCAGGAAAACACTCCAGGCAAGGACAGCCAGGAATATGTCATACGGTGCTCTCTGGATGAAAGCCTCAACAAGAAACACAACATTCCAAGCTTCGACGTCCCTTTCCTTTTCTACAATGGTTCGTGCTATGCTCTGGACATTTCTGTGGATTTCTGTCAACTGTGGAATTATCGTGATGTGTTTGTAAAAGTTTAGGCCAGAATTAAGTTTGTTTATGAAAGCCGTATTTACAGAATACAGTTTGAGTACATAGGATGAATTTTACCACCAGTCTTTCGTTCTGTCTCCCAATTTCCACCAAAGCATCTGTGTATACATGTAGTATGTAAATTATCTGAAGGGAGAAAGCCTCCTAACACTTGATGATGTGGCCAACTGAATAGTTGAAACATGCCAATAGTCAACAGTATATACACCAAGCTACCTAACAATATGTCAAACATAGCCCAATATAAAATCTTCATCAGTAGTTAAAATAAAAATAAAATCTGATTGCTAATTTCAGATGTGAAGAAACAGTCCCAAATGGCGGCTTTGAGCAAGGAGAGAGACAACCTTCGAGATGTCATCAGATCATACAAGTCATTGTTTTCCACAGCAGAACAGCTTGGCAATGAACTAAAGTGTGAGTGAGCTGTAAATGTATGTTTTTTGTGTGATCAATTTAGTTAGAATTAAAGAGAAGACAAAATGAATTGTATTGCAAAAGTAGGTTTTGAGACATGTTACTCTCAACAGCTCTTCTTGTGCTACAAGCCGTATGATTGATAAAGAAAATATCAGTTTATGCTAGGGAGTGAAGTATACACAAGTTAATAGATAAAAAGTGAATACAGTTATATTGCATAGATCGTTTTAATATTTTAATGTACATTGTGAAAATTATTATAAATACATTATCTTTGTCCAAATTTAGAAATAGTTCTGCACATGCCCTGAGGCTCATGCTTAATAATGGTGTGTTACAGAGGCCTTCTTAATAATGGTGTGTACAGATTTTGTAAAAAGATTTGGTAATTGGTGAAAGTCTGCCTATTATGATAGTCTGTGGTTATCATGTAATATCTACCCTGTTTGAAAGAAGAATTCCTAGCATGTTTTCTAATCTCTTGTCAGTGTCTGCACAGGAAGTTCGGCAGGAGGAGGCTAAACTGATTGAAGAGCTTGTTAAACAGCATGGCTTACAACGAAGACAAATAAATTCTGTAAGATTTAGTGACAGACACTATAATAATGGATAGATATGTACAAATATAATCTATATTCTACAGCAAATGCATGATTTTAAGACATAAAATACTATGTTAATATTTATGACATGGGGAAAGATAAATGTGAAAAATCTATGCTTGAAGGAATATCAAACATACAGATTGATATTGTAACTTTTTATTCTGTGTAGCTTTAATAGATAAGTTTTATGATGGGTTGGATGTGCTGAACGTTTATTTCTATAAATACATGTATCTTGGTGCTCAAGAGTCAGGTATGCCCTGGCGTTTTCCTAGTACAAAGGAAAGAACATTCAACTATCTGGTGACTGGTCCTTCAGGTTGCTGCTGTTGATAAGCTAACGGTGACACAGAACGAGGAGAGAAATGTACTGAAAAGCAAGCCCAGGAGAATGTGTGGTCTGCATCTTGCACCAAGGGACCCAGAAGTCCTGGGGAAGGTATACAATCTATATGATATACAGTAGCACCTGTCTTAAAGACCACCCCATGGGCCATACAAATGTGGTCTCTCAAGACAGATGGTCTTTGGCGACAGGTGCTATTACATTGGCATGTAGGACCTTTATGCCAGGAATATATGGTCTTTAAAGACAGGTGGTCTCTCATGGCAGTGCTCTGTCAAGACAGGTTTTACTGTACGGTGAATATTCAGTAAGGGCACCAGATTCCAGCAGTCTTTGTCACTTGAAAATCATAAAGTTACTCCAGTTTGCACAGGATTCCAGCAGTGGCCACCAGAGGTCATTGCCGGTATAATATTAGGTATCACATGTTGACAATTTAAGTATGTAATGATTGACGTAGGAGTCATGAATGACTGGGTGTGTGCTGAACGACTGGAGGTGTGTCATGAATGATAGTGTAGTTGTAGTGTTCATGTCATATATAGCTGAGAGTAATGTATAGATGTAATTAATGAGTGGGAGTGTAGTGAATGACTGGCAGTGTAATGAATATTATAAATAACCATTGTGTAGTATATTACTGGAAGTGTGTAATGAATGACCAATAAGTGTAATAAATGACTGGTTGCAATCCAGATTGCTCACCTTGCCTTGGTGGACCATGATGATATTGCCCGAGTGTTGTCATGGCACATGTCTGCAGACATGGATTGCGTGGTAACTTTGACAACAAGAAAAGCCAAAGAGATCCACAAGCAATCTCAGGGGAAACAACAGGTGCTGCCGCTCGACTCCATCTACCGCAAGAATCTGCCAGACTGGAGAAAGTAGGGAAACCTTTCTAACTAAAAACAAACCCTTTTAACTAAATAAAAAAATCATTCTCTTTGAAAACCTCAGTAGACGTTAAAGCGAGGGTTTTTTTCTTTCCATCCTAATGGGTATGACATAGAAGCTCTATGTCTGAAGTTTAATAGATATATCTGCTTTCTGCTTGTAGAGAAATATTTAAATAAATGTTTGGTTTTCAGATTGAATCCTTGTTGTTTACATTCAGTGCCAGTAGTGTAGATTCCGCACAGTCTTTGGGCCCTCTCTTTGGGCCCTCTCGGCTCTCACTCAGCAATGCTTGTGCACAGACTTCGCTACTTCCGCAACTGCCAATCAGAGTGTCATGTCTGCGCATTGGACCCTGTGCAGCAGTCCTAAGCAAAACAAGCATGGCGAGCAGTAAGAATTCTGTGAAGAAAAAGGGTGAATCTGAACAAGCTAAAAGTCCCATGCAGTACTTGCGTAATAAGGAAAGGGTAGAACACTTGCTGGAATCAGGTGGTCTGTATTGCTAATTGTGAGTTTCATCTGCCCCCGTTTCAGGCCTCTACCTCATATGCGCCTCCGTCCCAACTGGCGACCAGCCGGTAACCCGATGTATGCCAGGGACCTTCTTAACTTCCCAGCAGAGGAAGACAACTGTAAAGTCGGTGAGTTTGCCTTGTATTAATAGCCTAAAATAATGCTGTTTTTGAGATGACATGCTCAGTTATATAGCAAAACATGTTTCTGCTTTACCAAATCCTGTAGTCCATACATGTACATGTATGTTGAGTGATTCGCCTTGGTCCATCAAGAGAACTGCCGCTATATAAGTGCGTAAACCTTTCGATTGGCATGAATCCGGTGGAGTTTTAAAAGCAAAAGGAATTTGAACTGAAGGCGTATTTTCTGTGTGGTAACTTGACACCCATAAACGGGTGTAATAGAGAGTGCTTCTGAAAGGATCTGTGCCCTCCCAAATGTGACTGGGTGTGTATTTGATACAAGTTTGGGGATAAACCCAGTATACTTGTAGTAATAACATTAAAGACTGCCGTGTAAATTGTATGTTGGGTCATTATTGTAATAATTGCCTTATTTATGTGATATTTCCAGTGTTTGGAATGTTGCTGGGGGACACACTAATACTGGACACGCTGGACGATGCTAACAGTTACAGAGGAGAGGTACTGTGTACAGTGTTTACTGTGGGGTATCTGTACAGTAGTCCCTCTCTTAATGGACATGCCCTAGAGAGGACAGCCTCTCTAGAAATAGCACAACCTTGACAGCAAGTACTATGAGTGCATATACCTCTAATGAACTTAGACAGAACTATTTGGCAGGAGGGGTGTCTGTGGTAAACAGACTAAGAGAGGGTTACTATATATTACATGAAACCATGACTGAGTTACATTGTAATAAACTGAATAAAGAAAGTGTTTTTCCTGCCATATGTACATAGGTGTCATGTCTATTTGTGTATCGTGCCAGATTGTGAAGTTCACGCACTGTCCAACAATCCTGACCCGAGAAGGTGACCGTATTCGCAGTAACGGGAAGTTTGGAGGCCTGATGAACAAGGCCTTACCCGTGGACAAGCTACGTGGGGCAGTATTTGGGGCTCCCTTGGGCAAACAGTATTACAAGCTGGCTGATCAGATCGGTAAGTGGACTACCAGGGTATATAAAATTTATTTCTTAACCATGCTCCCTCTTACCAAAGGACATGTACCTCTCTAATAAGGACGGAACTGTTTGGTGGAAGGGGTATCGTTATTAGAGTGGGACTACTGTATAAATGGTGATGCACTCAACTGCAGATCATTATTGTTTCACTTTTGTACTTTACAAATTTTGAAGACTGAAAAAAAATATTCTGCAGACATGATGGATAGGTAGCTACCCACAAAATTTGGCTTGGATCCATGCAGCATTTTCTGAGAAACCTGAGTATGTTTCATTGTAACTTTGTGAAACATGTCATAAACTAATAGCTTCTAATTGTGACTTTAAATAAGTCAGAAGAAATGTTTAGTTTAGTATGGGAGATTTGTGTCCAAGAGTTTTTACCTGTCAACCTCTTCCATTAAAAGCTATTTCTCTGTTATCTCACTAGCGTTTTGTACAGAAACACCCATAAATAATACAGACACTACCTTGTGCAAGGTACCGGGGTAATTGTATAAATTTGCGATGGCTGTGTCATTTCTGAATAGCATAAAAAAAAATTGAAAAATGAATTTTCCTTTCCTTCTATCTCCCAGAGGTGTTGACCAACCTGAAGCAGCTGATGGTGAAGCGTGAGGGGGTGGAGAAGGAGGTCCAGGAGCAGCAGGCGGCTATGAACACCCGGGAGATGAAAGAGAAGATGAGAGAATGCCAGGAGGCAGAGGAACAACTCGCGAATATTGAGGCCAGACTTGGTTAGTGGGGAAAGCAGGGGCTGGTGTGTGTGTGTGTGGGTGTGTGTGTGTGTGTGTGTGTGTGTGGGTATTGTGTATAATTTACTAACATGTGAGTGATTGAATGGGGTTTGTAGTTGTTTCGATTCTCATAGTGGCTGGAACAGGGTTGATCAAGTTCCATAACTCCAAATAAGACAAAATGTTCGTTATATAAAAGGTGGCGTGTAAAATGCCTCTGTACATTTTTAATTCTGGCAAGATTTTCCTTCAAAATTGGTGATCATATATCTGGCCAGCATATTCCAAAACTGGTAAATCATGCAATCATGATTCTTGAAGCTGTTAGATATATTTATGTATGACAAAGTATGCCATTTAAATTATACCTTTACAATAAAAAGTGTATATTAGGTTTGACTGAATTGTGACAGCTATATCTTTCATGTGTCTTACCCTTTCTATAGTGTTACCTTGCATGAGAATTACCAATAGAAAGCACTTTAAAATTTTATCTGGATTTAATTCTATTTGCCACAAGTCAAAATGATATATTACTGTTTAAATCCAGTTGTGGAAGATGACAGTCCTCTGAGTAACTTTATTAACCTTTGTATCTTTGGCAAACATGCTGGCGATGCTGTGTTTTACACAACTGGGTGGATCCGCTGAGTAACATAAGAACAGTAATGGTCCCAGAACTGTGCCTTGTGGTACTCTAGACAGAACAGGAACAGCTGGGGACAATGAATTTGCATCTACAGACTGGACTGTATTCATTGAAAAAGTTTTCTAACCAATGGTATGCAGAACCAGAAACACCAGAGCTTGAAAGCTTATAGAGTAACTGCAGATTTACAGATATGATCCTTTTCAACCATTTCAGTATCATGTTTATATCGCATTGTATTAAAATTGTGCCTATATATTGCAGGCGTAGCAAGTAGTCAGCTCAGCAAAGACATTAAAATGGAAGATTCTGTAAACAGCCGACGACGAGGATCCTTACCAGCAATGGGTAATGCCTCTGGGGATGAACCTTCCACAAAGAGAGCTCGTGGTTCAACCACGCCTAGACTTAACGGCGAATCAGACACTGCTAGCGGTAGCAATCACTCAACCCCAACACGAACCTCTGCACGACGGGCTGCACAGGAATCATCTGCTGCATGGGAGAGTCTACGCAAACGACCAAGGAGAACATAATGGGATTGTTTGAAGGCGATCGACTATGGCATTTATTTCTGTCTTTATCTGTTTGGTGCAGCAGCAGCAGCAGTGGATTTTTCTGGCCCTGAAGCTGACTGAAGGACATTTGCAGTTGTTTCGTGGCAAAATGTGGTCTTGGTCAGTGTTCATTCCTAGCTGTAACAGCAAGCTTTAGATGGCATGTCACTTACAATTTACAGCCACAGGGAAGAACTACCGGTAGCTACCATCGGTCGTCGATCATGCAAATGTGAAATTTTACAAAGAACATTGAACAGAGATGACATAGTGACCATGTTTCCTCTGCACCACCGCAAATTCACTTAAAAATGCGTACCGTAGAGTAGCACAGCAAAGCACGAATAACATGGGACTGGCATACCTGTAAATTTGTACTGCTTAATTGTGTGCCTAAATTCTAGCCATGTAATGAGGAAATCTCTGAAAGAGCCTTGGGCTCCTCTTATGTTCATATTGTATGTTCCAAGGCAGCTGTTTGAATACTACTACGACTGAGGTTAGGTACTGTATGTTGTTAATATGATAGCGATAAGTAGTAAATACTATAAGAATATGTACAGACCTATGAAAATATATACATGTATATGTAGCAGATAACTTTAATTCATTTCGTAGAGCTTCTTCCATCATGAATTTAAATATGTAGTGAAAAAAGAATTTTAACAAATTCATGATACTGTTCATAAATTGCTCAAATATAAATCACCTATGACTTATTACTTGAGAGTTCGGCTCTGTGAGTTGTTAGCAACAGAAGCAAAAAATCAGTCGCTGGCATTGAAATCAGGCAAATTTTCACTTTAAGATGCGATTTAGTGTATGAATATGCGGGAAAAAAATATGAATTGCGGTGAATTTGGGTGATTAAGAGCTAAATTTGGGAGGAGAGTCACATTGTAGCTGACAGAGAGTGAGCTTCAGATATTGAGAATAGAACATTGTACCTCAATTGTACTTCCAACAGATGGTGGTGGAAAAATGAAACAGAATGGTGCCAGGAACTTGACCAGTGCTTATTAGGCATCCTGATGGTGCCAGGAACTTGACCAGTGTTTATTAGGCATCCGTAGGATGAGTTGTCTTATGGGTTCGTCGAAGTTTGTTTTTTTTCTGATTTTTTAGCTCTGCTTGACTGTGTCAGCAGAGCTAATGCCGTGGCGCGGGCGTCCGTTGTCTGTCCGTCCGTCCGTCCGTAAAACGCGTTTTCTCAGAAACCGTCAAGCGAATTAACGCCAAATTTTGTGGAAAGGTAGCTATCCGCCATATCTCCAGAAAATTTTTCCGTTTTTCAAAATTTTTGATTTTTTAATTTTAATGACCTTTTTTCATTTTCGTTAACATGGGACCCTATGGGAGTGAAAATTTCAAAACGCTACTTCTCCTACAGTTCCGATTCTTTCTCAACCAAACTTTTTCTACATATTCTCTATGACAGTCTTCACAAAACTTGCCTATAGGAATTTTGAAATTTCAAATTTGAAATTTTTAAAAAAAGATTGAAATTTTCCTTA
>JAAUYG010073307.1_pt1 | contig 11208 bp, 8 predicted proteins | sample 7278091 | NCBI WGS metagenome assembly JAAUYG01 (sample SAMN14350201, study PRJNA611818) | marine sediment metagenome | isolation source: surface marine sediment (0.6m) | place: French Polynesia: Moorea | collected 2018-08
GATAAAAATCAGAAACTCAAAATTTCAAAAATCCCAAACATACTTTTGTGAGGACCATTGGGAGGAAAATTCAGGACAAGTTTCAAAACGTTTGGCTGCGATTTGTAGGAGAAGTAGCGTTTTGAAATTTTCGCTCCCATTGGGTCCCATGTTAACGAAAACGAATAAAATTCGTTAAAATTTCAATTTTCAAAATTTCAAAAATCCCAAACATACGTTTGTGAGGACCATTAGGAAGAAAATTCAGGAAAAGTTTAAAAACTTTCGGCTGCGATTTGTAGGAGGAGTAGCGTTTTGAAATTTTTGCTCCCATAGGGTCCCATGTTAACGAAAACGAAAAATATTTGTAAAAAATTCAAAATTTTTTTTTTTTCAAAAATGAAAAAAACGTCTGAGCATATGGCCCAGGGGAAGCCACAACCAAAATTTGAAAGAAATCCATGCAATAACTTCAGAGATAATCGATGCCACAGACGGACAGACGGACAACGGACGAATTTCGATTTCATGAGCTCTGCTGACATAGTCAAGCAGAGCTAAAAAAGTAGGTGCTTAACTCTCAAGAAATGGTAACGCTCCCTATAAAATAAGACCTCATGGATATGGTAGATTTCAGTTTTTGAAAATATTCTATATCCATCAACACCTTAACTCCTCAACTGAGCATACAACCCAGATCACACAGACACATGCTACAAAGTGGAATAACAGGTGGTCTATGGTGACAGGGATATTTACTTTAAAACATATAAGACCTGAAAGGAACATGATGAAAAAAAGGTCTTTTATGACAGGTGGACTTTCATGGCAGTGGTCTTTCAACACAGGTTTCACTGTACTACATTTTAATATACCCTATCCTCATATCACCTGTCTTGGCGTCAGAGCACATTTCTTTTTTTCTCAGTGGCCCTCACTGTATCTCTATGTCCCCACATTGCTGTCCAGCGCTGATACAGGTCTTATGGCAAACCCCGACATCGGGTGGTATAGCCCTGCTGTAGACATTTGGTCACACTAACTAACGCTCCATAAACCTCGCTAGACAAGCCCGGGCTTAATGTCGGTCGGCAGGCCGGGGATACTCCGATGGTCCATAGGAGGGGCTCGAAGCCAGCTAGTAGGTCACCCCACCCGGATCGTCAGCACAATCAATCTCTGTCACATCAGCCCAACGAAACCTACAGCTTGACCGGGATAAATGACCTTGCCCATTCGGTTGCCACGGATATATTTCAAGATGGAGAAAAGGGAATCACCTATTGTCTCTTTGCAAGACTAACAATTAGCAAGCCCCAAAGTGTCCAAACTTGCTTTTTTGCCTTCTCTACATCGTAATATGCAAAGCAGATTGAGATAATACTTTTAGGGTACGGTGGTACCCAACATCAGTCAAACCATGCATGGGTACGTTATGATAATATTCTAAGCTGGCCAATAGTGTGCAACATCTGAAACCAAACATTGGAATAGCAATGTTAAAGACGACCGTGTTCCAGGATGGATGCAAACCCCCGATCCATCAATAATCTACCTGAAGCCAAACATTTATGTCCAACTGCTCAGACATTGCCTTGTGGTCTCCAAGTACCAGTAGTAGACGCTTTAATCTTTTACTGGTATTTTACACCTAAATACATTAACCTATACAATACACATACAAAAAATGGCAACAAACAAGATCTCTGTGGTGAGGCATTAGCATCACTCCAGCATGACATACCCGCTATTTCATTATATAAGCACCCTGAAATTCCAGTGTAGCCACAAAATTTTCTATTTTCTTTTTTTTTCTCTCTCAGGTATATTTTACCTCATTTTAAAGAGCACTCACTGTCAATTAAGCTCTTCAGAGATATGCATATATATAAATGTACATAAAAAAACTTCCATTCCCCAATTAAATGCTAGTTCTGTTAGAAGTTTATGGTCTTAAGTGGAGTTATTGCGATATCACTTCTCACACGTTTATTACAGGATGCATATACTTTACATTAGGCATCAGAATAGCTATTGAACTTCCTACACATTCTACTCCTCCATCTGCAGTGTTCTGCATATGTACGCGTATATGCTCAAACTGAAAAGGTCAAAGTGAGACTGATCATCAGTAGAAACCTGATCAATGGAGCAGGCATCTTAAGTTTTATAAGGCAATCAGACCCTTAAAATGACCCTAAATGACCCTAGATAATGATGTCACCTGTTGTTAGGTTAGAACAAATTGAAGGTGGCCATAAAACATACATGTGTAGGGGAGTTTAATTGTTTGATTTTTTTTTTCACATTGTAAATATCAGTTGCATAAATCACTGATGGATATGTCCTCGGGTTTTCTGAGTCGTAAAAATCTTAAGAACATATAGCATAGAAAGCAGATATCATGGTTACCACATTTACCAAAATGATTACTGAACTGAAGTTCTATTCCAGAATACAAAATTTGATCTTAAGACTGAAAAGATAATTATTATCAAGGTGATTAGTCAGGTGGAATTCTATTCTAGAATGCAAAACTAATCTTACACTGAAAAGATGATTGTTGCCAAGGTGATTAGTGAGCTGGAATGCTATTCTAGAATGCAAAACTGATCTTGCACTAAAAACATGATTGTTATCAAGGCAATTACTGAATGAATTGTGGAATTGTTCTATTCTGAAATTTAAAACTGATTTTAGATATGGAAACGACAGTTGTTACCCAGCTGATTAGTGAAGTAACATTCTATTCAAGAATTCAAAACTAATCTTAGGCATCGAAAGGACGATTGTTACTAAGGTGATAAGTGAATTAAATTTTATGTAGACTGAAGAATTTTGTAGACATCGGAATACGGTCTTAAAACGGAGGGGTCTTAAAGCAGTGCAGGAAGCACATATAAACTGATACACTGGCACAGAATTATTGCTATGACTGTTAGCTTCATCTCCTTAGTGGACCAAATTCCTCCGATACACGGTGCAGCGTCCGTCCCGGCGTCTCACCCCGCTAACTCTGTGCACAGATCAATTTCCCAGTCGACACCGAACTACATGCAATAAATTAGTGCCAGCGCCTTCCACCAGGGGAGCGGAGACACGCAATTTGTCACAGCATCATTGTGGGAACAGTAAACGCCACAGGCAAAGCCCAGAGTGCTACTGGTGAACCAGGGGACAGAAGGAGTGAACAAAATGACATGCAAGTCTTTACTATGCTTATACATGTTATATCTATACATATATATATATATATATAGTTTTGGCGGCGGGGGGGGGGGGGACAGATATTATATGTATACATGTACATGTATATGCAAATCAAAACATCAGTGCAATGGTAAAATTGTCTGCTTCTCTGTACATGTAGGTCGTGTTAAATACATGTATCATGCTCAAGCAACTCATAATCATACAATATTATAAACATCAGCTCATTCAACTTGCATAACTATATTTTATGTTGAAATGTGAAGTGTACACATGACACTAGTTAGAAAATCGATCAAGCAAGGCCAAATTTTTATATATTAAATGTGATCCATAATGTATGGTAAAGCTCACTGTACATGGACAGTGGTCCCCCTCTAATAAGGAGTAACCATCAGCCTAATAAATTCTGTCCTATATTGCAGAGGTGTCCTTTGGTGATAGAGAGGATTAATAGGATGGGGAGGCATTCCTGGTACTTGCTGCTAAATAATTCTGTCCTCGTTAGACCAGGGTCCTTTGGTGAGGGTGTCCTAGTTATGAATTTTATGTACCTCAGTAAAATTACATGCTTCATAACTTTCTGCTATAAACTGCAATTAATTATGAAATACATGTACTAATTAATTATTGGTGATCAGGCACGGTGTAGATTACTATGAATATAAAGACTATGTATTGTATTAGAGATTACAAAAAGCCTTTATGAGCTAACTGCCATGCAAATGCTGCTGTACACACAGGGCTTCTATTTTACAGCCAGTTATTTGAAGGCCACCATTGACCCTTCACTACAATTACATCATGTGATTTGGTTCCAAATTGCCAAATTCTGTCTGTTTTTGATCTCAAAGACAACCGGCAATACATAAGACCATGCTTTTGTTGGTCTTATGAGTGGTCTTATAGGGACTATTATTATGTACTGTTTTTATACACACGTGTCCCACTAAGCAGTGTCCCCTAGCAGTGTCCACAGGCACTATCTACTGGTGGTGACTCTTCTGCAGAGGCCTCCTATTCACTGCAACACCGTTTTCAGCATGTCCTGCATTGATCGGAATCAGCGCGGCCACTACTACCGTCAGTCTTCCCACAGCCTTGTCACAGGAACAGCATGGCAACAGACGGCAGTCACCCCACAGAGACCTCCCATAGCCTCCCCTCCCCCCCAACCCATTCCCACTCCCACAACCTCCTTCCACCAAACATCGACTCACGACTCGACTCCGGCCAGAGTAAAGAAACCCTTTCGCTGTTACAATCTCGTGCCATCTCTTTTTCCGAAACGTCATCGCAGTGACAACGACAAAATCAAAGCCGGCATTAATGCGTACTCACTCTGCTGCCCGACGGGGGTGGGGGTTGGGAGGCTGGGAGGAATCTGTAACCTTGGCACAGTGGGGTAACAATCGATGTGGACAACGTTTTTGTCACATTTGTACCTTGACAAATCTCAGGGATTACTGCATTTGTCAATGACTCGGGGGGTCTTTGTCAACGAGTATTTAGGTTGTGAAGACGAGATGTAAGGGGGAGGGGGGGAGGACATCAATATATGTTGCACTCGCTATCCAACACAAAATGCCCAAGCAAGACAGTGAGCAGAGCACACTGGGTTCCCTTGAAATATGGCCATCCTATTTGTCAAGAAATTTGGCTGAATTAGTGAGGTGGCCTTTGACAAAGGCAATATATCATGGATGCAGAAGCAAGCTTTTATCCCAGACTTCATGTGGTACCCTCTGTAAGAGAAGACTGGATAAATAACTGACACATCAAAATCTCTATGGACAAGACCGGTTAGACAAAATTGAAACAGCCTTGAATAGCTTTGGACAAGACCAGTTAAACAATTGAAACAGTAAAATTGCTATAGACAAGACCAATTAAAGAAAGGAAACAGCAAAATAGCTATAGACATGACCAATTAAACAATCAAAACAGCAAAGTACGTGGCTAAATAATTGAAACATTACGGTGAAATGGCTATGGACAAGACCGGTTAAACAATTGAAACAGCAAAATAACTTATGGACCAGAACGGTTAAACAAATGAAACAGCCAAATAGCTATGGACAAGACCAGTTAAGCAATCCAAACAGTGAAATAGCTATGGACAATACCAATTAAACAATTGAACAGCAAAATAGCAATGGACTAGACAGATTAGACTGAGACAATCGAAACAGCCAAATAGCTGTGTACTACTGTGTACAAAGCCCCTTAAACAATCAAAACAGCAAAATGGCTATGGAGAAGACCAATTAAACAATTGAAACAACAAAATAGCCATGGACAAGACCAATTAAACAAATGAAACAGCAAATAGCTATATGGAGTTCAGCGACACAAATTGCAGTTTGTGATCTATGTTGCACAAGGAATTCTTGAACAAAGGAATTCCTGAATTGTAGATTAACGGTAATACCAGGTACATACCCCTACTGGTACCTCCTTTCAGCAGCCAGGCAATATTAATTATATTGACCAAATTGATAAAACACAACTCTGAAACAAAGTTTCCATTGGGGGGTGGCTCGCATCCTTCCACTGCCATCCTCCAAGATCATCAATTCAACAACATGTCACACCCAATCTTTGGAGATGTGGAGTGACAAGGCTGAGTCACCATGGAAACCGGAAAAAACATGTGTCCACTGTCCCAAGGCCCGGTTCGGTTCGACATAGCCTCCAAATTAGTCCATGACATACAGGTGCAGTTCAAAGCCATTAGGCAGCGGGTGTGAAAGAACTGGAGGCCAAGGAGCATGTCTGGGACAGTACAACACAGTGTGTGATGGCAGCTTTCTACAAAGCAAACTGGATCTTCATGAGAGTTGTCCTGCTGATGTTGTGAAGTGAGTGAGCCATGCTTTATGTCCAGGTCCATCCTGGGTCCATCCTTGGCTCATACAGGTGAGACAGACACCACCAGCCCCATTCTAACCCGTGGCCCCATTCTAACCCGTTTAACGTCTTTGATTATGACAGTCACACAGTTGCAATCAGGGATTGGCTTGCAACCATGGGCTGATTCCTTAGATACATGTAATTGCTTCAAAAAAAAAAAAAAAAAGCAGGCAACAGTTTCCCCCATATCCTGGGTTTCTGCCTTCTATGATATCATTATAACGATTGCAGCTCAGTATACTGACAGTTCAACTGCCAACTTAACTGGCCTTGGGAAGTTCCAAAACAGCAGATACCCGACTTGAAAGATTTTCTTCTGTGGTCTCATTTAGATTCAGGTCACAGATCTCTCTGGTGACAGCTTTTATTAAAAGTAAGATACGGGTAGTGGAGTGAACCAATTTTCATCATTAACAAGCAGTCTCTTTCCAGTTTTTTAAGGCTCAAACCAAAGTTCAACTTATACATGTAGTGGTCCCTGTGATTTTAAGACCAGGCACTACTTTAATTAATAGAGAGGTGACCTTTAGTGACCTCTGGTGACCTGTTAAATCAAATCGAATTTCTGGTACTCATTTCTATAATAAAAAAGCAGAATTTTGGCCCACTTGTTTTCAGACTAGAATTTGTGCAGTTTGAAAAGTGCAGAGACCACATATATAATATCGTTTTGATGATCCATGTGTAAATCCATCTTTACTGCAGCGCTGTAGTTATACCCAAGCACTGGGGCCTGGTTTCAGAAAATCATAAGCCCACAGCTGATCTTAGGCGTGGAAAAGACAATGGCTACCAAGGTGATTTGTGAACATAAGTTCCTTTCCAGCCTTAAGATTTTTCTAGAAGCTGCCCTCTTTGGTCATATCTCCTACTCACAGTGCAGGCCAGGAGTGACTGTGTACCCAGCAGACCCCAGCAAAGGACGGCAACTCCCCACATTTTATGCCAGCATTTACTGACCATGATTTGATATATGTGCCTATACTGGCTGAACCATCTGTTCTCAATAGGTTCAGTACAGTGCTCCCTGCATTTAAAGACTAATCCATGGAGAAATATGTGTTCCTTGAAGTTAAAATGCAGGTGGGGGGTAAAAACTGAGGTGTGGTATAAAATATTGTTGCCAATTATAATGAGTGGTGCCTCGACTATCATGTCATTTTACAGCACAGTTAAGTCTTATAAACAAGGCTTCACAATCCAGGTGATACATAATATATATGCTGTCATGAGGCTGCTAAGCTCTCTCAGAGGACAAACAAGACTTAATAATACTTCACTGCAGCAGCACACTTCCTGACACTTTTCCACGAATTCCCCTTACTGATATGGCTTTCTTCCGTCTTCAGTGCACAAGGGTGACCGGCAACTAAGTTCCTTCAACACTAAATACTGTAAAAGAGAAATGGCCACAAAATCTAATCTATTACTAATTGAGAGAGAAGAAGCCTAATTATTTTAGTTATATGTCCAAATTTTCTTTCACTACAGAATAAAGTGCATGTACAATAATTGTACATGCATGCACAATTATGCCTGTATTCAAGACCAGATGTCTCATTTAGTGGCACGATAAAATTCTAAATAAAGCTGATGTGATTCCAAATTAAAATGTCACTGGAAGTCCTTTTAGTCTATTATGTTTCAAATATATACTTTAATTTTATTTTATATTTTATTAGTTTCATTAATACTTTTGGTGATTATTTCATAATCTCACTGAGAGATTCTAGTTTAAAAGCTGTCTGTTGACATGCCATAAATGCTTCCAAAAAGACACTGCAGACTCTATCCACAATTGAAGCAACAAGGTTTCTATATGGCATATGTATATGGGTCAAAGGCGGTCAGATCCCAACCCCAGATGGTCAGTGCATGATGGTCTTATAGCCACAGTGTCCTTGGGGTTTTGACTGTCAGTCTTATATATGGTGTTGGCGAAATATCGGAGGGCCTTTAGGATCCTGTGGACACTGGTTGTCTCAGGCTTGGGGCTGAGATAATGGGTAGAAACCGGGTTCCAAGGTTACAGTGGGGGTATCTGGGATTACAACTCACTGCTTCCTTGATGGATCCCCTAAGAACGCATCGCGAGCGACTTCATATGATGGCAAGACATGTTTCTGGTTGGGCATGACAGATGCAGAAAAGAAGACATTGGAATCGACAAAACCGCATCACATCCCACTGCTTCTTGAGACATCTTAAGTCCAGTAACCGAACTTAAGTCATGTAATCCCCCTGAGACTGTTATTCTATGTAATTTTGGGTGAAAGGGGAGAATTTCTTAGAAAGTCTTAAGTGATGAAACACACTTTGAGACTAATCAGCTCAAAAGTTTATGTCCTGGAAAACCTACTCAGACATGCATAGATGTTGTTTTGCACTCATGTCACAAATACATGAAATTTTACCGTAGCTGAAACTGGATATTGGTAGCTCTTAATTGCTGAGCTTTTGGCCAGCAGTCTGGCCTTTTCCAGGGGTGGTGACGAATGCATAGGTATGAAAAGACACAAGATCGCAGATGAAGAAGTGAAAATTCTAGGAAGAGATCCACGACATGGCAGAGGAAGATCAGCAAAGCAGTGGAAATAAGAACACACCCACCAAAGATGAACAGGGACAATAGATACGATCCCCACCCATATATGAAAATAACCTACAGTCACCCCAAACACAGACTATCGTAAGGCCACGCATTGCGAAGGCCTCATATCACCATCCCTCGAACAAGGCCAGTGACGGCCAAATTAAACATGTTAAAGATCGATTTGGAAGAGCTACCAAGTATCCAGTCTCAGCTACAGTAAAACTTTCATGTATTACCATTTTCATAATTAGAATATTTTTTACATAGAAGCTTAAATGCATTAAAAAAATAATAAATAACTTAAATTTGCATGGCACACAACTGTATCAAAAACAGACTGATGCGAAGTGATTGGTCCTGCTACACAGTGGCTTAATTTGTTTGCTAATCCCAGCGTCAAAAAGACTGTTCTACAGTGGAATGCAGTCATCAGTGGCTGCTTAACGATTAAACATTATCGTTATATATCGGGCAGCACAGAACCCGCAAGGGTAAAGTGAAACTGCAAAGACAACTCTACCCAGTCCCAGCAAAGATACACACAATCATTTCACTCCCAGACAGGACGAAAAACAAAAATATAATTTAGCACATGCCTGAGGCTTCCGTGATTGATTACAAAACAAACACCACCACCTTGTTACCCTTGGCCTAACAGAGATAATGCACTGAGGATGACACAACGGCTTCGATTCGTTATGACATGGCAATATCGCCCGGATGCAATCTCGAATTAGTTGGCTTAGAGAATGTAACGTGACACTAACACACAGGACGCATCAATTTTCATCGTCAATCCCCACCACAATTTTCCCACTGGCAATACAGCATGGTCGCATTCCCATGGTATGTGTGTGTGACAGTAGATATAACTGTAACTTGAGGTTGCATGTATGTATATAGGAACAGTTTAATAGGCAAAGTTTGACAGTGTTGGGTCACGAAAGCAACCACTTTGTAATTTATGTTGCTGTTCTTTCAAGGGATGTTCTTATTTTTTTGTACAGTTTGATATGCAGCTAGTAACTGCTGCGCAGCTACTACTACTACTACTACTACTACTGCTGCTGTTACTACTACTACTTCTGCAACTACTACTACTATGATGCAATTACTACTACTCCTTCTACTATGACTACGGTACTAAAGCCGTTAGTAAAGTCATCAACTTATAAGATCCTAGAAGAGGAAGAGAATTCTTACCTCTTGTGAGTTGAAAATTGAAACATGGTCAGGGATGGTCTCCTAGCTGTCATATGACCGCTCAACGGCCCAGTCGTGTGACCACCTTGACACCATCATTCAGTAAAAATGACCCCTAGGAGGTGGTCAAAATGTACGTGTGACGATGTTTCAATTTTCAACTCCGAGAGGTAAGAATTTTCTTCCTCTAAGATCACTCCGCAGTCCAGTTACAACATTCATTGAAGTTCCTATAAGTTTACAATAATCAATAAAAGCATTAATATGCAACCGTCTCATTTACATAGTTGGTGTATTTTACTGCAATTCTGAATAAAAAACACTTAGAGCTAGGATCTAAAAGTGGAGATCTGACCTTTACTATGTTTTATTTAGACCCTGTGAGTGAGCAGCCAGACCATAAGGCCTAATTCATTTCCGATACAATTAACAACAGCAGCCGTGTCATTGCGTAACATCAGGGGAACTGAAGGGACAGCCAGCTGTACTGTGTATACTCTTGTCTCCAATCCAGCTTCAAATTGCTTGGAGTCCATTGTTAACCAGCTTTGGCTGTTAACTCACATTACTGGTATAGACTGTTTCCCCAAGCTAGCTTGCATGTGATGCCAACTGTCAGGTTGTATGTATGAACCTGATATAATCTTAAGAAATCAGTCAGATAACATTTTTTTTTCTTTCATGCTTAAGCTCAAATGGGAGCTACATTCTTAAGAAACTATAATTCCCTTCCGTAAAATATACAGGACAGCTTCATCTGTAGCTAATCTATATACTCTCTCCCCAATGCATGCAGGAGTACCCCTGTTTGTCTGTATGCCTGGACCCTCACAGAAGTCCTTTTGTTTCTCTGAAACCCTGGGGAATCTCCCAGCGCCAAGTTGGCAGACGTACCCTGAGATTTCTCTCATAAACAGACCTTGCGCTTTATTCCCCCAAGTTCTCTTCTTTTTCTCCACCCATCTCTTGATGAGTCAAAAGGAGCCAATGTGGCACCACCATGTCTGTTCAAACCTCATGTTGGCTAGACATGTACATATTTATTTCCACAAAAAGAGAAAAGAAGTTTTGTATCGCCAATAGCCGACAATGTAATTTCATACAAGTAAGCATGATGTCTGATTGCCAAAATAGGGTTTTATTTAGATCTGCATGACAATGCAGATCTTCTGTTTTTGCTTTTCTTATTCTTTTTATTTTTTTTTTTTTTTTTTGTTTTTTTTTTTGTTCCGTACCCGGATGTTGTGGACAAGATATCTCAAGACCCGTGAATCGCAGCATTTTCAAACTTGGGATGATAGTAAAGGACC
>JAAUYG010279065.1_pt1 | contig 11208 bp, 7 predicted proteins | sample 7278091 | NCBI WGS metagenome assembly JAAUYG01 (sample SAMN14350201, study PRJNA611818) | marine sediment metagenome | isolation source: surface marine sediment (0.6m) | place: French Polynesia: Moorea | collected 2018-08
CCATTCCGGATTACCCTATCTGCATTTTTTATTGGTTTTATTAGTTGTGTTTTACGTTTCTGTAGTACTAAGATTATTATTATTACTATTACTAATATTAAGAAATATGAAAAAAGATGCTGACTAGTCCATTGTAGTGATTATTATGGCCACAATGGACAAAATATTCTAAAAAATTGTTGTAAATAAAGAATGAAGGCTTTCTAGTTGACTTATATTAAGTTTTCACAAGCTTTCACTGACGAAAATCTAATCTGCCAGTGAGATTATCAACGTTTTTAATCCTACATCGTATGTGCTCAATAATACGCAATGGTGTCACTGGGGGACGTGCCTACTAGTATATATATAATGTTTTACTATAATGTGTATGTTTTCTTTTTAAATTGTATGCCAAGTGTTTAATAATGGACCGTTTTATGTCATGTATGATGAATGCGATATATAAGGCCTGAAATAAAGTGAATTGAATAATATAGTGTTTTTGATAAGGCAGATAAAGATTTGTTTTAAGTGACTCTTTAAGTTTTGTAAGTCTAAAACAAGCGTACTGACCATATACATTGTAATGTTCTACATGTTTCACAATGCCTGATTCTTTCCATCAGACCTGAAGCCAGGAAGCAGCCAGCCCGTGTTTTGGGGCAGTCAGGAGAGTGAGTCCGCCTGCGTGCGGTGTCTCCGAGTAGCCTACACCAAGCCAAAGACTTTGGTAACATTACGCGTTGTGCGACCAAACAACACAAATCTGTTCAAGAAAACGTTCGCCCCGCAAAGAAGTGCCCTATCCCTGGAGCTGGCTGACACCAATACGCCAGATGACCTCAAATATGAGAGCTTCACCAAAACTGTACAGCAGGCTTCGATCTGGATATCAAAACTTGGTGAGTTTGCCTGTCAGAAAAGAGACAGGCAGCTAAGATGACAATCTTACACAAGCATGACAAGGTAACACTAGTACTATTTACTCACTTGGTTGGGATTATGGTTAGCAAGAGTATATCTGTTCAGTTGCAAAACATTTCTTAATATCTGTCTACAGTCAGACATGTGGTAATAAAATAGCCTTAAAATGAAAGGGCAAAAATAACCATTCGCTTGGGACAGGTAGCTTGATCGAAGAGTGTGAAAACAGAACCCTTTTCACTGAGGGTAAATTAAATTTCGCATTTTCTAACCAAAGTTTTCCTTTTCACTATACCATTTCGCCCCCTGAGTACAGATGCCACGGTGCTGTGTGCAGAGACTGTACGGCACCACATGGTGTCCGGACGTTATCACTCCCACCCCGACACTTCCCTACAGCGTCCCACCGAAGACAAAAGTCGAGAGCTCGTGGCTCATGTCAGGTAACGGCGCAGGTTCTAGAGGCAGAGGCAGCACTAATAGCTACTAATAGTAGTAATAACAGCAGCAACATATCAAAATCTAGCAGCAGCATCACCATCAGTAGTAGTAGTAGTAGTAGTAGTAGTAGTAGTAGTAGTAGTAGTAGTAGTAGTAGTAGCAGGAGGAGGAGGAGCAGCAGCAGCACTGGTAGTGTCCCCAACAGTAACAGAAAGATGAAGGAGCTAAAAATACCTGCTATCCAATCCAACTGCATTCTTTTCCAGGGTTTTTCTACTTGGAATAAGACCGCCACCCCAGGGCGATAATGGGGCACAATCCGCTGCCAGCCTTCGCAACAATCCATTTGAGCGCCCTCTTTGGGGACGCGCGAGCACAACAAATTTAGCACGTGCTCAGAACTCTCGCTGCTGCCGAGCCGCTGTCTTGGGAATGACAGTGACAATGGTTCTGCTAATAGTAGGTGGTGTGTCTGTGGTTGTCACAGCTAAACTGAAAGGTTGGATCTAACACCTTTGCCACGTGATTGTACTGCGCACACGATGACGTAGACTAAAACTAAAATTTACAGCGTTCACCGGCGTTTCTTCGTGGCTTGCGGGCAATACAGCAAGGACAAAAGACAGTTCACGCCATATTTGTTAACACCAGTGATATATTGTTTTGCACATTTTAATTCATAATTTAAAAAAAAATGCATGTGTGTTAAACCAACTTGATTGTACTAATCGTGGAAGTAATGTTTTTATGTTGTTTTGTTGTTACTTTGTTTCCCTTTATGATTTGAACGTGACCTGTATAATGGCAAAATTTTAGGGCTTTTTATGACCCTACACAGTGCATTAGAGTGTAATGTGGGTTAATTATGTTATAATTTAATCTAGACCAGTGGTACATTAGCCATATCAATTTCACCCGTTACAGCGGTACATTTATATTTATTATTATTATATTACCTGCCAGTATCAGGGAAGTTTGCTGCTGAAATAGACATCCCTCTGATATATAGATGTAGCTTGAAAAATATCATAATCATACTATTACTTTGCACGACTAGATTATAAAAGCTATTACTCATGGTTTATTACAAAAGTTCAATAATGTGGTATTTTTCCTAATGACTGTGTGCCAATAACCAGTGAGATTCAATGGGAGCATGTATTAGAAGTAATATTTGCACAAATATAACACTTTATATAGCAATTGCGACTACATATGTAGTAAGTCTGCGTGTGCTCCGTATGACTTAGATTATCTATCTATAGTCCGACCATCTGTGTACAACGTCAGAATACGTTACCTGCTAACCACCTACAGTTTATACTGTGGAAGGTCAAGTCTAATTAGAAAAAAAAAGTATAAAATATTTTGTATCTAAACCGCGCTGAGAGTAACGTGTGTTTTAAGCTTATAAATGTCGTAGTGCATTAACAATGTGTGGATGTATTGGTGAGATGATATTCAAATAATCCAGCATCGGTTCCAACTTTACATTCCGGAGATCAGAAATCGTTGTGCGGGGTGTGTCTGGTTGCATATATAGCAGTATTTACTATCCAGTATTGTTACCGACTGTAACCTGGGGAACTGATTGTAGATCATGCTGACACGGGCTAAGCGTAAATGGGTTGGTTTTATTAAAACCGCTAAGGCTTGAAGCCTATAACCACAATTCAATTTTCTGCAAGTTTTAAAAATATTTAAAAATATTTAAAAAAAAAAAAAAAAAAAAAAAAAAACAACACAAAACAGAACGTTTCGCCTGAAATCGACCAATGATTCGCTTGATGTAGTACCTCCTCCGGTGTGCAACTTCTTTTTTATAATATCTCACTCTTCTGGAAGATCGACGCTGACAAAGTGGACGTACAGTGTAGCTCCCTGAAAGCTAATGCGTAACTTTAGTAGACTACTAGTTCCATGCGGTATAAACTTCCTATTTACAATTTTGATGTATAGATATACATCAAAGTGGACGTACAGTGTAGCTCCCTGAAAGCTAATGCGTAACTTAGTTGACTACTAGTTCCATGCGGTATAAATTTCCTATTTACAATTTTTGAAAAGATGCAAATATTTTTGTAAACTGTCTGAAGATAAGGAGAACAACAGAGAGAGAGAGAGAGAGAGAGAGAGAGAGAGAGATTTTTAAATCTGTCTATGTATGGATTCAAATTTTTTGAGACGATCCTTAGCGGCGAATAAAAAAAGATTCTGAGAATACAAGGTTACATGCGGTACGTGTTCAATTAACTTCAGAGAGTGCTTAGTTAAACACAACTGCGTTTTAATACGAGATGTATCAGACCGATGTCATGTATAATAATATAACGCTGTACTGTGATAACGACGTGATATTTTTTATGTCAGGAGTCAGACATACATATTGTGTATGGTATTTGTAACCGCATTGTTACATGGAGCTACAAAAAGACTTCTCTCTTTAGCGTGAATTCCATTATTTTAGCATTAGGTTTATAGTTTGAGTAGTAGAACTGTATGCAGGAATTCGAAAGTATAGAACAATCAATGGCTGAAAATGGCATTTCTGTATGTAAACATTGTACCAGTATTTGCTATTATTGCATACCCACATGGAAGACTTAAAACCCAAACTGTTCTCACATTGTGTCAGCCAACACTCTGGTGATCCGCTAAATACGTGTAGCTTTATTTTTTGTCAAACAGGAACAAATTATGTTTTAACGGGTATCCACTTTGTGAATGGATATTACATGTTATTGTCAATGTGTCCAAATAGGACTCTGCGAGAGTCCAGTCGGTGTTGTGCTATACATTCGATACGGCTCATACTCTTCTGGAGAAGTCTCACTTGTCAGCTACATAATTTGATTCAGAAAACATTCATAAAGTACCGCTTACATTGTTAAATAAAATCAACATAAAACACATTATTTTGTGCAAAGTTCAAGTTAGATAAATGGACACTACTGATGCGAGTCAGTGGAAGTTGTTGACTCGCTAAATAACATGGTCTAGGTTGGTTATGATAACAGTTAAAGGACAAAGGCACGGAAACGATGTTGCCTCTTGTTATTCAGGGGATAAGGTTAACGAACAAAACATTATGACTAACGCTGTTCAAGAAAGATAATGCAAGTAAAGATTCAAGATTTCAACAGCGACCAATTCAAGGTTTCAAGATCACTTGCACTCGCACCATCACTTCAGATATAAATAGTAGTGCTATATTCTGAAGCGATGGTGTCTGAACGATGAAGGAATGAAAGACAAGGTCAGTGTTAGGCGTTTATTTTCGGATTCGATACATCAAACAGCCTATAGTATGCAGGCGAACTTTGTACAAAATCAAATAAACGTACAAAATATATCTGGTTGTACAGTCTGAGTTCAAAGGTGACTCCGTTGTCACCATTTATTCAGGTAAAGGGGGGTTACAAAAGTCCTACATGTATGCAACGCTATTACAATCAATTTTCTGTGTATCCAACATAAGCGTTTTCTGCTCACGCTTGTACTCAGAAAGTTTGAGGTAATGTTCGATCAGCACTGAATTGTCCATGCATTTACCTGTGACAGTATAACAGTGTTAAGATCTTCACGAGATGAAATGACACCACATAGCATTTTAGCTGGAATAATGATTTTACAGAGGGCACAGACAAACATCCCTTGCTTAGGCGTCACTGTTGCTTATTCACTAGTAGTACTGTATTATCTACATTCTAGTAGCTATTCGAGGCTGTATCCCGACACCACGGGCCACAGTGGTTCATACCTTATATAGCTAGTGAACGTACATGTACTATCCGCTATGAGAAATGACCGAACATTCAAAAGACAAAGCTTAGTTTTGCCTTGTGGGCCGACTGTGTAAAGAGCTTTTTGTTGAACTTTATGTCACACTTAAATTAGTAGTGCGTATTATTACAAGGCTATCAACAGAGTAAAACAACCCAGAACAAAAACGGACACACGGAAAAAAAAATACAATCAATAGAGCAGCACCTTACTTATTTAACTTAAAGGAGACCCATTGTTGCTCTTTTTATATTTACACAATACAAAGAATCTTAATACTCTTCACAAATTGGAAACCTTGGTATCTGCACGCGGAGTGCGGTATGGTTAAATTATGTTGGTGCGTTTAGCATCATTAGGCAACGTTCACACACAGTTTGATAACATTGCATGTACCATATGTGATGATCGGAGTGCCAAATGCTATCAAAAGTACCTGCCAGACGAAAATGTCATTATCAGCAAGGAGGTCCGGCATGAAACCATGCCAGAAACAAAACAAAATGAAGAACACAAGAATCAAAAGAAGGAATACGACAGCTGCAGTAATAACATTTCTGAACATGAAGCCAGCTTTAGGAGCTTCTATGCATCGCTCACAATTAGGTTCTTCTGGTTCACCATTGTCACGCTGCCGAGATGTATGGCTGTTAGCAGTCTGGAGACGCGCATCGTCACCTTTATGTTCTTGGTTCGGATTTGAATGGGCCACGTGACGCTCGGCGGGTTCGTCTGCTTTGTAGGCGGGGTCCAAAATGGTGTAAATAAATTTGAGAATTCCAAGATCGATCTCCGGGTATGTTTTCAGGGTCCGGTCAGGTGTTTCGTCATCACAATAGTTTCGGCACAAGGCAAAGCGATGCTTAGATCCTGTCAGACCTAGGCAATCCATAAACCGCTGTTGTCGACTGCTGAGCTCTCGCTGGTCGTAAGGCGTTGTCATCCGGTCGGCATGCGTCATCAAACCGAACACAGGGATATCTGAAGAATAAAGGCACACTATGTCAAAAGTATGCATGCATTAAACAATGCACAAACACAAACTATGAGCGTATGCATGCTTTCCAAGATATTAATATAAGCTGTCAGCGATGTACTTTTTCAATACAAAGATTATTGGCATGAGGTGTAGCTACGTAAATGTACGAGTGGCAAAATTGACATATAAACCTTATTCAAGTTTGAAAAGTAATTATCTACAGGCGGCTTGGGGAGCAACAGCGTATTTAATATAGTCTACTTTGGTTACAAAGAAGAAAAAAACTTATTGACATTGAAAAAGTTACTTTGGGTTGTAATGCCTGATAACAATAACATACTCTACATGAAGAGAAAGGGTGGCTTAGTGCTTATGTTTACCAAAAGTTTGTTATTGCTGTGTACATATGTTTTTCTGTAATATGTACAAAGATAAAAACCAGAAATTGCATATTTACTTCGTGGTTGTTTCTTCTCGCTAGTAGTACATGGTCTGGCAGATTTCATCACGCCTTGGATCAGTTTCTCCGGAATGGGCTGGCTCGCTGACGTCACAAACACGAGTCTCTGGACCTTCATCTCAGGCTGGACATGGTTGTAACGTCTCCTTAATAATTCCGCACCTTGATCCTGCCCATCCCCAAGTGCACCCAGCACAGATTCCTCATCTGGAACTAATCCTGAGCAGAGACATCGCAAAAGTTCCTGGATCACGGACGTGGAGTCATTTGGAAGACCGGCAGAGTCGATGATCCCTGGAAGCAGTGCTTGAACGGCCATGACGTCACCGACGGCACATTGGGAGTAACGCTTGACGAATCCCGTCACGGGGTGATCCGGATTCCCATGCTTTCCAGAATAGGCGTGCTCGTGCCATTCTCCAGACAGAGCTGCCGCAACAGAGTTCAGGAAGCTCGATTTGCCACTCCCAGGGGGTCCAACCAGAAGAATATTGAGACCTTTAGGGTCCCTCAATTTCTGTACCCTCTGAATAATTTTGTTTCGCCATATGTTACATTCTTCCAGAAGGCTTTGGTTCTTTGGTGTGTGATTCGTTGATACTTTCAACTCCGGTGTTTCTGGACAAATGTAGAAAACCTCCTCCATCGTTCTCGCTTGATACCCAGAGATGTAAATGCTCTTTTTGTGACTCTTTTCTGCTGAAATAACAAAGCAAAATGCTGATGAAGCGATAAAGCACTTATGTCACCTACAAATGGGTCACATTCTTCAGACACAAAATGTTGCAGAAAGAAACCAAAGTCAATGAGTGACTTGACAACGTTGGAATGTGTGTGAGACGCCTGAAAATTAATATCTAATAATGTTACGATGGACTACTGCTTATCAATCGGTCGAACAACACACCCACCTTTATTTCAAACTTGGCGCTATTGGCACGAATCTCCTACGTCTGTACTACTAGTACGGTATAGTATCTAAACACCTCAGTTGCCAAAACGATGCCTTTATCGGAAGCTAGCGCATGCGTTGTGGCTAACGGGTGCCTGGAAAACAGCACTACGATTTCTGTTTTTAGACGATCACACCCAACAAGCATACTTCATGTTTCTATATATGTGTATACAATAAAAATGGCTTCACGTATATATGAGAAAAAAAGTGGCGGTAAAAATTAAGAGGTCATCGAAACAAGTAGGGGATAGACGAATGGCACGCGCGCATACGTGCAGCTAAGTAGTGTACAAGTGGCTGATCTCATCACAGTAAACAGCCGCTTTCTAAGATTCCTCTGCATTGCGACCATGACTGAGGCTGATTAATTTGGGTGAAATTCAAGCGTTGCTTGGTATCTGTGGTATGCGTGCAGAAGAAAGCACTTCTGTCTCCAGTTCAAGTTGTTTATCTCCTCCATCAAATCAGCATTTTGCGCAGTTATTATAGCGTTATGTCCATAAGGCGAAGTATAGATTTGTTTCTGTTGCTCTACGATCAACGGTTTCTGACTGCCGGGCCTTTCTTTTTTTTTGTTTCTTCTTTTTTCTTTTCTTTCTTTTTTTTTTTTTTTTTTGTTGAGAAATGAACAGAATGACCCCCAAATGACCTTGTTCGGACCACCTATGACTATGCATAAACACCGGGTCAGTTTTTTTCTGCTATCCACTTTGAAAAAGATATGTTGTTTTCATTTTTATCCCTTCCTGGGTCTGGTTGAATGCTGTGCTGCACTCTGTTCGAGGATTATGCACAGGGGAGAGAGGTTGCACTCAGTAGTTCTGAGGGGTTGTACCCATCCATTTCATAGATGTTGTCCTCTCTTAACACATGCTTGAGGCAGCAATTGACTGTCTGGCCTGATGTTCCGTTCCAGTCCTTGATTGCTTTGGGGAAAAAAGAATTCTGATACAGTTCTTGCGGTGATCTGTTCGAATTTGTTACTTTTCGTGGGTCTAGTCCGTGTATTACCCTCTTTGAATAGATAGTTCTGAGCCTCTACCGCCACACTACCACTCACTATCATACCCATATAGAACTATAGCGGTCACGTTTGTTTTGTATGTCTCCTCTCGTAGTTGTTCCCACTGTAGTATATAGATCTTGGAGTATGGATGAAATGCCTGTTTTACTGCAGTCCTTGGTAACGAACCTAGTACCGATATGGTTCATATTTTAATTTTGAAGAAAACGCAACCTAATTGCAAAGTTTTGGCACATCATCATTACTAGCAACGAATGAAATAACAAAATTACAGACCTTGGAATTTCGAAACTTCTCAACTTTGGAGAGGTCTTCTCTAGACTTAGTCTGTACACAAGTATTATACATTTTTGGTGTGAATCTGCTGCGCACCACAAGGGAACTCGAGTTATGGCTTCGGAGAAGTCATTTGACCCTCCACGCCCACCCTCACGATATTCGACTGTGTTAAAGAAAGCAAAGACAATTTTAACAAGAAATCATATAATCTGGAATCAAAACATAAGTATTGTGTTCATAATCAAATTAATTTTGCATAGCAGTAACATCTTGACGTCAATTTCGACATGCATATACTGAGTAAGAATAAGAGGCAAAATATGTCTCCGTATTGCACGAGATACATATATTACGTATAACTAATTATGGCATTCATTACTAGTTTACAAGGTAACTACATATATTGCAGAGGTCAAATGACCTATCAGCTATCGAAAGTAATAAAGAGAAGAAAATGCGAACAAGGATGAATAAATTATAACAGATGCCTATGGGCATTTACGCTCTGCTTGATCACTTGCCATATATAAGACCGTTATATTATTATACGTTGTAGCGATATTATAGTCAATAATATTTAAAAGGACTTTGTATCATCGATGTAGTTGAAGTTTGCGAGATAAAATGAGCCCAAATGGACCGCGACACATCGGAAGTGATAAGTACTTTATACATGGTATACAGTGTTCCTCTACCCCGAGGCCCAAACCTTCATTAACCTTTGCTCTATCGTCGATTGTTTCGGAGTTACAAGCCAATATTCAAAAAGTGCAATGAACGACCCCAACTGAACCTCAAGACTTATGAAATCGGGCGTACGTACTTGATACACAGTCTACTGCTCTCGCAGTCTACAGTTCTCCAAGATAGAAGTCGATTTTGAAAACCAAAATTTTGAAAAACAAATTTAACCTCGGAAATCAAATGTGCATTAGAATATATATTTTTTTCGCGAAGCCCAATTTATCGGCCATTTTTTACTGTATGCGTTTTAGCAATTAGCAATGCGTTTTGGCTGTGGTTGCAGAGCTACTGTCGTGGCGCAGGCGTCGGTCCGTCCGTCCGTTAACTCAGGTTTCTGAGAAACTGCTGCATGGATCCAGGACAAATTTTGTGGAAAGCTACCTATCCGCCATATGTACAGACGTATTTTTTTCTGTCTTTCTTATCAAATTTTTCACTTTTCGAAATTTTTTATGACTGTTTTAGCTCTGCTTGACTATGTCAGCAGAGCTCATGAGCTCGACATTTGTCCGTCGTCCATCCGTCGTCCATGGCGCAATTATCTCTGAACCTAATGCACGGATTTCATTCAAATTTCGGTTGTTGCTTCCCCTGGGCCACGCTAGGAACGCTGGGAACGCTGGGGGTTACGCTGTGAAGTTTTTTTAATTTTTGGAAAAAAAGGTGGGGGGGTTACGAATATTTTTCTTTTTCCTCACCATAGGACTGTATTTTCGCCCTAATGGTATAAAGTTTTTTAAAATTAAAATTTAATTAATTTCATTCGTTTTCGTTAACATGGGAGTGAAATTTTCAAAACGCTACTGAATTTTCTCCCCAATGGTCCTCACAAAATTATTTTTGGGGGATTTTTGACGTGTTGAGTTTCTGATTTTTAACGATTTTTTTTCTAAAATTTCAAATTCACCATGATTGTAGCCTATGGAGAAATCAAAAACCTCAAGTATCTTATCGAGCGATTGTAGAGCAAGACGGGTGAAATTGGGAATCACGGGTAGTAGTTCAATATATATATATATGGGAATACTTGTAGCATTCAATGCCATTTTGAGGTCATTCGGTGCACTTGCGATTTTTCGTAATTTGTTCCTAATGATAAGAGATAGGAGAAAACATTTCCAGTGGCTATAACAGGTAAACAGTGAGAGATAGACATCCGGTTACTATATACATATATCAATAGGGAACCATATGTGGAGAGTTCAATGACGGCACACATTTGACCTTGAGCTACTTTGAAAGGTAAAGGTCAAGGTCACTCAAATTTCCAAGCCTTATACCTTGTAAAGGAGCAGAGTTAGGCCATATCTTACAAACGAACATTAATATGACAGCATATATGTGGAGTCCAATGACACTATCACATTTGACTTTGAGTGATCTTGAAAGGTCAAATTCAAGGTCACTCAGATTTTGAAGCCTTACATATTGTAAAGGAGCAGAGTTGGGCCATCAGTTGCTACTAAACATTAATAGGAAAGCATATATGGGGAGTTCAATGACACTGTCACATTTGACCCTGAGTGACCTTGAAAGGTCAAAGTCAAGGTCACTCAAATTTCGAAAGCTTATATCTCGTAAGGGAGCATAGTTAGGCCATTACTATTAAACATTAATAGGAAACCATATATGGGGAG
>JAAUYG010003512.1_pt1 | contig 11207 bp, 4 predicted proteins | sample 7278091 | NCBI WGS metagenome assembly JAAUYG01 (sample SAMN14350201, study PRJNA611818) | marine sediment metagenome | isolation source: surface marine sediment (0.6m) | place: French Polynesia: Moorea | collected 2018-08
ACTACTACTACTACTGCTACTACTACTACTACTACTACTACTACTACTACTACTACTACTACTACTAATAATAATAATAATAATAATAATAATAATAATAATAATAATAATGAATATTCATGTTCTTTTTTTTAAAATATTTTACTTTGTCTATAATACTTGCACGCAGTCATTCTTAGAAATCTCAATCTAAGAAAAATAGTCCGGCAATCTGCGCCAATATAACGCTAGAAGTAGTTCCCCTAGTGTCTGTTTGGTTTTTCTTCTAACACGAAGAAGCCATCATTGTCGTTGGTGCAAGTACACTCCCGATGCAGTGAGTTATCTCTTGTTTTAGTTAGGTTTAGGGTCTGAAGTTCCCTCTCGATGTAAGATGAGAACTTTTGATTCTGAAATCATACACAATACGAGATGAACGCCAAGTGCCAATACCGGTTCACCTTCGTCCGATCCGCGTTTTATACTCGAAGCAGACGATCGTCGGTCGCTCGACGATGAAGTTGAAAGTAGAATTTGAGAATTTTAGACACCGCCGCTTTTGTTGTACAGCAACCTGTAGATCCAGAAGTGGAGATCACCGATCTTTATATCGGTAGATTATCGATCATTTGGTGGCAAATGTCTACAAGCACATTAGGTGCACTGATTTTCTCAGTATTAAAATATCAAACAAACCAAGTACATCACAATTATATTACTTTCATTATATCATGAGTAGTTTAAGCACTGTGAGTCTAGGTAGCTGTCGAAATTTAGAATGACAAAGTAATGATACAATTTATGAACAGTATACATCTATAAAAGAACCAGTATTACAAGTTGCAGTACGGTCAGGAAAACTGTTATCTCTCTGCGCGGTTATGTCCTTGCACAAGTAAAGTGTTTAACGAAATGTAATGGCTTTTATCTAAGGCCAATTTAAACACTGACAGTGACATAGTGGACGCTAGGGTTTCTCTTCCGTAAATTTCTGAGATGTAAGAAACTAAAGGCGAAAGAGTAAAGATATTTCCGCGGCGAAGCTCTCGTAAATGTTATGTAATTCACTTTTTTGTAAATCACAAATTACATTGACAAATTAGAGATGCACTCATGATATTATATACACTTTGAAAGTCTCTATATCTTCGTTGTTTATCACACCATAAAAAAAAAATGTCCTTTCTTGAACTTCCGGCGTGAGTAGTATATAATGAAATCTAGAGCGTTCGTCTTGCGTCCAGCGTGCATACTAGTGTAGCGAAGTCTATCTAGAACGTTCGTCGTGCGTCATAGCATAAATACGGGATGTGCGTTTAGCTTAGACCGAATCAGATCTCTTGGTGAAGGTAACGGTTGGCTCGCATTCCTGCTAGCGACATCAACAACGCCCTCGACTTCCGTGAACCACTGACTTCCGCTTTGCAGAATAAAACGTGGATTTCATACATACTCGGAAAAATAATCCGGTACGGATAGGCCGCCGCCCACGGAACGATTCATAACCCCGAGGCTGTCGAAAAGCTATTAATTTACCGGGGTTCGGGGCTTTCAGCTATGCTTTGATGAAAGCATTAAGACACGCTACAATGCTCGCTGGGTTAAATATTACCGCCTAGGGTGGAAATGGAGACGGTTGTTTGGTGGGATGGAGTCCGACGGCCGATGCTTCACTCTCAGGTCCGTCAGTTTACACAACACGCGCCGATGACTGGTGTTAATGCGAGACTTTACACCCTGGCTTTTACATATGTGTTAAACAACCGACTTCGTGCAGCTGGCGGTCAAAATGATGCAATTGTGCATGTGTATATCAAGATGAGCAATTAGACATATCTATGCATCGCTGCAATCACACATTAGCCGTTAGTGGATTTTTTTTAATTGCTGAGTCGTACATCATAGAAGTAGTACATCTGCGATACTGGGTCTAAAAAAGCTAAGATATATCTCTTAGGTGAGTTCCATCGCATTTAGGGTAGGACGGTTTTACACATAAAACCACATTAAATGCGAAGTTACTTTTTTATGTAAGTTCCGCGGCCTCGATAGATAATCTCTATACGTGACATTAAGATATAAACTGAAGCCATGTTTAATCAGTTGATTAACTCTTAAACTTCGACGGACTATCTGCAAAAATGGCAGGAATTTCTTATTTTTATAGTTACTCAATACTGCCCCCACCGATACTGAAGAAGAGCTGTTGGGTCTGATGTACCGCATAGTTTGTAAGTGCATGTGTCTCCGTAACTAACAACTGCCATCGTACCATAATGTTACTTCTAAAAGTAGAACTCATTGACAAGCCAAGGAGATCACATTCGGCAGTTATCACTTATAACATTAACCTTTCCCACCATGCACCAGTGCATATAATATACTTCCCCCCAACTCGAGCCTTCTGGATGAAGGTGGCTGACGAGCGGATGACGACGAATTAATGATAAACACTGATGAAGATTGTTCTTACCATGAACCTAGCTTGCCCCCATCACGTGACAATAAATGGGAAACGCTGTCATTGTCGCGACACGGTGCAATGGTGTCATCTTAAGGTATCTCCACGCCTACGCGCGACATCACAGAATCTGGGTAATCACACAAAAAACCTAGAATAACTTGACCAGGAGGGCGCTTATTTATTACGTATGTAGGTGCTGAGGAGATAGTAATACGCAAGAACACCTTGTAGTAAGTGGTGCGTGGTTCTAGTAATGATTCACCAAGAAAACATTGTTTGCGTCATAGATTGTTATCAAGAGGCTATTGGGCTGACACTTGGTGACTCGCAATATTCGAGAGAGAAGTTTTTGTTCAAAGGACACCGCTTGCCACCTTCGCAGCTCGTGTAACTCATTTTAGCAATTACCCGTCAGCTGACAAAGTCAGTTCACAAACCCATATGTTTCTTAAAACCAAGGGCAGCACTTTGTGTTTTAAGTATCTTCAAGATATCGATATTTCATGACATAATACTAGTTTTTACAAAGAGAAGGCATCTTAAAAGCAAAAACATATACTAGTTTAACACCAGAAATTAAGTTTCTGGGCCTCTGTCGGCGCCTTTCGTTTCTTGTCTGTCTTTTATGAACACCACGTGAAGGAAATAACTATTCCAGCAAAACCCAATGAGCGTAACAAGAGTAGAAAGTAAGGCAAGTAGAACTGAAGCTTTAGTTTTAACCTTCGCTTTTATCTCTTCTTGACCAAGACAGGAACATTTTGTACCCATCAACTGAAATTCATGTGTTAGGTTTGAACCTTGGATATAGTTAATGAGACAACCTGCATATGAAAAGCATATCCAAAGAGACGATATAGCAGTAGTAATATTACCAAATATCTATAAAGAGATCATCTTTGCGGCGCACATTTCTTCGACTCTTACGACATAAGCAGATCTTGCACAGGAACTTTCTTATAAAGTGTAAGTTCCATACGTTCATTATTGGATTTATACATGCATCGGGTTCGCTGATTATTTCCCAAAGGCACTATGCAAGTATTTGCACGTTTCAATAAATTTATTTATTGCATTTTAGTGTACATGTGTGTGTTATATCAGCGTGAGTTAGGATAAATTTACTAAATATTATTACAATAAAGTCTGAAATTACAATGTTCTCTAATTTTTCTGTGTCAGGTACATGAGTCAGCTCCCAATTCAGGCGCTGTCCCTGGTGCACACCGGGGTTATATGCGATAATATTCCCGGATTGCTGGGCAGGCAGCGAAACCTCTGCAGATCGCATCCTGACGTCATGATGAGCGTCGTCAAAGGTGCCAAAGTAGGAGTGAAGGAGTGTCAACATCAGTTCGCCGACAGCCGCTGGAACTGCAGCACTTCTGCCAAAGATTCGTCCGTCTTCGGAAAAGTCATGCTTAAGGGTGAGCAACATTAAACACGTGACCGTTTTCAAACACGTGATCGGTTTCAAATGACAATGAACCCATGCTAAGAGAGATTTATATGTATATATATAAAACATACAGAATATGCAGTTTTCTTAATATACCAATAAATGTATAGAGAATCTGGCTAGATTGCACCATTGCGGTGCATGTTGGCACGGTATACATGTAGGAGATATTTTAGGAATTGTTTTGCCATAATCATTATCACCTTGACAGGCAGACACTGTACACAAACAGGCCATGCCAAACTACATCAGCAATACATTGATGCCAGCTTAGACATGTATTGAGTTACATGATTATCAGTTGAATATCAGTGACATGCAACTTAGCTATCTTCTAACGCCGCACAACCCAGCGTTGTGGGGATGACTTTGGGGTTTAGTTTGACACATTTTAGGGCTTCTGGCGCGGATAGCAATTTTGAAATGGTGCAAGATAAATCGCTCTTCACACTTGATTTTCTACCGTTGGTCTGATTCAATGCCACAGGTAATAAGATGTCAGCGATGACGTCCTGTCCCCGTGTGCCGCCTGCTCATGGGGGAAAACAACGCCCATAAACTGTCCATTATTCTCCCCCAGTATTCGTTTACACTTTTTTGTGGTCAGTCCATAATTGTATCGAATGGAGACGTCTTGTCTGGGTCAATCTAAACAACCTGTGTCGAAAAGAATACTTTTCTGCGCGAGTAAATATGTGCATAGACCCATCATCAAATACCCTGGGGGTGGCGTAGAGAAAACTCTGTAAGAGATCTGGTGTTTACCCAAAAAGGGCGCCATAAATGCAGACGTCGACCCCTGGGCAGACGACAATAACCGAGAGCACGTGGGACACCCATGGCAACAAGCAGACGGCACATACCTCGGCTTTTTGATAACGTTGTAACAATCTGTAGACGAACCAAAATATGGTTGCCCGGGGTGATCGTCTGCCAAGCCACTCCCGCCCCAAACAATGGATTTGGGAGCGTGAAAAATCGATAAATTCCACAAAGTGGGCGGACAAAGAAGACACAGGATTCAATTACGATACTTCAGACGTGACTCCCTTCGCCGAAAAAAAAAAAAAAAAAAAAAAAAACCACGACGGCTGGCGGAACAAACTGAAATGTGTGATATAGCAGCTTGTTCTGAAAATACCTACCGCACGCATCCCTTTGTACTACAAGGTATGATTGAAAGGTATCTTTGAAAGTACGGCCCCCGGGGGCATCCGTTTGTGGGGTTGAAGCGATGGCATTGTACCGGACAAGATTGTCTCAATGGCCAAAAGAACCATTAATATAAGCCACAACTTAGCGTTTGTGTGTGCAAACCGACGGGAGTCGAGCATTGCCGGTGGGGAGGCCGGCTTTGTACCTTCGACTGATTAGCGATAAAAGCTGTCTGAAGACGTAAAGGTTCGTACACAGAGCGAAGGGGGTGTTGAGTGTCTGTTGAGTGGCCACCGTGTTTTTCCAAGGCCCAAACAGAGAGTCACTTGACGAGAGAATTTCCACCACAAGAGTCGGAGTCCATATCAGGTCGCTTTATTATGATTTTCGGATGACACGCGTCGGCCCTAGACCAAAATATCTAAAAAATCGTTGCTTCCGGGAAGTCCCAGGGAAAATACAGTTATCTGCTATAGGAGAAATCTGCTATATGATTTATTCGCAATAAAATAATAAAGCTGTTGATTTACTGTTGTATACTATTTCTCAGCTTGCAGAGACCCGTTACATAGTTTGTTTTCTTGAGTTTTTCTCTCCTATCCTTTTCTCCAGTGTTAACGGTCTACAAGCACTAGTTTCCCACTGTAGCAGTGCTGAAACTCCTTTGTTACCACATATAACAATTGCACGCGCTAACTAGTCTATCAGTCCTACCCGAATAGCTATATAGCTGGGGTACATCGTCAAAACAAAAATAAAAAAAATATATTTTCTGTTCTTGGTTGTTTTCATTTGTTAGAAAATCGATAGAAGATTTCATACAAGATTGCGCCCAACTGAAACTTGAACTATTTAAATTTTAGAATATATACAGTATGCGTTGCCATTTCTGTGGGAAAATAAAACGATCATGTATTCACTGCAAAAAAAAACAAAAGACCTGTGAGTGACAAAGAACTCATAGATTGTTATTGTATATCAATTATTTAAATTTGAGAACGCAGTATTGGGTATAAAATATGGTGGTAGAATAAAAATATATTCTGGATAAGAATTCCAAAGGACAGATATAAATGTATAAAGTGACTTGAAATGGCATAGTTCGCAGCAAAATAGACATGCCTGTTATTTCGTTTTCGAAGCGTTGGCTGTGTTATTCAAATAGACAAGATTCATTGTAAACTCTGATAGCGGCTTCAATATATTTTTCTCTACTGTTATCTCACCTCACTTTGTTAATACAGTCTTCCATATAGTTTTCATCAGTACACACCAGTGTCCAAGACGGAGCTTATATGTAGCCGCTTTCTTTAAACTATACTAAACTTGAGTTTGAGTTCTACAGAGCGCGTATAGTTATTCATATACGAAAGGATCACTTAATCATAAATGCGCTGTCTTCGCTACATGTCGTTCAAAGAAGAATTAATTGGATCATATGTTTTTGTACTATGGCGTTTATTATAGGAGGAACATTTAATGAGCAGTTTGAGGGAAGGAATATACAAGTAGAAATCGTTGCACCAATTATGATGGCTGTTACATGAATTTAACATGCAAGTGCATTGGAAAATTGTGTCTTTCGCGCATTTAATAGCTTATAAAACATGTACAGTAGGACTGGACCTTCAGACCTACAGCGTTGTGGTGTCAAACGCTTTAGGGCAATCTCAAGAACTGATACTGTGCGTCAGTCTCTAACCACAGATCTCCGATCCCATGCATGGACATTATTATAATACCCGGCGATATTCGAATGATTTAAGCTTGCCACCAACCCTAAATATTTTCCATTCATCGCCAACGGGGTTGAACAAAACTGTTAGAGAACTGATATAGAGGCAGCCATTTTTGCTTTCGGTGCATGAGCGGCTTTATTGACACAAACACACTCAACTGGTCACAACAATGACCGCGTGTTTTCGCCGATTTGCACAATTCGCACAATTTTGTGTTGCGCGGCGGCTAGCATTACAACCTTTTAATGGCTTACATGGAACTGCGATTCTGAAAAACAAGTTTACGCGACGCTCGACCGTGGAATGCGCGACCGATGTAGAGCACAGAGCATTGCGTACATGTCTTTCCAAAAGCCTTAGCGCTTTCTGCCGTGTGAGCTTTTGATGTTTTGAAAGAAAAGACTATGAGACCATGTTCAGTGGGCCTTTTCGCGGGCGACGGAATTGTCACCGATTTAAATCGAACTTGTCCAGGGGGTGTCATGTTACTGCGAAGCGCTATCCGATTTCAAAAGGCCTTGATAAATTTAATTTCACGCTCCGGAAGATCTATTAGGTCCAAAGACGTGTCACTTATGTCACTAGGATTATGTCCGCACCAGGCACGGAGCTAGTAAACCTCCGTACTATGTATAGCGAAATACTAAACAGTGCCATATAGATAGGCATATAACAAACACCGGGAGAGATCCGCGAATGGAAGAAAACTAATGACAAGAAAACAATTTTAACTAAATCAGAGAAGTAGTATTTTGTTTACAGACTGTCTGTGTTGATGACAGCTAAGGAAAGGGACTTTGTTACGAGAGCAAAATAACCACTGATAAACTTTTACAGTAGCAATGTAATTGACTTCAATTGAATCAATTCAATAGCCATTGGACACTCTCTCGTTTTAACAACATAATCTCTCGGGGCGTCTTTTATCAGAAAGACAAAGAACCGCAGTTGCCACTACGCAAAATTTTGCTAGCTATATCTATATTTGTTCAGCAGAACAAGCAACACAATGTTGCTATAGGGGAAAATCAATTAACAATAACTGTTAGAGTTTGTGTGAGCTATAACTATAGAAGTTACACTGTTCGTTTTTGTCACTGTGGCGTTGGGCTGTTAAAGCTGACATTTCTTTTACATTTCTTAAATCATAAAATCACCTTGAAATTACTCTACAGACGTGTATCAATTTTATATAATCGATACTATTAAGTTAATTAATCCCTTTGCCTTTAAACGCTTCTGTCGACATTCATGGCTCCCCTTTCTGCTTGGTTTCACGCTTGAAGTAGGCAGCCGAGAAGCGGCCTTTGTTTACGCAATATCGTCTGCCGGCGTGGTGCACGCCATCACGCATGCGTGCAGCAAGGGTGACCTCCTTAACTGCGCCTGCGACCCGACCAAGATCGGCTCGGGTCGGGACGAGAGAGGGGTGTTCGAGTGGGGCGGCTGCAGCGACAACGTCCGCTACGGAAGCAGGTTCTCCCGGAAGTTCGTGGACGCTCGTGAGACGGCACTTAGCGACGCACGTGCGCTGATGAACCTCCATAACAACAGGGCTGGGAGACGGGTGAGTTACGAACACTAAAGCAAATAAATAAATAAATAATAAAGTACAGAATAAATAAATAAAAACAAAGCAACGGCGACCGGTAGGCTGTGCATGGTCAAACATAATAAGAGTTTGTTAAAAATATTGAAAAAAAAATCCTTCACAGCGATATTGCGGTAGGGAGGAGCGTCCATCCATCTGATAGCTTACTCCCATCAACAGTGGAGCCTCAGAATCAAGACTGGCCATGGTCGAAGCCAAAGTGCACGGTTTTATTTCTGAAACAGACTGTTATTGCGTTGTGACACTGTTGGTCGACTAACAAATGCTATTAATTCTGGAGTGGCCATATTTCCTGAGTGTCCTTGAGGTGAATTTCCACTGTAGTTTATCAATTTTGAAAATTATTTTTGATACTGAAGACTTAAAGCAAACAAGAAAGCCCCTTATTTATGATCGTGAACACCTCCCCTGTCCAAACACATAGCAATTCGTCCCTGTCTTAATGATGTAGGTCTCTTCTCTTGAAATTTTAACATGTCTCTTGCCCGTGTAAAAATGTAATGGAGCGAATGTCAGAAAGCAGTTCTAAACATAAGTAAGCCAACCATAAATGGAAGCAAAGTTTACATGAACCGCGCAAGCAAAATGAACCAAGCACAATGTATTGTTTATAACACCCATGCAGATCTTAATTACTGTAAATTCACTAAATGTTTGCAAGGGATTTATTTGGCGAAATTCGAGGCCATCTTTAAATCGCAAAAAAAAAATAAAAAATAAAATACCAGCAAACATAATTAATATGTACCTATAGGTAATCAACAAGACCTGAGCTGACCACAAATATTAATCCCCCCGAACATGTTTTTATGTCAAAAACGCAAACATTAATCCCCGCGAACATTAATGAACTTACAGTATTGTTTTTCTTTTTCATGACCAGAGGAGGGCGGGGGAGCACTCTACGCGAACTTGATCACAAAAACCGTGTTACTGTGGCCAATATCACTGTAGCACATACACATAGCAGAAATCATTTGCGAACAACTTGCATGCGTTATATTTGCCACTAAGATCCCAATCTGACGTACGTGGCAACGATTTATGAACAACCGGTAAAAATCCGACGATCGGATTTCATTTATAAAGCTATCCAACGCCGAAGTAATACCAGTTTACGTTGTATATCGTTGTATATTTATGGTCGTGGGTGATCGACGGCGCCGTTAAGGCACGATTCCCTCATAAACCGTCACACAGGTATAAGATTTGCGTTCTTGATTTGTATATCAAGATTTACGTGTATGTACGTATTAAGACCTAATATTGAGCTTTTGAAAAAAAAAATAGTGTTTAGTACAGCAAGGTCCGATTCTATGGAAAATCTTAGCAATGATCTTAAACGTATAGAAATGGCATTGTCTGTTAAATGATTCTGTAGTAATATTATTTTAGTAGTAGTAGTAGTAGTAGTAGTAGTAGTAGTAGTAGTAGTAGTAGTAGTAGTAGTAGTAGTAGTAGTAGTAGCAGCAGCAGCAGCATTCCAACAGTAACAGAAGCTGCGGTCTCTTGCAGATAGTAACAACCATACTTGCACAACTAAAATTTCACGAAATACATGTAGTACCAATAGATGCATGTGAACGGCAGCGATTAAATAGTATAAGGCTATATAAACACTTATACTCAGACTTATATTCAGGAAACATTCACGTAATAATTTGCAAGTTAAAACCATACATCACCAAACTAAAAGCACAATAAAGGAATAGCAGAAATAGAGCCATGGATCTACAAATGGTAAAGGTACAAATGTTGTATGTACGTCGCTTTCCTCAACGTCACAGAAAAGGAAAAGAAGGTGATACAAGCTGTGCCTGTTAAAGTAATATAAGGAGTACATTTTGCACCTTATGATATATGTACATGTAAAAGTATTGCTCATAACATTCACAATGTGCTGTTCTCTACTAACAAGGCTACTACAGTAACAGAAAACGTCTTTACTGGATATTATGTCACTCAACGCCACTATACATTTCTGGGCAGTGAGCATATTTTCTCCCATTCCAGCAGTGGGATAGTTGTGGGACAATACCAGGGCTCACTATGGCACGGGCAAGTTACTGAGTCAGACAAATTGTGACTTCATAGGCGACAACACCTGTGTTAGTGTCGTCTTGTCCTACGCTACAGATGGCAAAGGGCAGACAATGCGTTACAGGTGATTTGGGATTACCCACGATGATGATGATGATCATCTCGTCATCATCATCATTATGGACAATAGTGTCCTAACTGCCTTGCGTATTGTATTTTTTAAATGTGATCCTTATATATGTTATTTTTTTCTTACAGGAATATGTATGTTTGGGCCGAAACCGACTGGGAATGGCTGCTGTGGCGACCCAGTCGTCTCACATGAAGATCTCTTAGAATGCAAGGAAGAAGAATAAGCACCGTGTATCAAGGCTTAATTTAATGGAATCTCATGTATCTCAAGCTCACGTATTGTCACCATGTATTGACCTTTTTTCTTATTTGACGAGGAATAATGTGTTTTGGGGGGTAGAGGCTTCAAAGATAGTAAACCATATTTTTTTACTGACAAAACAATATATTTTTCGACAAAGATGTATCGAGACAAAGTGTTCAACAGAGGGACTGTTGGTCGAAATACAAGATACTTATAATATAGAAATGCATATAGCAAAACGGAGCAAACAGAAACAGTATGAAGAATTTGAAGAGAAATGGGGAGTGTTGGAAAGACTAATATCTTAAATTTTGTTAGGAAGAGTGCATCATGTGTAGTACAGTATTGTGTTAATTACCATGTATAACGGACAATAAAGGTGG
>JAAUYG010231391.1_pt1 | contig 11207 bp, 9 predicted proteins | sample 7278091 | NCBI WGS metagenome assembly JAAUYG01 (sample SAMN14350201, study PRJNA611818) | marine sediment metagenome | isolation source: surface marine sediment (0.6m) | place: French Polynesia: Moorea | collected 2018-08
AGGACTGTGATATTGACAACGGTGGCTTTGCTGGTGGCAGCCAGTAAGAACCGGAAGTATTAGAGGCCTCCTTTTAGTAACAGTAGAGTAATGAGCCTCGTTATCGTGTATGACGTAACAGTCAAGTGCACTGTAGCCTCCATGCCTTTTGATGCTTCAGCATAATATTGGTAACATGAATATAAGATAAGGTTCCACTGGTCTGCTGAGCTTCTGAATATTTATTTGGTTTAATCAAATCATGTTCGTATCAGCAGACAGATGGGATGGATGAATCAGGCTTATAGTCGGCTTTCGACCACTCATGGTCATATCACCGACTGCAAGTTGTTGGTGTGTATGTACTGGACCCGTCTTGTGCTAGTCCGAGTGTGAGTGATATCAAAGTTTAACGGCACATCAACACCAAAAGGGTCATACCGTGCCAAAACAGGTGATAACGATTGCAACGTCAATTCAAGTCACTACAGTCTAAGCACTTCACTGTGTGAGTGCATTCGCCATCAGGCCAAGTCTTAACAAAATGCCCGACAAGACCTGATACCAAGGGTGCACCACGGGGAGGCTGCTCTCTGCACCCCAGTAGTAGTAGTAGTAGTGGTAGTAGTAGTAGTAGTAGTAGTAGTAGTAGTAGTAGTAGTAGTAGTAGTAGTAGTAGTAGTAGTTGCAGCAGTAAATGCTTCAAATTGTACAATTACACTGTATATACATGTATATCAGATTACAACTCAAATGTACACATGCACACTACATGTACTAGGAAAATGCTCTTAGGCAAGGCTGTTTACTACATGTACGCATCAAGTAACTTAGAATGTTGTTCTTGTAGATCCAATAATAAAAGACAAGATCATCGAAACACTAACTTCCTCCTTCATAAACTCCCTGCGCTCAGTATGCCTGCTGTCATGGTATTAAACTCACAGGAAGTTGTTCACTCCTGGCAGCGTTTCGTCGCAGCTCCGGCAGAAGGCTGAACTTCCTGTCATAGATACAGCGATGTATCTGCTGGTCAAGAGCGTGGAAGTTATCATAAGTTCGCCTGATCGTCCACGTCTTCCCATTGGAGGTGACATGAAGGAAGAAGACGACTTCGGTTTGCTCCTCGCCATTGGAGTGATAGATGTTTTCCTGATTTTCATCATTTAGCGTCACCTGAAATTGACAAAACGAAAATATTGGTCAAGATACAGAGCACAGTTACAGGTAGTACAGCAAACTGTGGCCAAGGTGTATACTACTACTACTACTACTACTACTATTACTACTACTACTACTACTACCGTACTACTACTACTACATACCTACTATCACCACTACCACCACCACCACTATTATTACTATAATGGCCCATTATTTACTAGCAATACATTTATTATTATTATCTATCTATTTATTAAACTACAATAAAGACAACACTGCATTTGCCCTTCACTCAGTAAATTCGAAGATGGGGGGGTGGGGGGTAAGCATAGAAGATGAAACTAACTAACTGTTAGAAACTGAATCCAACATTTACATATATGTACAAGGCCTAGCTATAGTAGCTATCTTTGCACATTGACAAAGTACCCAACCCACACGAGGCAAGGTACAGCAAATATTTGAAAGAGCAGGACTGCATAGTATGTTTTAATTCCCCAGCTAGCTCTATATAAATTCTTCACCAGATGAGAAATTACAAACCTGGATTTCTCCTAACTCGACGAAGTCGTAGTGGAAGTGAGCACACTCCTCCAGCTTGGGGAACTTGGTGTTTCCTTCGTAGATCTTCGTCATTTTCTTCACCCGCACTGTGTTGCGGCCGCCTCCGCTCCCAATGGTGTCCTTCTCTGGCTTCAAGTCGGCTGCGTCATTAATGCTGATGATACCAAACTAAAACATAAACAAGCGAACAACATGCACGTTATAAAAAGATATTTTCAGGAAAGAAAATGTAGCATCAGGAGTGCAATGTGGTAAAGAACCTTTTGCAGTTTGAACATGTATACGAGAGATAGTGGAAAGAAAAATTTTACATTTGAAGCCAATGTAAACATAGCCCCTATACATAATATACTGGTAAAAGCAATTACAGTTACCCACAATACAATATAAACATACACGTTGATGGTATACATGTAAATACTGATAATAAGAGAGAAAGGAAAATAGTTGAACAGCCACAGACCTGCATAAAACACAAAATGAAACAGGGTGATATACAATTTTCATCATACAGTGAAACCTTTCTTGAGAGACCAATGCAATGTGAGACTGTCGGTCTTGAAAGACATATTCCAGGCAGAAAGTCTTTTTATTTCAACATGTTCAGTGCAACTGAAGCTGTCACCAAAGACCACCTGTCTTGACAGATCACATGTTTATAGCCAATGGGCTGGTCTTACAAGAGAGGTTCTACTGTACCACCAATTTCAGTACTGTAGTACATGTACACACATGTGCAAGTGGTTTCAGCATTGTTCGAGAGTTTAAGACCGACAAACATGCTTAACATGTATAAATCTGACTACTCCAACTAATGGAAAATTATAGTGAGCACAAAACCTAATAAACTTTATAAACTTTCAAAGTCCTCATATCAAAGCCCTTATATGCCATGCATATGGTAATATGCAGCAGCAGGCCATGTTATAGTTGGGGTATATTTTGGTAAGGACTTATGTGGTACCCGTACCGGTGCATCATTGTTATCTCAGTAATCTGTGCATACCTCATGGTGCTACATTGAGTAAAGCTGCATAACACATGTAACATGAGGACATGCATGGGATTTGTGGACAATAATTCAACTAATAGGCAAATATTAATTTTGTTCAACACAAATACTATATATATGTAGAACTGTAAAATATCACATACACTGATATACATCCAACATGTACATGCAACGTGAACAAAGCTGATGCAAATAATATTATGCTGCTAGTAATGATAAACTATTGCAAAAAAAACCAAACATATCATTCATTCATTGTGTTCATAAGTACATAGCAGTGTATATATTTCCTGAAAACAGAAAGGTCTGCCATGCTTCTTGTGCACAATCAAATTAGTGTCCTCCTTTGCTGAAACTGGGAGTATTTTGAGGAACTACACATATGATACTTAAAATTTTTGTTACTCAGCATGGTCTAGGAAAACACTGAAATATAGTACAATCAGTAGACAAGAACATCAGGAAAAACAGAAAACTTACTATCAACTACTGCAGCACTGGTAGGTGAGAGTAGTAGTCTATTTGTCATGTGTGGGTTACATGTGTTGTGGGGCACAGTAAATGGAACTACTATAAACATGTATAATAGAAACTAAGATCAGTTAGTTACTAGCTGGTAACTGGACTGCATTAAATATAGAACTAGATAATAGACATGGTCCATACTAGTCCATAGAAATATAGCCTCCCAGGGCGTTTCCATTATAGCAGTTTTAATAAACATAGGTAGCACGCAATTGTGTATAATGTTACTGAAATCATGGAAATAGTAATCCTCCGTTGCCCTATTCCCCTTGAAAAGTAGAGTACCAGCAGTTTTTCAAGGTTAATATTTGTAAGAGATCACCGAGCAAAAGCCACTTACTTATCACCTAATTTTCAACCTAAAAAAAAAAAAAATATATATATATATTTGCACAAAAGTGAAAGTCAATGGCCAGCTTTTTGATGATGCAGTCAACTGTGGCACTGCCGATATTTATATTCCGTCTTTAATATTTGTCGACGGTAAAAAGTCTAGGTATTTTATTACACCTGTATGAACTGAATCAGAAATTGATAAAAGTCAACATGGTTAAAATACTAGTATGATTGAAATAAGTGTACATATGTATTTTGCGAAATTTGTGTCATTACAAATGAGGAATCATTTTTCAGTGTGAATGCAAAAAATTTACTAAAGAAATACATGTACAGGAAAAATTTTGCAATAACTAAAGCTGATGAAAACACATCGAATGGGGGTATAGAATTAAAATTTATGTAAATATGAACCTTATAATCAAATTTAGCATACTGGTTTTCTTGTATATATTCTCCTCCTATTAATCATGCGGCTAATCCATGTAATATCAAGACCTGCTGTAGTTTCACCCTGTAGCACTGTACATGTATTTAACAAGTGAAATGACCGTCATGACTGCCTCAGGCAATATTGACATATTCCATGTAGGCCTACAAAGTATTAACAGATAAATACACAGGTATGTGTAAAGTCGTCTATACAACTACACACATATAGGCATAGGCGTAATCAGTACAAAGCAGTCATAATATTTGGTGAGTCACAACACAGAGAGTCAACATGGGTTTGTGTAGCTAAGGAATCGATTTGGAAGGAAGATCAGTACAGTTGTGGCCCGAGTGTCAGTATTCAAGTGAACACACTTTAAGCTGACTACTGGACTGAAGCCTACAGAGGATTACTATTGGGTAATCCATACAAGGGCAGCAAGCCAGTGCTACATGTGGACACGGTGTAGCTAGAGAATGGAATGTACAGTGGAACCTGTCTATGGGGACAACCTGAGAACAGGCAGAAATCGGGCCTTAGGGCAGTATCACTTCAGATCCTGACCCTAGCCATATTTAATATACCGGGTACATGATTCATTGTGATTATGATAGTATACATGTATATATGAATGAAATACATTTTAGGGATAGAAAGGCCATAACATAGGTCCAGAATTCATTACTGTATTTATTCCAAGAAGTGCACTGTGGCTTTAGAAAATCTTAAATGGTTCAATTACTGTAAACATATTGCTATAAACCGAATGTTCCTTGCAGCTAACAGCCTATCAGCTGGACTGGGATATTGGTGGATGCAGCTTGAGGCCCTAGTACCCAGCCTACAGGAACCCAGTGTATGCTTACCATGTTCTTTATTATATGCGCTTAATATGGTGAATATGGTACCAGTGCACTTTTAGTCAATTTTTCATGATGGGAGCATGGGGAGTCCTTGATTCCCAGGTTCCACTGTACATAACCAGTCAAACACATACAGAGGTGCCCAATATGACTTAATTAACCCACCTTCCTGGGCAGGTGCACTCTACTCTGGGGGGCCTGGGGGTGCGCAACAACAGAGTAAATATTTATCCAATATAACATGTCCACATCAAGTTGATGTCATGTAATAATCTTATATGTACAGAGAGATGTCTGGGTCTAGGCTAAGGATATGTAAGCATTGATCATATTGATTATAAGTAGTGGGTATTTGTTTTCTGCTGTGAAGTAGAAATGTTCAGATGAAATTTGTTCTGCTAATTTTGCTAGTTAAACTCACTACATACCAGGGTTAGCACTTGGCCAAATGTTGGCAGTGAACTTGAATTCCCATGAACACATGCATGCTTGAAAATGCAAGCATTACTGGTAATTCCTGTGAACATTTCTACTTTTACAGTATCAATTTGCAACAATTTAGCTGACTACTAATACTACATGTACTCACATTTCTCAACACAGGGATCTTATATGGAATAAAACTGCTTGAAGAGCTAGCTTATATTTGGTACCTGTACATATAAAACAAACATGGTATCATGAGTCTAGGTGAAATCACAATCTTAGTCATAATTTATTTTAAATATAGTTGTGTAAGCCTATAGGAGACTCAGAAAAAAGATGCACACCGCTGTATGCAATATCATTGACCTTAGAATAAAAAATAATGATAATTTAAACCAAATACATGTTTGTATATGATGTGAAGGCAGATGTGAATTAGCATTCTTTAGATCCCTAACATTTAACCACATGATATATATAATTCCAGCCAGCTTGAGTTGCCTAAATCCCTGTATTATTAATATGAAATGGGGCTTTTTTTTAAATATTAATCCTGCTGAAATAAAATATTTACTTCATGTGGCAGATGACAGGTGAAAAATAACTTTTTTGCTGACCATGACACTAGTGCCTTATACGATATTGTACAGTGTTGTACTGTACACACCATCCCCTCCCAGTTCCCTGAGTTTCATAAGCTGCATGGATACACTCCCACCGTCAACGGCATCCTGTGTGTGAGTCGCCTGGGACTGTTCTGATGTCCACATACAATACAGTTGTAGCCACAAAGGACCATAGCTTCAATCATGCAGTATGTAGAGTGAAAACCCTGCCTTAATACTGCATGTTAGAATAAACGAGATCAGCTCAGAACACCACTTATTACTTGACCGAAATTTATACACCAATGCAGGTCATTGTCGAAATGAAGGTAATCCACCTTGGCTTCAACTAAACTGGATCCTGGTGTCACTGTAGTATAGTTCCACTGTACATGTACCTGGCAGCCGCGGCTACTACATGTATAAGCTTTCACACAACAAGGGAGCTTCCCGCAGGTTCTAATACATTACACTTGCCAGGAACTGACGGCAAATCGGAAGATCAATATGTCAATCACAATGGAAGATAGAACGGTTACGGATACATGGGCAATATTGGGCCAATGATGAAAGAGCGAAAGTGGAGTGATCTCTCTAGCGCTCTTCGGAATTTTTTGCACGTTCTTGACAAATATCGAATAGTGGATTATGGTCATAATTACTTGTAAGTGAATACTGCCTCAATATAACACTATTTGTTCTCATGGAATATTAATATGTAGTCAGTTGTGTATGATGCAAACTTGCTGAACAGCAGCAAAAGTTGCCCCCCACTCCCCTGACAAGGTCAAACTGAACCAGAAATACCACTTAGCAAAATGAGCAATATAAACTCCTAATATACTAACGCATGCGAAACAATCAGGCTTTATGCGAGATGCGCACCACAGCAACCAAAGGAAATGACTCACACAGTAATAACAGTTTTCAATGCACCAGTGTATTAACCAACTACTTATTTCAATAGCCCCATTACATGATAACATGTTTGTACAAACAGTAACCATCTGTAGGGTCACATCGTATGTAAACATACCGACTAATACACAAGTGACACCAGTCACACATACATGTTATCTAGCTAATCTACTGATATCATTATAAATAGTAAATCCGTCCATGTACCAAGTATATAGGAATCCCTGAACATGACTTGTAAGAAACATGCACAAAGCAGAGAAACGCAGTTTACCTTGGAGTAGAAATGGCTGTTCCCTACGTCAGTCTTCATCGTTCCGGTAGCTGACGTCTTCAGCTGAACATTGCCAGGATCTACCACCTCCCGCGGCACCCTAGCAACACACAACAAAGCCAAGTCATCATTACCATGGTAACAAAATATGCCTCACAGCCATGTGTTCAGGTGCAATTACACGATGTACACAACTACATGAAGATTACATGCGCCTGCAATCATGGTATGGCTATTAGTGTAACTTGTCTGTATTAGGAAGATGGTACATGTAGTGCATAAGGTAGAGCAGGAACCATCAAGTGTTACTAGTAGGCCCCCTTACAATACATGCATAAGTTACAGCAAAAACTTTATAAGAAGCTAATGCTGACATTTTTGTATTCAGTTATTTTCATAATAATCCTGTAATCTAGTTATACATGTTATAGCATGTATAAGTTATCTTAGAATTGATTTACCACTGCAAAATTGATAAAATTTGCATAATTTAAATTTATATATATTATTACGGTGAAGAGTTTGATCTATTTTGCTCTAGTGTTAGGTTAGTGCCTTAGTGGAGCTAATGGCAACATTATGGCTTGAAACCGATTAGGAAATGAATTGCTAGTGGACCAATTTTAGCGGATACATATCTCTTACACATGTTACATGTACATGTACCACTGCACATGCTTCAGAAGGGGCCAACAGAATGTTTGGCATGTTCAGTCAGTGCATCATAATAGCTAACACTGGTACATGTACTACTATAGTAGCACTAGGCACAAATTGTACAGTAAAACCCTTTGACCATTGTTGAAAGCAAACAGACAACCATATGACTATGCAAACTATATATTTTTAAGCTACATGCAATATTTGTACATGTAGTAAGAAATAGAACTACCTCCACAAGGATCTTAGACTGGTGGGACAATTTTGGTGATGGAAAACTAAGCCTCCAGATCAATGTGACCTGTGTGTTAATATTTCCTGTACTTTGTACCCTGGAGGAGTACATCACACATCAGTGAGTGAGCTGTATCATAACATGCATTCAATTAGGCCATATTGGCTTTGTTATTGCATACCACACCCATATCTGACAACATGGACAAGATGCTGACCATATTAATATGACACATGGAGAGAAAATATTTGATAAGCGATCAGCAAATGACTTGACTTCACCCATTGCCAGATGGCAGATCTGACATTGCAATCCATCACGGCTTGCCGCGCCACTGACAACCATGTGTACATCATGTCTAGTACTAATATGATCAATGGTGGTTTAAAAAGGAACAGGAAGTCCCTTCTGAAGTCATCACAAATACAGGCCCTGGCTGCTCATTTATCTCATTATCATGAGATCACAAGCTGGGACATCACAAACCCCATGAAGTAACATATATACATATCATATCCGCATGGTCATAAACTCTTTCTTTCGCATGATGTAAGCCATAGGCAAAGATAACACTATCAACAGCAGAATCCCAGGCCTTGAAATTGACACCATTATTGTCCACTGACCCGTGACTGTAAAAATTTACCTCGGGATGATTGAAACCTACATGTATTGTTGAGAAATAATTCAGATGGCCCAATTTAAAGGCCACCGTGAAACAACACTATCTGTCCAATATTGCAATACTGGGACAAAGACTTTCAGGATGGTACTGGTATATATGTATATTATTGTCTGGGACGGTTAATTTTGAGTTAATTTTAAGTTAATTTTGCGCCCTGATCTTGCCTAAGGACCCACCCCTATAAAATGAGGTATGGTACTTTCAACATGTTCAAACAAATATATAACAGTTGGTGTAACTTACACTGTACTGTGGTCTCTTTGATTTAAGACCACCCATTTAACAATCCCCTCGAATTATAAGACCAGGCACCAGTGATACAAATCCTATATATTTTTCAACATCAATGTCCCTCTATTTTACAGTGTTTTAAAGATCGACTTCAATTGAAGAGCGTATTTTTCTTGTTGAATGGGTGGTCGGATTGCTATACATACACACAACTGGTTGTCTAAACCCACAGTAGTCAGTAGATACACCATGTGTCCATATCAGTGACTGTTCTACTACTGTCTTTCTACAAATGTTCTAGAAAGGACGGATCCCATATGGCTCATGGCAGTGATTTCGCAACCCAAGCCAGGTTTCACTACATACAAATGCTACAAATGACAATGTTTTATATACTAGACAGCTGCAAATTCTTCATTGTACATGTACATGTATATTCAGACAGTTTAGTGCAATGTGTGACCAGGCTGAAGAATTGATACTGCTGTGGAGTCAGAAACTGCAGAGCTATACACAACATGTACACAGAATGGATGTGCAGCCCACTGTTGTTACCAGTGAGACCCATTCATAAAAGGGTAGTGTTGTTCCTAACCTGACTTTAAACCACCAAATATAATGATACCAAGAAAATCATTTTAACATATTTAATGTGATCTTAAAAATCACTAGAAATCTTTCTTTTTTCATTTAGGCATGACCCCAGATGGAGGTATATGTGTACGTAGTAATAACATGACAAGTACATGACTACATGTCAAGTACAAGTTTACATGTTTAAGTATGGTAAAACTGAGGATTCCTAAAATGCAGGAAGTTGCCAGGAACCACTTAGTGTATTCACAGAAACACTTGTTGAGGTTTCTCTATGCCTACACCATTATATAAAACTCTTCAAACCCTAACATGCAGTAATCATGGTAATTGGCATGAATTTGGTAACAACACAGACACAGTACATAGACCAGACTTACGGGGGTAATAGCTCCCGACGTGGGGGTTTACTAGTAATTTGTATCACATTATCGAGAATGAAAACACTAATAGTTAATTTATTAAACACTACAGGACAGGGTGACCAATTTAGGGTTCTGTCAAAACTTACGGTGTTTTTGGAGCCTCTGAACCTGACAAAATCCCTTGAACTACAAAGTTCAGTAAATGCCATCGGCATTCATGGTACAGTGAAACCTGTCCTTAAGACCACCTGAGAAATAGGGACAACCTGGGAATTAAGGACGCCTACTTAAGTCCCTAGGTCTATTTAGTACATAGAAATGAACCTGAGAGATAAGACCACCTTAGAATTCAGGACAGTTTTTGGCAGTCCCTTGGGTGTCCCTAATTCCCAGGTTTCAATGTATATGCATAATATCAGTGACTGGAGATCTATTTCCCTATTTTATAGTTGCCGAGCAATCACCATGATACTCATTGCCGTTGTTGTATCCTCAGCTTTCTGCCCCAGCCCTTACCCTACCACTAGAATCGTAACTTAACCACCCGGATACCTGAAACTCAGCTCCACAAAATGAATCACATCCTCCAAATTTTTATTATTATGTTTTTTTCCTCTTTTATAGAACCGAGATTCAACTTCACTAGGTCTGTGTTGTTGTGATCTCATGCATGACATAGGCTGAATCATTTGTGAATGAGCATCCGACATCTATTTATAACAGTTCCTTTGTACTTGCCAATCCTTTATCAATATGCCTACCAAACTTTTTTAAAAGAACAAGGATTTACTCCAATGGTAAATTGTAATGGGTCTTACTAATCCCTAAATATGCTAATTATTAAATAATCATCCACATGATACATAATCTGATTTAAGGTTCCCCTTAAAGTGCGTGTTAGTATAGGTGTAATAATGCCAATTGAAGTACATAGTCATTACACCAGAATCTCTCATCTTATGCTAGGCCAGTTAGGGCCAGATTACAATGTAGTAAAGAAGCGTATTTTACATGTTGGACCTGCTGTATGGAATTCACTTGATGAATATTTACAAGATATTAAGGTCTCCTGTTGTATTTTCTAGCCAGTTCAAGAAGTATCTACAGTCATCTTACATGTGCAATTATCATACTTAAACCTGCAAAATATGTTATACAGTTACATAAATTCATGTATAGTTGTGCTGTGTACTATAGCAACCAGGGTTGGCAAGTTTCTACCGTGCACGGTAATTACCGATACGGTAAAAATACTTTCTACCATGGTAGAAATGGTCGAAATGGTAGAAATACTAAAAGTAATTACCGATACGGTAAAAATACTTTCTACCATGGTAA
>JAAUYG010002019.1_pt1 | contig 11206 bp, 6 predicted proteins | sample 7278091 | NCBI WGS metagenome assembly JAAUYG01 (sample SAMN14350201, study PRJNA611818) | marine sediment metagenome | isolation source: surface marine sediment (0.6m) | place: French Polynesia: Moorea | collected 2018-08
CACTGTTATCCTAGCACTGTATTGACTTAACTCAGAAAGTACTGACACTGTTATCCTAGCACTGTATTGACTTAACTCAGAAAGTACTGACACTGTTATCCTAGCACTGTACTGACTGGTGCACTGTGTCCGGGGTATCCATCATGACCTGTAGTGTTTAATTCTGTTTTGCTGCTTTTCTTTTTAATTTGATGTAATTGTATGGTATTTGTGTGGTTCGAACGAGATAGAACGCTGTATTACTCTTAATTTGCTACAGTACTGGTCTAATCTAAAGAGAGGCAGACTCTAATAGTTCTTCTAATCAATTAACCTGGCATAATAGCAGGCTGCCTATAGTGCATGTATATTACAAAGTCTTGAACTGCGTTGGGAAATGTCGTATGTATCAGATTTAACGGAAGTTAGAGTTTCGTTGAACTGTTGTAACATCTTTTATCTTTTTTTACACTCTTTGGTAACATGGCGAAACCGACAAAACCACACAAATCAGGTAATACGGCAATTAGTGTATTCGTAGATGGTTGTTCTACTCGATCAGTATTGTAAGCAGTGTTAATGTTACTGCAGCTAAAAGTCCACACAGCAGTTCTTAAACTCCTTGTTGTCACTCTCAAACGGCACTCTTATAAACGGCAGCAGTTCAGCTGAACCAGCAATATCAATATTCTCTGGCACGGTTATATAAAATTCTGTGAAATTGTTTCACACCAGGGAATTTGGAACCTCGGAAAAGAAGGCTAGGTGGCTGCGTGCGGAAGGGCTGGAGAAAGCTGTGTTTTCAGAAAACGACCAACAGTCGTACTTTCTGTGATAAAGCTTAGGTCCCAGTGTCTGGAAACATCTTAAGTCTGGAGACGGACTTAAGTTCACTAATCACCTTGGTAGCCATTGCCTTTTCCATGCTGAAGATCACTAGAGAACTTAAGATTTTTGAGGAGCTGTCCCCAGTGTTAATAGTTTGTACTAAGCACATTGCAGTTCTGTCTTCTTTATTGTAAAATGCATGTCTTCGATGACAACTTAAATATGTTGAAAAGTATATCCTTTATTGTATCAATATGTGTTAACAAGCTACAGATACATGTAAGCTTAGCTTTGCACAGGTCATTCAAGTGGATTGTAAAGTAAGATTTCTACTGAAATGAGGGCACCTAAGTGAAATATTCCAGAAAAACACCTCTACAACAGTAGGAACTTGAGTCTAAGTCAGCACATTATAATGTTTAGGCCTATCGTTTCATGATAAGAGATGAGAAAAAAAAAGAATAAAGAAAAGAAGAAACTAAGAATCTTATGTGTGTTGTTATGATCAACTTGTGTTGTTATGATCAACTTGTGTGTTATGATCAACTTGTGTATTGTTATGATCAACATTATCAACCATGCGGATGCTTTGACACAAATCCCAACCAACAGACGCAAAATTTAAGGCCGTGGTTTTAGCAGAGCAGCCAATCGCGTGTTTTGTTGCAGCTGATGAACTGCAAATCCAGTTACCGAAATTGCTGGGTACGGAAGCCCATTGATATCAGGGGTATCATTTTCTGTCGGGTGCGGTATTGTGTACAGTTTGGTCAAAAGCCATTGCCATGTATTTGAATTATAGTTACCAGGACGAGGTCTGGAGGGACGTATTGTGAAACATTCTTTTGATTAGCACTTGAAATCGGTAGTACGTGAAGAAGATGACTGCGTAATGATTTCTTGAACCCGTTCATTTCGAATTAAAACGCCCAAATGAGCTGACAGTTGGACTTTTGCCCTGGCAGTTATTTTAAGTCACAGTGCTTATTTATTCGAATGGTTACTCTGCGTTAATTTTTCGAAGAGGCCCAGGGACTTTAAGGTCTGCTTGGCCACTTGCCAGATAGGATCTATTTAGGTTTTACCTAACAACCATGTAGCTACTAGCTAAGTAACTATGAGGTGACTATGTAAAGCTTTCGAAAAGCGGAATGCACTGAATGACCCCAGACTGCCATTGAACACAGAACAGTAAAAAGAATTCTACATATATACTACGTGCCTATCCCTGTGCTCCAAAGTGTGTTCCGTTTCACTCTACGGCTAACCGTTTTCAAGATACACGTTTGACTAGAGCCAGGAGTGCACCGAATCACCTCAGACTGACATTATAAACACTTAACTGTCCAAACGTATCCTGTATACACAAAGTATTTATACCCGAGGCCCAAATTGTAGTCCGTTTCACACTATGAGCCATCGTTTTCGAGATACAAGACTGCCGAAAATTGAAAATGCAGCGAATAACCGCAAAATGACGCCAAATATTTAACTGTCAAAAGTAACTTGTATATACTATTTAAACCCGATGCCCCGATTTTCTTCCTTTTCGCTCTATGACCAGCCATTTGCAAGATACAATGTCAAAAATCGGAAATTCACTGGTTGACCTCAGACTGGCCTTGAAAACGTAACCGTAAAAAGTACCCCATATACACTAACTGCCCCGAGGCCCAAATTTGTGTCTGCTTTGCTCTAAGACTAGCGGTTTTCGAAATTCGTTTTTTAAAAATTGGAAATTTACCGAATGACCCCAGGCTGTCCTTGAACAATTAACTGTCAAACGTACCCCATATACACCAAACAAGTACCCCCGTGGCATGAATTGGGTCAGGTTTTTGCTCTGCGATGGGCCTTTTGTTGAGATACAAAGTTGATGAAATTCAGAAATATTAGAAATGTACGAATGGCATCAGATTGACCTTAAACACTTAGAAATCAAAAGTAACCAAATACACCAAAGGATACCCCCGAATCCCATTTTTTTTATCTCTTTTGCTCCACGACCAGCCATTTTCGAGATACAAAGTTGTTAAAAGTCGAAAATATACCGAATGACCTAAAACTGACCTTGATCGCTTGACAATCGAAAGTACCCTATAAACACACTATAAAATAAGTACCCCAGAGTACCAAATTTTGGTCCAGTTTGCTCTACGATGGGGCGTTTTTGAGAAACAAGGTTGATGAAAATCAGAAAAATCGGAAATGCACCGAACGACATCAGAATTCCTTTGGACATTTCACTGTCAACAGTACACTGTGTACAGTTAGCACTTGTTCTTGAGGCCCACATTTTGATCTGTTTCGTTCTACGACCAAAGTTTTACAAGATTTCACACATTTTATAATTCGACATTGACTACCGTGTTAAGCGGCCAAAAAATGCCAAAAATTCAAAATTTTATGTTATACAACTTTGTTAGAAACCCTCCCCCAGGAGTATACGTAAATTTTGGGGAGGGAATCTCGTGTGTACTTTCAGAGATGTCGTTTGAAGCTTTTACTCCCGTATGGCCGCATGTTAACGAAAACAACAACAACAACAACACTCTTCCAAAATTTGGAACTTCACAATTCTTTAAACAACTTCGGTAGAGACTCTCCCTAGCACTACTAGTATACATAATTGTGGGGAGCGAATCTGTTGTGTATTTTCAGAGGCGATGTCGTTTGAAATTTTTTCCCATATGAACGCATGTTAACGAAAACCAAAAAAAAAAAAATCATAAAAAATAAAAATTTGAAATTTGAAAAAACAAAACAAAACAACAACAACAACAACAACAACAAAAATATGCTCTGAAGGTATAGTAGATAGTTTTCCCCCATTTTCACGTTAATTCGATTGCACTTTTTTTTTTTCAGAAAACTGGTTTTAAGGACGGACGGACAACTGACGCCCGCGTGCCCTACGAGAGTAGCTCTGCTCTGCAGTAGCACAAAGCAGAGCCAAAACTCGAGGCCTTTGCTTCTTTCACTGTCGGATAGAATTCGTGAAGTTTTCATCTGTTTATTTCACGTTACTGACACCACATATAAGATACAACCTAACTTTCAGAATATTCGCATAATTACTTCAAAGTGCTGCAAGTTATCTTAAATCAAGATTACCCTTTATATTCTCCTAAATGACCTCCGATGTTCAACGTCTGTGGTTTCTAAGTTACATATCGAGCTCCATAAATGTACCAAATAACCCCAAACAGATCCCAAACGATCTTTCATTATCACAGACACGGTTCTGAAGCCCGATGCCGCAAGTGCATGCAGGTTTCGCTCTACCATTTCGCCGTTTTCAAATTCCAAAGTGCCATAAAATTTTTAATATTTAGCAAAACCATAATAGCCAGTATGCACTCCTGATTGTCATATTTATACGGAAGTTTGCTTGCAATTGGATAAAAATTGTGGGAGAAAAAGTTTTTTAAATCTTAACACCAAAAATTTTACAACGTGCGCCGAATGACTCCAAAGTGATCACCTTTGACGGAAAAAGGAACCCTACTTCAGTTATCGCGGTGCACTTTTTCAAGGGGTAGAACACTCGACTTCAGACCACTGGGTCCCGGGTTCGAAACCCGGTGTATTCAAGTCTGGGGAACTTTCATCCTTTATCTCTTGTTCGGTGTCCGGTCCGTCTCTCACAAAACCCTGGCTGTTACGAAGCGACGTTAAATAAACCAATCCATTCACTCACTCACTCATCCTACTACAGTCTTAAATCCTCGCGGTCCAAATTTTCATTCCTGTTACTCTTACGTTTTCCTTTTAAGGTATTCCAGATTTAGGATTCCCGTTGATTCACGGGGTTTATATTCAAAGTGACATATTAAAATTTGTGAAATTGCCAAGAAAGTATTGCCTTGTATTATCCCATCTATGTCAATATGCCCTGATAAATCGGATGAAAACTACAGGGGTGTCGTTTTGAAAAATCTCTGCCCCTTATATCGAAACAAACTTAAAATTGTTAGCATTTGAAAACAATAAAGATAGAAAAGAACAACCTAGAGATGGTATGAATCGCCAGGTCTTTTTTTTTTTTTTTTGGTATCGATTCGCTTAACGGATGAAAGGATTTACGACAAATCATTCTGGGAAACAGGGAAAATCAATTTGGTCAGGAAAAGTCAGGGGATTTCTTTACCTTGGGAAGCAGCGAAAAAGTCAAGAAAAAAAAGGGGGGGGGGGGTTTGCCAAAGAGCCTGATCCATTAGGCCATCCAGCAAAATAACCGTCGGCCTTTATGCTCAACAAGCAAAAAATGCGACATCCTCAAAGTGAGCAGCCGCTGAAGCATTTTGGGCTGAAACCGATGTATATTCATGCTACCAAATGACTTTGTTATGAATTTGACTTTTTCTGACAGTTAATATTTTACAAATGCCTTGACACATTGCATTTCAGGTTTCGATATTTAGTATTTTAAACGGCATTGAACAGGGTCACTCACTGGCAATAATAGCTCAGGGAAATTTATCGCGAGATCAGGGATAAATCAGGGAAAAGTCATGGATTTTTTGTCGCCACATTTCTGTGGGGGACCCTGCAAACCAGGCTCCTTAGCAACGGCAGTGGAGGTAAACCTAGTGTTCGTAGGGTCGTAGGCCTATCAAAAGTGTCTCCGGATGCCCCAAAGAACGACACAAACCGGGACTAAGGTAAACCGTGCTTCATGTTGCTCAGTTGTATTTTTTTCTGCATGATAATAGGTCCAAAGTTTTGCGCCACAGATTTGTATGCATTTTGAATATGAGACGGTATAATGACTTGTTATTTAGTCGTGGTGGTGTATATATATTTTAAATCGGGCCGTCATACAATAGCTTTCCAAGAGAAAAGGGGCTAAATTATGTGGAGTTTGTCGCGCAGACTATTCAAAGGATATACTTACTTGATAACAGTGCAGAGAGAGAGAGAGAGAGAGAGAGAGAGAGAGAGAGAGAGCGTTTTTATCGATACTGTGAAGGTCCTGTTTTATGAAACGGGGTAACTTCCGGAGTAGGCCTAATAAATTAACTCAGTTAATATATTTTGAAATATGTTAGTGAAAAGAAGTCACATGGCAGCGTACTTGAATTACCGGGTTAAATATGCACGTGTCTTTTTCTATATGTTTTAAAATGTTATTTTTTCTAACCCAGACTCACAATTTGCATTCAAAGTTCCTGTTCATGGTATATTCTCTAGGTTAGACGTCAATACGTAATTGTAATTACGGGAGCACGAAATTACAGGCCGGTTGGGTGACATTTTTCGCGGAAGGCAAGCCTATTGTTTGTCACGCGGTTCCCCCCTGACCCAGAAAGCGAGATTTGACGTCATGGCATTCTGTAAGCAGACACTATGATGGCGGGGAAAAACTGGTGCCATGGACACCGCGGCGCGTGAGGATAATGCCCACTGGATCACGTTTCTTTTCAGCAGAAGTGATCAAACGCGGGATGGCATATGGACCGCCGCTTCCAGGCTACCAGCCCCTGGAGATGAAAGTGGCTTGTTTGTTGTACCCCCGTGCCATATGGCGATTGTCTACGCCACAGAATTTGACAGTTTCTTAATGTCATGCCAAGTGGACGAAAGACCACCTTAATAGCATGGCACGTCTGTTTCCATTCCACTAATTTTTCTCAAAGCTCCTTTTTCCCTTGGACTCATTTGACCATAACATTCTTTTCTAGTGGACTCTGTTTAGACTCATATAGGGTAGTTTACACCTGTTTTGGCACTGTATGACCCTTTTGGTGTTGATGTGCCGTTAAACTTTGATATCACTCACTCACTAACTCACCCAATATGGTACATGTACTTACATGTAATGTCATCTTTTATTCGCTTTCCTTTTTTTTTAATATTTGGAGTGACGTGTCTTGTTTTCTGAGTGTTTGTCATGTTTCACAATTCCAGGGAATCCACCTCTTTTCGTCTGTTTCACACCTCTATAGGCCTACGAGGTATGACAAAGTTTGGAATTAACACAATTACGAGAATGTAGTTTATTGGCAAACAGGGGCGGGATGATTTTGCACAGCCAGGAGTACAGCTATCGCAAGTTAAATTAAAATTTTTAGAGCTACGCCACAGAATTTGACACACTTTCTTAATGTCATACACGTGGACGAAAGAGCACATTTCTTGATACTTGTAAAAACCTTCGTTACATAATTTTAGCCCCAGTGCTTCAAAAAGTTAAGATATTTCGTATCAAGACAACATTTCTCAGCTCATCAGTTGCCGTGGAATATTTTCCGGTATGTATTTTTAGACTTTACGTAAAATATAATTATAATAAGATATTGCTTAGTTTTCGTGGAATATTTAAAATAATTCAATATATTGCCTAGCTCCTGAGTCTCCATGAACTATTTTAAGAATCCCCATACAGCCTTGTCATTGGTTTGATCAACGGGTATTTATTATAAAATCTGGCCTGGAGGTTTGGCCAGTTTTGACTTCAGTATTATTCTTACCAAATCACATTGCTCAGACTGTTATCTTGAGGAATGAAAAGAGGCCCAAGGGCCTAGTTGACGATCTGCTTGGTCACTTGACTGATTGGAGAAAGTTAGGTTTATGCCCAACAGCCATGTAGCTACTAGCTATGCAGTTGCGATAAATAATTCTAATTTTGACATTTGAAGGTCAAAATACCCTTGGTTAGACAAGGAATTAAGTAATTGTAAACTATAAATTAATACTCCAGATTCACAAATTAAGGGCATTTCATATATCTTGTACTAGTGTTGATAAGTCCAAAATCGGAGTCTGTTTTGCTCTAGGGGCCACCGTTTTGAGTTACAGGATATTTTGAGACAAATACACCAAAAGACTCCATAAATGACCTTTACCCCTGCAAGGGCAAAAGTACTCCATATATGTTTACGAGTGTTCTTGAGTCCCAAATTAAGTCCGTTTTGCTCTGCAAGCAGCCACTTTGGCGTTACAGGCCATATTAAGACTAGTGCACCGAATAACCCTAAAATGATGACCTTGAACACTACAATGTCAAAGATACCCATATATGTGTTACCAATCTCCAAAAGTCCATCCCTTTCGGTAATGTTCTTTTTGGACCCAACTTTCACCCCATTTGGCTCTATGGCCAATTGTTCTAGAGATACAAATGTGTCTCTAATTGGAAACGTACAGAATGACTTCAGAATGACCTGAACACGTAACAGTCAAAAGTACCGCATATACACTTAATAGGTACCACCGAAGCCCAACTTTGTGTCTGTTTTGCTCTAACGTTTTAGATCCGTTTTAGAGATACAAGTTTGTTGAAAATGGAAAAATATCGGAAACGTACCGAATGACCCCAGACTGATCTTGAACACTAAGCAGTTAAACGTACCTCATATACACTAGGTAAGTACCACCGACGCCCAAAATGTGGGTCCGTTTTGCTCCATGACCAGTCGCGTTCGAAATACAAGGTTGTCAAAATCACAAAAAATGCACCGAATGACCTTAAAATGACTATAAACACTTAACAGGCAAAAGTACCTTGCATACAGTGACCACTTACCTCACGAGACCCATTTTTGTCCGTTTCGCTGTATGACCAGCCATTTTCAAGATCACACATCTTATAATTTCCCATTGACTACCATGTTCAATATCCTAAAAAAAGGAACACAAAAATTGCCAAAATGCAAAATTTCATAATTCTTTTAACAACTTTGGTAGGGACCCGAGGAGTATGCATAAATTTTGGGGTATGAATCTGATATATGCTTTCAGAGGAGATGTCGTTTGACAGTTTTTACGCCCATACATGTATTTAACATGGGATCCTGAGGGAATACCTAAACACTAATTCTCACAGATATCATCCCATTTCAACTAAACTTTATGATAAACATTGTTTTGGGAAAATATAGGCTGTTATTTTTCCTGGCAATCTGACAAAAATAAAATTATTATGGCACTTTGAATTTGTTCTTAACACAGGACCATACGGGGCTGGAAATTTCAAAACGCTACTCCTATAGTTTTCATCCAAACTTTCTGAGAATGGGAAAATCCTAAAATATGCAATATCTTTAAAACGGCTGACCGTAGAGCGAAAGGGATGAATATTTGGGACTCGCGGTCCTAGGAAGTACTTGTATAGGGTACTTTTCGTATCTGATTCTTTGGGTTCAGTTTGGGATCATTCCGTGCACTTCCAAACTTTATGGAAAGCATGGTAATCACGGGGGGGGGGGGGTACAGGCCATTACTTTTTGTGAATCTGTCAAATTAAAAAAAATGTGGTACTTTGAACATTTTCTTAACACAGGACCATATGGTTCTGGAAATGTCAAACACTACTTCTCCTACAGTTAATATCCGATCTCGACCAAAAGTTATGAGGACATTGGCTATAATGGCATAATACAGGCTGTTACTTTTCTTGGCAATCGGCTAAGTTTTAAACATTTTGGTGGCACTTTGAAATATTAATATGGAAAAAGTCAATGCTAAAATCCTAAAATGTGCAATATCTTGAAAATGAACTCGCGCATCCTAGGAATTGAACATGTGGGTACTTTTGCATGTCTGATGCTTTGAGTTCAGTTTAGAGTCATTCGGTGCACTTGGCAAAATTTCTGATGTTAAGATTTTTAAAAGGCTACTCCCCCCACAAATTTCGTCCAATTTCAACCAAACTTTATGGAAAGAATAGTAAACTGGGGGAATACAAACTTTCTGACGAGCTGCCAATTTTTTAAAATATCTGGCACTTTAGGAAATAAATCACCTCGGCTATATTGCCATTACCAATCTTGGTTTCATCTGGCAAAAGAAGTAAAAGGTCAGGCAAAGTATCAAGGCCCCTGGGCCTCTTTTTTATATTACATAGGTTATTTACTTCCTTGCTTCCCCAAAAACATATATCACATTTCAAAAGCACCCTAACTCAACATGTGTGCTTAACCTCTTTCTGTTCAAACGCCACGTTCCATTTGCCTAGTGTATCATCACGCCGCCACAGCGTCACTAACACTCCGAAAGACCGGAAGTTGATCTGACATTTATGAAATACTGTCGCGGCTGGAACTCCCCTGGTGTGTCCAATGGCCCACCTGCTCCTTGGCGAAAGCGATGACGTCACGCGCGCATTTAGACAAAACATTTGTCTGGAGAGAAGACAAAGGCTTTTGGCGGGTTTTTGGCGGGTTTGGCTGTATATCACCTGTCTTCCTTGGGCATTGTCAAGCAAAAGTCTGTAGCGAACACGGCCATTCACAGCGTCAATTCAGGAAACAGCTTTCTCAAAGAGGAGGAGGTGATGGAATAATGCAAGTAATACTAGTCTACAGAAAAGCTGCTCTTGTGATATCTGTTCGTTGCTCTCTGGGTAAAATTATTATTAAAACAGAACACTGGCCGTTTATTATGTAGTAACTAACAAAAAAGGTGCGTTTTGATACCAACTATTAAGGAAATATAGAGAAGATACTTATAAAGCAACATGCTCAAACAGATGAATGGTTCTAGGAGATTTGCGTTCGTAACATCACTCCGCAAACGACAATTTTATAGCTATGACGGTGGGGTGGTGGTCGTTGTGATGCTGAGAGTGATGGTTGTGGTGATAGTGGTGGCGCTGGTGATAGTTGTGGTGGTGGTGATAACGATGGAGGTAGTGGTGCTGGTGATGGTTGTGTTTGTGGTGGTGGTGGTATTAGTGATAGTGATATTGGTTGTCGTGGTGGTGGTAATAGTTGCGGTGGTGGCATTGCTGGTGGTGGTGGGGATGGGATGCTGATGGTGGTAGTGTTGGTTGGTGTGGTAGTGTTGATTGGTGTGGTAGTGGTGATAGTTGTGGTGGTGGTGGTGGCGGTGGGGATGGTGCCCTGGTATACATAAGATCATTACCTAGGCGGCCTTAATTTTGAGCTGCTCGGTTTTCATTTAGGCCTTATTACAAGACGGGGTTGTACCGCATCTGATTACAGTTTTAAAGTCTGCGTATCAACATTGTCTATGCTCCAGCCACGCGTGGTGTGTAATCTTCGAACGAGGACATTAATTAGTTTGGGGTCATGTAGCGCATTCCGAGAAACAGCACGGAGTAATTTGGTATTTGCCATGACATTTACCAAGATGATAATGCTTCAAGTTGGACTGTTTCGCGCGTGAGTTTTATCTGTGCCAAACCTGTGCCAAAGAATGGACTGTTTCGCGAGTGTCTTCTATCTGTGCCAAAGAGACACATCCGGTGTTGGGTGTAGAAGACACCGACACTGTCTCAACTGTCACTTGTTTGGGGTGGGATGGGGTGGGGGTGGAATATAACGCTCGATAGTTATCATATGCCCCGGGGGGGGGGGGGGGGGGGGTCTTGAATTGAGTGGGGATGTGGGGGGGTGCCGCCCAGCGGGGAGGCGGTTCGGGGATGTGAGGG
>JAAUYG010122713.1_pt1 | contig 11206 bp, 7 predicted proteins | sample 7278091 | NCBI WGS metagenome assembly JAAUYG01 (sample SAMN14350201, study PRJNA611818) | marine sediment metagenome | isolation source: surface marine sediment (0.6m) | place: French Polynesia: Moorea | collected 2018-08
AAATTAAACTTGTCCTGAATTTTCCTCCCACTGGCCCTCACAAAATTACGTTGGGGATTGTTGAAATTTTTGAATTTCTGATTTTTAACGAATTATTTTCGAAAATATCAAATTCACCATTGTAGCCTAATATGGAGAAATCAAAAACCTCAATTACCTGGAAAAAGAGCGATCATAGAGCAAAACGGAGTGAAATTTGGGACTCGCGAGTAGTTATTCAACATATATGGACCTTTGGCCTTTTAGCGTTCAAGGTAATTTGGGTCATTCGGTGCACTTGCGATTTTTCGTAAATTGGGCCTAATAATAAGAGATAGGAGAAAACATTTCGCGTGGCAAAACAGCTAAACTGTGAGGGGTAGACATGCTGTTACTACTATATATCAATAGGAAACCATATATGGAGAGTCCAATGACACCATCACATTTGACCTTGAGTAACATTGAAAGGTCAAAGTCAGGTCACTCAGATTTCGAAGCTTTGTATCTTGTAAAAAGCAGAGTTAGGTCATATGTTACTATTAAACATATAGGAAGGTGTATATGGGGAGTCCACTGGTGTGATTACATTTGACCTAGTGACCTTGAAAGGTCAATGTCAAGGTCACTCTGATTTTGAAAGCTTTTATCTCGTAAAAGAGCTGAGTTAGGCTATATATTACTATTTAACATTAATAGGAAACCATATATGGGGAGTCCAATGACACTATCAATTTTAACCTTGAGTGACCTTGAAAAGTCAATATCAAGGTCACTCAGATTTCAATTTATATATTGTAAAGGCACTGAGATAGCCATATGTTACTATTAAACGTCAATAGGAAATGATATATGTGGAGTCCAATACCACTATCACATTTGACCTTGAATTACGTTAAAGGTCAGATTTTAAGGTGTTGAAAATGATCTAAAGTTGATATCTGCATAGTGAGGTACCGTGTGAGAGATAACCCTAGGTTTCAATTGATTTAGTTTGCAGCAGTGAGTTTTTGATACCAGTCTGCAGAAAATTACCAATGTCATACCAACTACAGCTGTCAAGTAGAGCGCCAAGGTCCATGGACCTCTCGTTAAAATCCAAATGTAAAACTGTGTGAAAATCTGTGTATCCTTATCCCATTAGCTTCGCTTGACAGAGTCAATTAGAGTTAAAAGAAGAGGCCCAGGACCAAATGTCGTTTTTAACAGACACCTTTATGTTTAGCAGCTGTTTTATATCTATCTTGCTCCCTGGCGAACGACTTCCTAGTTACAAGAAATTTTTCAAACAAATACACCGATTTGGGAAATGTTTTATTCAAAATGACGTTTTGATTAAATCCTAACCTAGCATTTGCATGCTTTGTTTTTCCAAGATATCCAAAGCATTAATTTATCCGAAAAAGTACTGTTTAATTTGAAACTTAATTTACAACTTTCCACTTTGAACTTAAACTTTCTTAATTTTAAATTATATTAATGTTGAATATAAAATTTGCAATCACTTTTAAAGTTTTTTTTTATAAATTTGCAATTTGCAATTTCACTTGGTGCTCTTAAATCGGCATAAAAGTTATTGATATTAGTAGTAATTGTCCTGGGGAAATAATTACGGTTCAAGACAATTTAAGGAAGATCTCGACCCCTATATGCGTCATTTCTTCGATGATCTCCAGGATATTTTCTTGTCAAATTGAGTCGTCCAATCAGCAGGTAAGACATTTAGGTGGTGACGGCCTCTATTGTGCCATGTGCCGAGTGAGCCATGTGAAAACTCTTATACGTGAGACTGCCCTGTAAAATCCTAATTTTATCGTAGATTATCACCTCAATTCACACAAGAATAATGCAGATGAAACCGGAAGTGAAACAGTTATTTTCGACCCTCAGTGTTTGTGAAATGGTTCCTCGTTATTCCCCAAGTTACACACCTCTAGCTCTTCAAATAATTAGACAACGGATCCTGTTATGGTGGCAGAGGTTTCGCCAAGAAGCGCCTCGATTGACAAAAATAATGGTTGCACTTTCCCAAGCTTAGGTAAGCGTCGTCTTGTGAGTTCCCCTTCCCCAGTGATAGACGTGTGGCATTAAAGAACTCAGTGGACCGGGTGACGTCGCAGAGTCTATCACAGAAGCAGCCAAGCAATTAAAGTTTAATCAAGTGTTTCTGAGACATGTCCGCTGGTAATGGAAAGCAGCATCTTCCTATTATGTCATGGTGGGTCAGTTTCTAGAAACGTCGTAAGTCTAAAAAATTTTTACCTAATTTTTACCCGTACTAAGCGACACTGGAAGACCATCACTAGATTTAAGTTTACTTTCGAGACTTGAGGCTGGCTTCTTGGCTCTACCCACGTCTGTTGCCTTGAGTCAGGTTGTTAGCTTAAAGGGACAAATCCTCGAGCAAAGTACACTGCTCAAAATATTTAAGGGAACAGATTTTCAAAGGCATATATTTGGGAATATGCTGGGAAAAATCCTTCCAGATTGTAGTCCTGTTTAGTTGAATCATTGTGCTTGATAATGCAGTTGTGGCAGAAAAAAAAATAGTAAAAGTTTATTTTTTACATAGCCCAGAGGGAAATCACCCCCAAAACACAATTGTATCAGAGCCATTGCCATCATGACCTTTATCCTTTCAAACACGTTCAAACACTATAACACTGTTTATTGTCAAGTCAGTAGCTGGTAAGGCCACTGATTTGACACTAAACTACACTAACTTTGCTCCCTTACATGTCTGTATTATGCTACGCTAACATCTGATCCCTTAAATGTTTTAAGCAGTAGATTTCTATTGACCATCCCCACTGCCTCTAGAGAGACCATCGAGAGAAATCTGGATCTAGCACGTCTAACACTCCGGGCCTTTATCCCCGGGTGTGGACACTCCCTTGACAAATGAGACATCCGGTATAAGACATCCAGTGGAACGGTTCAGCCGTTGCTTACACCGCTACAACGGTTCATGTTCATTTTTTTGTGGATGTAATGACACTACCGGACCATATATGACTACAGTATGGGCCTTTAATGTGGCATACACGTATAATATACACAAATAACATATATAAAGCAAACTTTTTTGTTGTCACGAGTTTCTCTTGTAAAGGTTAAGGGATGTTTTTAAGTTACTGTATAGTTACGGTGGCTGTAAAAGCTGAAGCACAACGTGGGTGCAGAACTGTGATACAAATATTTAATTTTAGTCATAAAAACGTTTGGGAAAATTCCTGTCGGATCTCGATCAAGCTTCTTTATGGTCACTTATTTGGGGATAAACTATATATTAAGAAGGCGGGCCGATATACACCTTCTTCAAGGACCCCAAGCTTCCAAACCGAACACACTTACATTCCACCTGGGAGCCATGAAACAACTCGCTTCTTGGGGAAATCATAAAATTTTATTGCGAGTTTATTGAATGCCTTGCGAGTTTTAGATTGTTGTTTGTTCCCACATAGTGAGCCCGTTCATTTTGATAAGCCTTATATTTGATAGGAACGGAGTTCTTGGGTCTCTGTCCAACCCAATATTTGCACAGGCATGCGATTTTAAGATTCGTACGTAGCTCGAACGCACAGCCACATGGATCTAACTGGTAAAGATGCAAAATGTCTCTCTGCATGCTCTGATACCAGACGTTTTTGGCATAGCAATGTAGCATTGTGGGTAACCATAGGCTTATCTTGTAGGATGAAATCAGTAAGTGTGTGCGTGTGAAATACGAATGTAGTAGGCAATAGGGGGTGTAATGAACGCCCAGTTGACATGTGTGTGATGGGGATTGTATACGGCGAGAAACCAACTACATGTACCCAGGACAATTGAGTAGAGCCAAGCAAATGTTTCTCTCAAACTTCTCAAACTTATCGCGGCCACAAAATGCTACAGATATCGCAGCCTCGGGTGGAGATACATGTAGGCCTGTATAATGGCTGGAAAATCCTCACACCATTTCATCATTTCAATGCACGTCCTCTGTTCTCGCATGCGCATTTCTAAAATTTAGAAGCAGAAGAGCCAAGATGGCTGCTACGGTGAAGGGGAATGCTGTAAATCAAACAAATAGAAAGAGGTCCTTATTAGGGCTGCTCTTGTTTCAGGCGTCTGCAATTTGCACACACGAACGATGTTGGCGATAATTTTGAAGCCACATAGCCGTGTGGTCCGCCTTTAGCCACATTTAAAAAAAAAGGGGGACACCCAAAATTTTTCGAATCTGACGTGCCGTCGCTGCTTGCCAGCCATTGGAAACTGACCTGGCAGAGCCGAGAGTTCATTTATCATTTCTGTAGCTAGGAAGTCGAATCCTCCACATTAACATATCGGCGGTATCTCTACAGCTGAACTGTTTGTTTTTTTGTTTGTTTTTTTTTTAGTTTTTTTTTGCCAAGTTATTAATCATAGAGAGCAGAGTTAACAAAAACTAATTTGCACATTACGCTTTCAAGTCGGCTCTTCCCCTTGTGCTGATGATGATATCGCGTGTAGATTTAGCCGACAGTTTTGCCTCCGAGGCAGGGTAATGATGACCTCCGATATTTTCTGGCCCCCTAAGTGACATGTAAATAGAGTCGTAATTATATGGTGGGTGTTGTCCCGGCGACATTTTTTACCCACAGTGACTTCTGATGTGCCTTGTGAAGCGGCTGGTCGACTCCAACCGGCAGTGACAAGAATGTAATCTAATTCAATTAAAGCGTGGGGCAAGGGGGTTTAATTTCGGACACGCTTGCTCTGTTTGGACAAAGTAGCGGCCCCTGGGGGGCAACTTGACAACTAAAGACAGGCCAGGGAGAGTACAAAGCGGCGTTTGCTAGCTGCCCTCTCAACATCTGTACCCGAATTTACTGTTCTTGTGCCAACACTAAACAATTTATTTATTGAATACTATGTTTATAGAGGGTGGGCCATTACAAAAAGTCTGTATTCTACCCTAGCGCGCAGTTCATAAAAGTGCATACACCGGTTACATAACGACCATGGCTTAAAGTGTACTAACTGTGACATTGATTGACTAAGAGATGCCGGCACTTTATCATTTAATGCGTGCACTTTGTAATAGGGAGTATTTGGCGCCACAAGTTCACAGTATTAATTATCGGTTTCATTCGGAAGCTTAACATTTGGTCATATGACTACCCTTCAGCCAATCGGTTTCATTCGGAAGCTTAACATTTGGTCATATGACTACCCTTCAGCCAATCATATTGCGACGTATAAAAGCTCCGCCAATCGTGAGGTGCCCCTGTTTTCGCACCTTTACCCTTCTTTCGGGTATCTTCGGAAAAATTTCCCGCCAAGGGATTTAAAATACTCCCTATTCATCTTTAAAACATAACATGATGACAAGATAAAACTTTTAAAGCACCAAGCATCTGTTATTGACTCCCATACCAACCAAAAGACCATTGCAAAAACAAAACAAAAATGATTGTTTAATGGTTCACGGTTTGGGACGTGGTCCAGAGCTGAGAGTTTTTTTTTATAAAAACATGAGGGAACATCAGAAATACTAGCTGTGGAATTATATTTAACTAGCTGTGTTAGAACGCCTTATTGTAATGTTTTCTCAAACAGCTGCGCTGGTATGACACCTCACCTCTCGTCGATTCCATTGTTACCCCTCATCATCTGACATCTCGTATCATTCATCCATCACCGTTCTGGCCACAGAGCTCGTTGTAATACCCCACAAATAGAAATATCTCTCTGTGCTTGCAACAAGACTCTGACTAGGCAGACTGATCCATCGCTTGCTGTCGGTCGATAGCGCTGTGTGCTACTGTTTTGTTAACTCATATGACAGACGTGGAATAAAATTTTATCTTATCTTATCTTTAAGATAAACTAGTGCGCTTCCCCCATAAATATATCTAAGCATTAAATGCCCATATAATACATGTATTTTCGGCGTCGGATTTGCTGCATCTGACTGAAATTTCTCATTGACCTCGTTGTTGGTATCGCCGTTAGTTTAACAATAAATGGTATCCGCAAAGCAGCTTCCTTCAGATCTTTTGAACGCGAACATTTTTGCATCATTAATACACATTAAACACTCGAAAGGACCAAAGACAGACACTTGAGGAACGCCAGCCTCGACCTTCAAGTTAGAATATTTACTTAGAATATTATGAACAGCTTTAACAGTCTGTTTTCGTTGAGATAAGTAGGACTTGAACCAATTTAATTCAATATAGTGGACACCATCCTGAAACAAGGTTATTTTGTGATCAGTAGTATCAAAACATTTTAACATTTTAGATATCAAACTTAAGAAACCTTTCATCGCTTAACAAACCTCTATTTACATCATCAAGAAGCTGTGTCATTGCCTTATGGCGATCACCCAATGGCTGTCGTGGTGTCCAGTCAACAAAGTGGCCAAAGTGAAAGTGCAAACGGCAATAATTCGCAATGACCAGACTATTGGAGAATCGCAAATTTGGGGATGCAAATGATGAGTGCGACCAATGAGAACACCGATTTTAATCCAAATTCTCCTTTTAAGTACACATAGTGTTAGCATCCGTAACATGCCTAATACGACAAAGAAACAGCTACACTACACAAAATAAATTAAGGATATTAAATATCCTTAACTTTTTTGTGTAGTTCATATATATGCTATACGTGCACGTATAGCATATATCAAATACACAAAAAGTTAAGGATTTTCGATATCCTTAACTTTTTTTGTGTAGTGTATATGCAACCAGAGTATTTTGTTTTGTTCAATTCTCTTTGCGGTCAATTTTACCTCTCAGGTCTGACCGTATACCTACTGAGATTTGTCAACTGCCGACAGTTTGCAGTTGTCTTAGTGAAGCTTGGCATGCACCCGACATGTTTAATTGTTAGTTTACGGTAGCCACAGTGTTCAGCTTGTATGTGATGGCCGGGGGAGCTAGGGTGTGGACGCGGTATGCGATAATTGCTACCTACTGGGACAGAGGCGTCAGTTAATGAGGACAAATGTCCCATGTATCAATTCAGCGGCAGACGTGTGGGGTATCGGGGTGAGGTGGGATGTCCGTCTGATGTGCCTTGGCCTAACTTGCTCTGCCTTCTAACAGTATGGGTAGATATACGGCCCACTTTCACTGATACTATATAGGCAGACGGATACAGTTTCTGATGTACTTAGAATATATTTGTGATATATAAAATCCCAAGGACCAATGTATAGGCTCCAAAGAGACATGTGCCCATGATATACAAAGGGTTATGATTGTAACGTTCCTACTGGCGAATCTGTGACCTTCAAACAGAACGTGCTTCAACGTTAGTTCTCATCTTTGAGACAAACTACATGTACGTCCTCAACGTTCGAGGTTCTCAACGTCGAGGTAAACCAAGTCATTCAACACTACTTCTCAACTTTGAGATAAACAATATGTGTGGCTTTAACAGTTTTTAACTTTCAAACTCTTTGTTTCAACATTTTATTCTCAACGTTGAGACAGCATATCGTTCAACACTAGTTCTTAGTTTGCGATAAACTGCGTCACTCAACATTAGTTCTCAACATTGAGACAAACACTAGTTCTTAATATTGAGAGAAACAGCATGCTCTTCCCGAGTTCTTAACTTTTAGACAAACTGTGTGCTTCAACACTACTTATCACCTTTGAGACAAACTACATCCTTCGACACTTTCTCAACTTTGAGACAAACAGGATAGACTTCAACATTAAGTTAACTTTAAGACAAACAATATTTGCCTCAATACTGTTAACAGAAGCTATGTCATTCAACATTAGTTTTCACCTTTCAGCCAAACTGTATCTCTCAACCGTAGTTCTCTGTGATAAACTACGTCATTCAACACGGGTTCTCAACTGTGAGCCAAACAGCATATCCTTCAATGTTAGTTCGTTACTTTGACACAAATTGCGTCCTTTAACACGAGTTCTCTACTTATGAGACAAACAGGACGCCAGAACAGTAGATATCAACTTTGAGATAAACCACGTCTTTCAACACTCAACTTTGAAACGAAGGGGATGGCCTTCAACACGAGTTCTTAACTTTGCGATAATACGTCCTCAACTTTTGAGACAATTAGCGAGAGATTTCCAACCGAGACAGTATGTCTGTTCGTAATATCTTTGTAGAATATGTGCATCCACCAATTCTCTTTTTTCGTTGACTGAGGATTTCGGGACGTTAGGAATTCAGCAAAATGGCAGACCAATTAGGTCCCTGCTCAGACATCCTTGTCAAATCATATAACTGACGGATGCAATTGATAAAATACCATACATTGTATTTATATATACATGTATACATGTGTTACCTTCGATTGTACTCTTTTTCCAGACCTGCGACCACATAACTTATTCCACCTTCTCGTTCCCAACGTCCACTACCTACCGCCTGGATTAGAACTCATCTACGACGACAAACATGGCGTCCATGGCTTCCGGTTTACGCCAAGCGGATCTATTCTAAGTTTTCCCGCCTCTGCTCTTTTTACTTTCTGCGACTCATTTCCGGAAGAGTTCTCTTTGTTGGTGACGTTGAAACCGAGCAAGAGATCAAGGACGCGAGACGAGACTTTATTCGCGTTAATCCCGCGTGGATCGACAGGAAGCAAGATTGGATTACGCCTTCAGAGGGGGATAATCCAGGTTGACTATTACGACCGTTTAGCTCATACCACAAGAGTGACTGAGTTTAAGAAGGAGCCAATGCTGGATACTGACTGGCACAGCATCATCATAGCAGTAGCGGGAGAGTTCATATTTTTGCGAGTCGACTGTGATGCGACTCGGAGAAGACGATTACGGAGACAGTTTCCGTCCCATATATCGACTCGAGGAATGAATATCCACCTTGGAAATAACAACAGAGGCGACGGATTATTCACGGTAATCATGATAATCTGTCCTATAATAGGGACACGGCGTAATGCATTGTAATAAGACTACCGAAACGGTAACACTCCATAGACTGACTGTGCGAAACACTGCACTGACGGGTGTACTTCAAATGCCTCAATCGGCATTCAATTTTAATCTTAATTGCATTCTGTAGCATCAACATAAAGAAGATTACATTGTAGATTTACATTTTCTACAGAAATAATACAAAAAGTATTGAACAAAAATACCTCTGCAAAAATTTCATGTCATTTATTTTTGCAAATATTTTCTCGCCGATGTATTTTCAGTGTCTTATCCAATTCAAGATCTAGTAATTTGTGAAACTGTTTTTTTTAAGACAGTTGGTAACTATGGTAACGATTTTCAGGGTGTGATGAAGGACGTCATTTTGCTCCCTGGGGCTGATATATCCAGACTGGTCTGTCCCTCCGTCCCTCCAGACCTGTCACACAGCTGGCAGGATCCGGATCCAGACAGCTTCGGTAGGTACGTCCCGTTCGACTGTTTTATAACCAATATCATGTTTACTGTTATGATACAATGATTACTTATCATTTATCAGGCTAATTGAAAGGTAAACCATATCCATAACATGTGTAGATATCTACTATCTACATGCCTACCTGTTTTGCTGGAATAGTAATAATAAAAGCGAACATGGTTCTAAGCATTACAGAAGAATATTGTGTTACATGTTAACATACGTTCTACCAGTTTGCCTTTGATTTTATAAGTTGTTTGCACTTTATAGGTGATGTATACGAACCAGACCTATTGAGTACAGCATGCACATGGCGAAATACCGGTCGTGTTACGTTTGACGTCCACCAGAAAGTGCTGCGGGTGTGTTACAGTGGCGTCTGGCAACCGCTGATGGAAGACTCAGGTAACGATTGAGCGATATTAGCCTCTGTGGGAAGGGCCAGGTAAAGATTGAGTAATATTAGACTCTGAGGGAAGGGCCAGGTAATGATTTAGTGATATTAGCCTCTGAAGGGAGGGCCAGGTACATATTCAGTAATATCAGACTCTGAGGGAAGGGCCAGCTCTGGTAACGATTGAGCATTATTAACCTCTGAGAGAAGGGCCAGGTAATGGTTGCTTGATATTAGCCTCTGAGGGAAGGGCCAGGTAATGATTGAGTGATATTAACCTCTGAGGGAAGGGCCAGGTAATGATTGAGTGATATTGGCCTCTGAGGGAAGGGCCATGCAATGATTGATGATATTAGCCTCTGAGGGAAGGGCCAGGTAATGACTGAGTGAAATTAGCCTCTGAGGGAAGGGCCAGGTAATGATTGAGTGATATTAGCATCTGAGAGAAGGGCCAGGTAATGACTGAGCAACATTAACCTCTGAGGGAAGGGCCAGGTAACGATTGAGCATTATTAACCTCTGAGAGAAGGGTCAGGTAATAATTGAGCGATGTTAACCCCTGAGGGAAGGGCCAAGTAATGATTGAGTGATATTAGCCTCTGAGGGAGAGCCATGCAATGATTGGTGATATTAGCCTCTGAGGGAAGGGCCATGCAATGATTGATGAAATTAGCTTCTGAGGGAAGTGCCAGGTAATGATTGAATGATATCAGCCTTTGGGGGAAGGGTCAGGTAATGACTTAGTTGATATTAACCTCTGAGGGAAGGGCCAGGTAATGATTGAGTGATATTAGCCTCTGAGTGAAGGACCAGGTAACCATTGAGTGATGTCAGCCTCCAAGGGAAGGGCCAGGTAATGACTGAGTGATATTAACCTCTGAGGGAAGGGCCAGGTAATGACTGAGTGATATTAACCTCTGAGGGAAGGGCCAGGTAATGATTGTATGATATTAGCCTCTGAGGGAAGGGTCAAGTAATGATTAAGTGACATTAGCCTCTGAAGGAAGGGCCACCTAGTGAATGAGCGACACTACTTTCTGGGGGATTGACCATTTTTTTTCCATAAGGGACGGGCTAGGTAATGATTGACCGACATTACTTTTCAAGGGATTGGCTAGGTGATGATTGGCCAACATTAACCCTATGACGTAAGTTAGGTATCGAAATCAACCTGCCTCGACCCAACAAAACGGAGGGAACCGTCGTTAAAACTGATTCTTGAGACAAGCATTACCCAAGGCATTTGAATGTATGACAGTCCTGAACAGATGTTTGACTTTTTGTACAGATCATGTATTTCTGTCTTGGATCGTAGACGTTGCAGCATTATACCTTCAGAACGATTGAGTTTAAAATATGTGGCAAATACTATTCACTGAGCCCCAAAATGACTCAAACGGCGTGTGTGTGTGTGGGGGGGTGGGGGGGGTGAAAAAGGCTTATATACAGCTTTTAAAC
>JAAUYG010218263.1_pt1 | contig 11206 bp, 10 predicted proteins | sample 7278091 | NCBI WGS metagenome assembly JAAUYG01 (sample SAMN14350201, study PRJNA611818) | marine sediment metagenome | isolation source: surface marine sediment (0.6m) | place: French Polynesia: Moorea | collected 2018-08
GTCAAACAATCAAGTGAGGCTTATTCACTTCCTGTGTTTCCAGCTTTCATTTAGATCTATGAACTGACATAACAGTTATTTGAACTGATTTCAATGTGTGTGGGATAAGGACCAAAATAAGAGGATGGATTGTAGATCTCTATTGAACTGTTAAAAGAGGCAAATTCCTGAAGGGCTGTTCATTGTGGTGGCTCTCTCACATAGGTGCCCCAAAACAATACTCTTGTTGCAAGTTACCTACTGTCATACCTGTGTGGTGTGCCATTGGTGTAGAGAGAATGTCCTTGGCTCCCAACGCAGGAAACGCCAAATTGGAAGGAAACAAGTGCAATGTACCAAAAGACCACAGGTGGCAATGTTGGAACAATTTTCACTTTTTCTGCTGAAACTTGTGCCAAAGCCCAAATTAATTCCAGTGAAAAAGCCCCAGCCGTACCTGTTTGATCAATAAAGCTGTTTCACTGCAATAGGAGAGAGATGACATGTTCCAGGATTAAACCTGGTCTCCATACAAGGTGAAAATAACTGTAAAAGGAACGTTTCTTCTGCCAAAAATTGAATGTTTTACGGCGAAAGTATACCTGGTACGACCAGAAAAGGAAACGTGTTCTGAAACTGGAGTGCTCAAACATGACGTTTTGCAAGGACCCGCAATGTCAATGGCTTGCTCCTGCGTTTGGCGTTAAATATTGCTTGTTTTTTCTTCAGTTTACTTGTTAGGATGCCAGATAATGGGAAGGAAAAATCAATAGAATAATTTCCTAGTAGAATAGTAAGCTCAACCTGGGAGTCTTTGTCTGCCTTTCAACATGCACAGCCTTTCCACACAACGAAAACGCAGCACAAAACTTAATGAGTTCTGACCTCTTTTTGCGATCATTACAGAAGGTATCAATACAGGGATCTGTCTTTTTGTACAAGACGACAGACCTGCAATCTTGTTACGGAAAATCATTGTATATTCGCTGTTGCTGAAACATTAGACTGTACGAAATGGACAGCAAGCATTGCAGTACCGTGGCAAAAAGCCACTGAATCGAACATGAATAGGAGGAATGAAAGAGGCTCGTGAATGATTTAGGACCCCTTGATTAGCAAATTAGCATCTTCCAGGAAACTCGGGAAATGATTTTTCATAAATTTCTGCCTTCAGGTACAGCGAGGAACATTGCGCAGATTTGTGTTCAAATTCCCAAGCGATTGCATTGCAGATTTGACTTGTTGCGCGAAATGTACCTGTGGTAATTTTAACCTTTTCACCCCTGAACTAAGTTGATCAACATGCATGTCTGTCTTCATTTTCCCCTTTTCCTGTGGATCTAGCCCCCCTTTTGTGAAACAGACAGTCAGTTTGAAATTCTAGACGAACAGACTTTCTCTGTTTATTTCAGCATGAAAATTTATCTGACTGTCCCAGCAGGAAACTTCGTAAAAGAGTATCTTTGTGTGCGCTTTCGTGCGTCAAACTGGAAAAACATGACGCCACGTTAACGTTTCTTCATCCTCAGGTCCAACGACTGCGGGGTTTCCTTTCTTCCGTCCTGACAGGACAAAGTGATGGCAGGTCTAACGTCAATGCCAAAGCGTTGAGCCTCACCAGTTTTCTGAGGAGGGCGCATTTTGATGTAGGACAGCACACAGTTGGACACCGGCGCAAACAAATGAACTTTAAACCGTATTTGCCACTGTGGTGGTCTCAATGTGGAGACAGAAAATGGGCACACAGTGAGCAGATTTTGTGAAAGCATAATGTTTCGTTTTGGAAAACTGGAGCGATTCCGCTGTGTATGCGTACAACACCGCGACGCCGATAATGTCTGAACGTCTTCACTTTTGACATACCAGAAGCACAGGCAAAAGAGAAAAATAGATCTATCTTCCGTTTCCAGGGCACGAAGCCACAGACAACTTTTTTCGCCTTTTCACTTCACACTGACAAGGAATAATAATTTATGACTTTCGTTTCACACTACACCGCTCTCACCACATGACGTGCATTTTCCACCCGGCGTCACAGAAATCTCAACTTTTATGCTTGACATTTTATACTTTTAACTGTAAAAAGACTGCAAACGAAAAATAATTTGTCACTGCGACATCTTTTAACGAGTTCAAAACTTTCCCCTGCTTCAAAAATACGAAAGGCCCCATTTGCTTTCGCTCACGAAAAAAGAACCGCTCCTAATCACCAACAGGAAGGATTTCCGAGGTCATTTGTTTCCTTCCATTTTTTCGACTTGTTCCAAGTGGGAAACTTTGTGCAGGAAGTTGGGATCAGTGATTTGATTTCTTCAAGAAGGAAGAGAGCAAGAAAGAAAACATTCACTTCTTCAGAACGTCTGGATTCTTCCTGCGTTGGGAATAGGTATATATACAGTCTCAAGGTCTTTGTCTTGTACCATGAATTGCAGTGAAATTGTGCAACTTATATATGTACTGTCTCAACAGAGAATCTTGAAATGCGCACTTCACACTGCAAGAAAACAATCAGATTTTCTCTCTCACACTCAACTCTGACTTGCATTGCCTGTGTGATGTGAGCACACTTTCATGCCTTCGTCTCCCAGCATTGAGAACTCCTTTCACTACAGACCAATCCACAAAAGACTGAGAGGCAAATCTGGAAAAGCTGGGAGTCCCCAAGCTTTGTGCTGTTAGCATTCAGCTTTCGCAGGCTCAATTTGGCCCTTACGTGCTGGTATTGTATCTGGCATTAGCTTCTGTGTTCACTCAGGGTCGTTTTTCATTAGATCAGCCCATACGAGGTGTCAAGTCGAACAAATCACTACACAAATACGACACAATCGCTTGCAGTGCGATATTGGATCATTTCTCACGGCTAAGTCAATATACAGATTGGGGGCGGTCGTGTCAAAGCCAAATAGATTCAATATAAAAGCGGCATTTAGTGGCAGCTCACACTGCTCTGCGCCCTGTCAAATGACAAGACTGCTTTCTACTTTTTATATTTTTCTCTGCCTCCTGCTTTATGTAGCTATCTTTTCTGCCGCCACTTGTGTTTTGCAGAAAACTTTCACTCGTGTCATTTCTGGTTCCCAGTTTGTTTCAGCCACATTTTCAGATGGATGGGATCTGTGTACATGCACACGCGTGTGTGCGTGCGTGTGTGTGTGTGAACGAGGGAGGGAGGAGAGTCAGAAGGAATTGGCGCTGTGAGCAAAGGCGTAAATTTTCCACATTTGCTTTTGTGAGTGGAATACAAAACGCCTCTTCAAGTGGTTAAACATTCAATTGAGAAAATTCATGTTGAAAAAGCAAGGTGCTAAATCACAGCACTCAGGAAGCTGAGCATGCCGTGAAATAAAAATCAATGTGCAGTCTGTTTAACGACTTCATAAATCACGCTGGATCCAGGATTCCAGGTTCGATAATGAACATTTTTGGCGTGTCAGATCTGAACGCCGAAAGGCACCAGGCGTTCATTCGTGATGCCTCCAAAAAAATCTCTCTGCAACGTTTGTGTATACATTCCATTGCGGTCTTCTTGAACGAGTGCATGGAATTGCTCAAAACCCGTGGTCCGACCAGATTGTCAGCAAAAAAAAAAAACAAAAAAAAAAACAGATCCATCTGTGGCATCATGTTGCCCGAACCCATCCCAGGTTCAGGTTGGGAATTCAGTGCAGGTAAAGATGCATCCTGGATTAGGAGACGGATTATCGATGGATTAACAGTGCGGGTGTTAATCCACGTGTCGGAAGTGTGGATTGGTCCCTACCACGTTGATACGTGTTTTGGCGTGATGGGCAGAAACGTGACTTGAGTGCCTGTTGTGGCGCAGAAACAGAATCCAGAACGTTTCTTGTTGTTTCTCGAGCCTGAGATGATTTCTGTTGCTTTTTGGTTCAGTGACATTCTCTTTTCAGCACATACAAGCTGCAGGGAAAGTTTCCAGACAAAACCATTGCAGAAGTGTTTTCAGCCACACACTAATTGGTGAGTAAAACGCACCTACGCCCGTGCGAAAAAAGAAGCTTATTGTCTGTGCGACTGAATGATCAAAGAAAAGCGAAGAAAAACCTGTGTATTGATTCGAGTCCACCTTACGAGATGGGAAACAATGCACGGGAACTGACTCACTCCCAGTAGCATCACTTCAAACAAAGTGATGACAATCAGGTAGAATGGGTTGAAACCTTTCATGCCTGGTTCAAAACTCTTCAAGAAGATGCTGTCGAGCAAGTTATTTCCCAAATTACTCTTGGTTCTTGTGATTTGGTTCATTCTGCCAGCGCTTTGCCCTCATGTCAAAAGGGCGTGCTTTGAATGGTTGGCACAAAACGCATTGAGAGTCGATGGGGAGGATGATGGCACAAGCAGTTGGATCTGACTGTTTTTGTTCCAAGAAAGGCACAAAAGATCCTGATCTTTCTCAGTTCTGAACACTGGAGCAATTAAAACTGCACAAATACTGGACAGCTTGGCAAGAACGGCGTTACCAGTGGACGCACGCAAAGTTTATCCGCAAGAAAAGTGACTAATTCTTGGTCGAGTCCTCGGGCGCTGGTCGATGAAAACGGCTAAACGCGCAACTAATTTGTCAAGTGCGTGACAGCGAACATGAACGCTGTGTGCAGCTTGAGGTCCCCTTGCGTTTTTGTCATTTTGCCATTGCCGTCCCTTTTGTGTGGAAAACACCACGAAAAGGCTCAAAACTGCCAGCCTGTTGTTTCCCATGTTCAGAAAACGCTCCGAAAAACTCGAGGCCAGTCAAACAACGGTTCCGAGGCCGAAACCCCCAGTACTTTTCCCATGTGTGATTGACCAATGTTGGCCTGTTGCAAAGTGGTCTCACTGTTCGTTCAAACTTGCACTGTTCCTGAAAACGCGTCACGACGCGCGAGAATCGACGTTCTAACCGAGTGGCCAATTATGGCATTAAACTGCCAAGTAGCTTCGAATAGGTAATGGGTCTCGTGACAAAAAGTTCCATTTGGAGCGATTTCATTAAGCGAGTATCGATTCTTCATGCCTGATTGGAGTCGATTACCTCGATGACTGGGCTAAGCTTGTGACTAATGGGGCACAATGTCAGTGGATTTTTCTCAGGGTAACATTTTCAAGTTCATGTAGTTTTTAGGTCAGGACGAGTAGAACAGCCCAACTGGTGCGTCTGACGCTTTGGCCAAAGCAGGAAACGTTTGTTTGAGGTGTGCACTTTTCAGTTTTCATAGTACATCTGTACTTCATTCAGATTCTGCCAAGTTGAAGAAAATTTCGCACCACGAGACACTTTTGAGAAATTACGACCCGACGAAGCGGGTGCTGTTTTCTGTCTGGACTCTTTCTGTCGCCTACACCGGTGGTGTGGGTGAAAACAAGAAGACTGTTGCTATGACATGATTCTTGAGAGATCTTTCACATTCATAAACATCTCAAAAGCTCTTGTACGTGCCATGTTTGAGGGAAGGACCCAGCTCGCGGGTATGTTTTCAGTATCATTTCGTGTGGTTACTTGCCAAAAATGGAAATTAGATAAAGAAGAAAAAACAGCCTTCAGAACGTGGAACTGTGACCTCCAGAGCAGATACACTCTTCAGGGCAGAACTCAACACACTTGCTGCTCCAATATTTGTTGTGCATTTTGAAGGTCTTTCATTGAAATGCCTTTTGACTTTATTTTTCTGAAGGAAGGCGCGTAGAGAACAGGAGCATGCGAGCTTAGACATTTCTCCTTTGAGAACTCCAGCCAAGTTCAACGGAAAGTCGCTGGCTGAATGTTGCCGTGTTGTCAAAGTGGGGTTGGGACTGCAAGAATTGCTGACATGAGAAGGATCCACATTCTGTGTCCACAAATCAAATTATTTTGTGGCCATGCCCCGGCATAAACTTTTTGGTGGCATGCAGAAGATGCAGAACCCCATACTGACGTTTCCTTCAAAGACCCAACGTCTGCTTGCCAGTGAAGTTAGCACGGGTGAGATTCGGCGGGGAGTGGCGGGACTGGTAATTCCGGGGGCTGGGTTCACGAGGGCGGGGTCGGGTTACACCCGTCTGGCGGCACTCAGACTGCACAGTCCGGGCCAGGGAGCCGGCAGACGAGGTGGAGAGGGAGAAGTGGGTCGTGTTTACCACCACTCGTACACTCCATCCACAACTAAGAGCCGCTCCACTGCAACAGACCTACAGATCCGGAGTGACCTATCTGCACCGGATGAAGTCAGTGCCTTTGTTCAACTGTATGCAGGAAACAGAAGGCATTTGCAAAAGAAAAACCCTCAAGGTCACCACTTGGAAATCATTGCCAAAACTGACCATCACCAAAAGGCACGAGACCTTCTAGTCTCCAGTCGGCCAATTCAATCCCACAAATCTCTGGTTGGTTGGTAATTTCGCTGGAGCTGGAATCCACCTCTCTGTGGAAGCTCGGATTACGCTTGTCTCGCACTGGACTTGAGTTACACACGGCTTTTACGCTGCATTCATCTCAGCATCGTGTTCCATTGCACTTTCCATTCAACCTGATCTCCCACCAAAAAAAAAAAAAACAAAAAAAACCAAGGCGTACAGAGCCATTGTCACATCCCAAATTCGTAGGGATTTTCCGCACGCAAAAACTCGCGCGTGTTCGCATCGTTCTCGGTTATTTGCGCTGTTGTGCATGACGTCACAGTGGTCAAACGCCCTTTGTCCACGTCAAAGCATGCCATGCATTTTCCAGCTAACCCTGGATCTAGCCCTACGCTTTATCCACTGCAAAATCTGTTTTTACTCGTCGTCAATGACTTCTCAATTAATTAGCTTATCTTTGCGGCATGCGACGTAGATTAGCAGATCTGCGTTCAATTTTCTCCTAATGAGGCGACCAGACAACATGCATTGGACACGCAGCATAACGCAGCCGTCTGATCTTCAACAAGGCAAACAGGGTTGAAACCTGGGCAAAGGAACTTCTATATAAAGCTGAATTCTAAAAGTACGAGACATTTACGACACGGTCCACACTCAATCCATCGTCCTCTTTCCAACATTTCTCAAAGATTCAAAATCCAGAAAACATTTCATTCCCCAGCATTATATTGGCAGAATGTGAGTATTTGTGCTCACAGTGGAATTGTTTTTACTTTCTGATAAAATGAAAAGATTGTTTGTTCTGAGGCACAGAGACTGAAAGGCCATCATCTCCCGCTGGCTACTGCTTGGTCTGTTTATTTTCTTGGAGGCCAAAACAAATATTTGAAGTGCGCAAAACAAGCCCTGGACATTGCAACCTGGTTGTATATAATTGTTTCTTAGCTCGACGTGTCCATTTTGCAAAAGTTTTCAATTGTCAAAAGGACTGGAAGCAGCCTGAAATTCATTCTCCAAATTCATCAACATTTCCTGCTTTGGCCAGATCCAGGAAACATGAAATCTGCGAGAGATTTGAAGAAACGTTAAAGGAAGAGATGTTGGTGAGAATGTAAGCTTGTTAAGATAACATCAACAGCTTGAGAGCTGGAGTGATCATCAGGCTTGATTGGAAGGTAATTGGGCAGAGTGTGCAGATTCTCACTGACCAAGACACAGAACTGCGTCTGGGACGTGAAATGAATTGTGCATTGTGCACCGCTTGAATCCTCCCAAACTCCGCCGTGTGTGTGTGTGTGTCTGTCTGTCTGTGACCGTGATGCCAGATAGTGCTATCCCACTGCCATTTCAATTCTGGTGATGATTCGCCAGAAAAGAGTTTTTGTGTGTGCATGCGTGTTCCTCTTGCAAGCACCCACTCATTGCAGAATGCTCAAGTCTCAGTTTCATCAAACAAAGGAGAATGTCATACACAGGACATGTAAATAACAGCTTTGTTGATCGACCTCATCAGCCAATGCAAGCTGGTCATTTACTGCTGGCACATACTGAGGATCCTTCTGTTCAGGCTCTGACTTCTGCGTTCTGAGGCTCACGACTATTTTTGCACACGACCAGCCAATTCACGAGGGTTTAGGCAACGAAACTGGCCTGACATCCACAAAACGAAATGTGGAAATTTTCCTCGCATTTTGCCATGGGATCCAGTCGGTGTTCTGTTTGGAGATGGTGAGGACAGATCGGTCAATACTGACCAATTAGCACTTAAGCTGTACGCATTACAGGGCCATCAGTCCCCCTCAACTCAGCTCCGAATCCATTTTTTGTACATCAACCTAGAGCTGGCCAATTCCCTGTTCATGATCCAGCTTGTTGCAAGTATCTCTCTCACATCAGCAAACAGTAAAATGCGTTTTGGTGGGAAGATGTCGGGTCACAGAAGACCAGAATAGCACTGAACAGTAACTCTGTTCAAGTCCCAGCAACAATGAAAATGACTACAAAAATAAATAAATAAATAAAAACCCCTCTGCAAAGGAATTGTGCAGCAAAAGCTCGACACAATGCGTTGTTTTCAAACGTCAATTTGAAAGTGGCAGAAAAATAATGACACCTGCGACACTTCTCACAACACTTCAGTCACAGCGCTGCAAGATGTCAAACTTCCGCAGCTCATCTGAATTTCTCAAGTTTTATTGCAGTGTAAACATGTGTGAAACTGTCAAGGCAAATGAGCCCCCTCGTTTTCTGACAGGTGGTTAACAGACGAAAGGAAATTCTAAAAAAAAATAATTTAATGACCACAAAACGTTTTTGTCCCTCAAAAAGAAGCCTCCAGAAGCAATTGATGAACAAAAAAAGATGAAGTTGGCGTGAAGGCAAATGTCGCCTGGTCACTGATTGTCTGGAAAATTTGGATTTTGCAACAAATTCCAACAATGAACGTTTCAAGTTTGATGATGTCGCGTTATGAAACGAGACAATTGGATCCCTAATTTATCCTTGCCAATACCAGACAAAACATAATCACAGGTTTGAAAAAGAAAAGTTACACAATAGAGAAAGAAAGAAAGAAAGAAAGAAGGAAATGAAATTAGTCGACACGTACCTGTACCACTCCAGACCCCGGTGGTAGTGACGGTCGAAGAAATGCGGTTCTGGACCCGGAGCGCGCACGTCCGGGTGGATGCGCAGGAACTCGAGCAGCGCCCGGGTGCCGCCCTTCTTCACCCCGATGATGATGGCCTGTGGAAGCTTGCGCGTCCCGGACCGGTCTATACTCCGCAGCCGCATCCGGAACTGGTCTTCATCCCCCACCACCACCGTTTCATCCGCTGGATTTGATCCATCTGGATCTAAGTTATTGGCATTGTTATCGTGGATTTGTGAATAGTCGTGATCCTCCACGTTGGCAGATTTAGAGCCGTTCAGATCATAGTTGAGTGTCGCTCTTTGGTCAGGTCTATCCGGATTTGATATGGATGCTCCAACTGCATTGTTGTCCCTCCCGGATAAATACTGATCCTGAACTGGATTTCCATTGTTATCCTGAATGTTATTTGATTCTGGATTGACTCCAACACCTGGGCTGTAGACATAGCCGTTTCTGTTGGATATGGATTGTTGAGAGTTTCCAGCCTCATAGGCCCGGTCTCGAGTCCACTCCGGATTTCCCGGATTCGGCTGTGGCTGCAGATTGTCTTTTGATTGAATCTCATTCGAGTGGTGGATATTGCTATTGATAGGATAGATTGAGTTTTGATGGATATTGTTGCTGTTCAAGTTTTGGAACACTGTCACTTGCTGCTGCTGGTTGTAGCCAGAATTCTTCACGTTGGCGTAATTGACATTGACGTCAGGTTTGTTGATGTCGTAGAATTGTAGCGCGTTTGGCACGTCGTGGTGGAGCAACGTTTTCCGCGCCAGGCGGTTGTGCAGGTGCCTCCGTGCGTTGGGACCCCGGTTCTGCCGGGCGAGCTGCTCTATGTCCCGGCGAGAATTGAGCCTCGGCCCGTAGCCCTGGACCTCCTCGGGGTCCCCCACACCGTCCGACAGGCAACAAGTAAAACTGAGCGTGTACAACGCCAAACACATAAAACCAGACAACATGACGCTGAGTACGTGAAGTTTACGTTTAATACGTCGCAGACAATTCGCGGCCATAATCCGAAGTCCGGAATGGATGAGATGCCGGTTTTGGATCCGCTCTCAAAACGGGTGTCCAGGTGCAGGTGAGCAGTCCCCCTCTGCCACCGAGGGTCCAGTTCACCCCGTGGACCCCCATAGCCTGCGTCGCTCACATAAATCCAGTCTTTGTCATCCACAAATCCAGAACAAAATGTACTGTCCAAGTCCAGATTCAAAAAACAGCAGTTTGTTCCAGACTGGCCTTTTATTCCATCAAGCCGTCTCCAGGCAGGGCAGAAAAAAAAAAAAAAACACTTCAGAAGGCAAACAATTTACTCCGCAATTTGCTTCCAAAGTCACTCCAATGCAAACAAGTCTTTACTCCACCAAGTTAGTCAGCGCTGTGTTGTCTGGTGGAAGACTACAAAGGATTAATGGCCAAGTTTCTCTCACATGATCCCGGCTGTTCACTGATTGGCCAAAACTGCGAACTAGTCTCCGCCTTCAAGTGATGGTTGCCACTCATCATTCCTGGTTTCTCTAACGGAGGACAAAACGACCGTTCTACTTGGCTGTTACATTCACTGAGGCTCCCTCCCTCACAAATGCAATGTTTTTATCCCAAATCATTTCATGCATTTGAGATCAACTCTTTGTCAGTTCTTTTCTGGTTTCGGCTTTTGCAGCGTTGTCTTGGCGAGAACATGTTCCGTTTTTTGTCCAAATAGACCACGAAAAAAAAAATAAATAAAAAAAAAAAAACCTTTGTGCTTAGTTGCATGATTTATCGCTGTATCGCTGATCTTATGCTGCCCTCTTTTGTTTTTTAGATTTGAGAGTTCTATAATTCCGCATTGGAGTGACATCTACAGTTTTAGATAAAATGCCGCCGAGAAATCGTCTGCTACGAAATCGTCTGCGATTTTGAGGGGTGGGTAAGAATTGGCTCGGATGTCTTTCCAATTTATTTCAATGCCAAGCGAGCCATTGTTCTAAAGAGGAATGAGTGGGAAAACCTGTGATGTTAGAGGGCTGGATATCCAGACATAGAGAAAAGACATCTGAGGCAAGAACTTGTTTTTGCTTTTTAGTCGCGCCTTGCTGCTCGCAAGGAGCGACTCTACAAGTCACTCTCCAATGTCATCCAGTTGTCTGTCCATGGCAGGACCTCTGCCCCACCCCCTACCCCTAAGCTGCCCCCCAACATGATTTCTGGGCAGCTCAGGCAATTTTAAGCAACTTTTGTTTTTGGAAAAAAAAAATTGAC
>JAAUYG010221878.1_pt1 | contig 11206 bp, 8 predicted proteins | sample 7278091 | NCBI WGS metagenome assembly JAAUYG01 (sample SAMN14350201, study PRJNA611818) | marine sediment metagenome | isolation source: surface marine sediment (0.6m) | place: French Polynesia: Moorea | collected 2018-08
CCCCCCCCCCCCCCCACTCCTCCTCTCTCTCCCACAATCCTTCCAGATTCAAACGCCCCAAGGGTACTGACTGAATCTGTAACTTGGCAGGGCAAATAAAACCTATCATTTACTATTCTGCAATGCAAGAATTAACCAAGAACGGCATTAGGAGCCTGGTTTAGGGGCAAGTGTGAATGCGACAATGCCCAAATCGGCTGTTGTCACTACCCCGCTTGTACGAGGACGACGCCATACATGGCTGAGGGCTCATAATAATTAGGACCAATCTTGTAATTATCATCCTATCACCCACATGGTTTATCAAGCAAGAAACACATTGCACCACATTCTTGGCATTATAGGAACATCAGGAACTATGTGACAAGCACACTTTTTTTCAAACACAATGCTGCAGACACAGCGTTTCACAAGAAGAACCTTGCTTCACTGACATGAAAATGCTGACTGAAATGAATTACTAGTATTTATCGATGGAACCTATTGTTACTCTAACACCACTAAAATCAAAGCCTGGCTCGAATAGTTGAGGGAAGCATATACTAAAAGTATATTAAAGGCTGATACCGGATAGAGGAAACTTGTTCAGACTGCCAGCTGGACTGCAAAGGTCACATCTGATGACTACATTTTTTAAACAAACATTTTAGCATGTCATGTATTTGCATGTCACTAATAATAAACTGGACATCATAAGGCTATCATTTGGCTTATTTTAAATGCCCTGAGTCAGGCACATGCATGTGTGATGGCTGGTGAATAAGGGCAAGTAATGAAATGAAAGATGAACATGACTAATGTGCCCCAGACTAAGTTCGAACCCACAACCCATCCATTTGGGACCAAACACCTTTCTGCTCAGGCAAGGCCTACTATACAAAGTGGGGTGTTCAATCATTCACTAACACTAGGTGCTGTTGAGCTGTACAGGTAAGTTGTAAAACACTACCCAGCACTGCAAAAAAAAAAGGTTACTACATGTAGTACTTGTAGTATGAAATGGATTTCAAAGCATAAACTACACATCCTGAACACAGACTTTTTACATATCAACCTCAAAAGCAGTAAATGTATCCCGTACAGGCTGATTATAAACAAGCAGCCTTAGTCATGCAACTGAAAATGAGCAGGTTACCTGTTATTTATTATTCACCAAATCAGAAAGGTTGCCAACAATCAATAATCTTCACTTAGCCGTGCTTAGTGGATGTAAGCACTTGCCAAACAGTCAGGTATCAGTACATTTCATATATAAGCAAACATGTGCTGAAGGTCCAATTTTGTAATCACCGGTGCACAGTAGAACAGTCTATTATTTAATATCATTTACAACAGTCAGTTTGGACAAATAATCACATCAAATATCAGTCACTACATGCTGCATATCACATGTATTAAAGACTTTAGATCATGTGTGTTCATGCTGCTACATCCTCTTTAGTTTAGAATTTGACAATTAAAATGCGTCATCCATGACCATGTTGGCCTTGTAAGAGATGTCCTGCATGCACCGTCTGTAATGGTGCACCAAATGACCTTAAAATATGCCACATTTTACACATACATGGTATGATACCCAGGTGTTTAAAAGAGTAAATGTGATACATGGAAATACATGGAAAGTGTAGTACAACCCAATTTCTTTAATCTGCACAGTTCATGTTGTTAAGTGCGAAACAACTCTAGTATAAATCTACAAGGGTGGAATACCCAGAGATATTCCCCCAGTGTTCCCTTGCATACATGTACAGCTCTCACCGTCTGCAGATAGCAAATACAGTGAACCTTCGTGAAGAAAGGATCAATGGGCTGTACCACATATGCACATTTAAAGTTTCCCACGATACTGTGGTCCCCCTCTAATAAAGACACCCCTTATGTGAAGAAATTCTGTACGTAATAGGTGTTCTTTGGTGAGAGGGAGCATCACATGCATTCCCAGTACTTGCTGCCAAGAATTTGTGTCCATATTTGTGTTCATATAATTTGTTTCTCTCTAGAGAATGCCCTTTAAGAGAGGAACCACTGTACTTGGAAACAAGTTTAGTTAGCAAAATATATGTCATAACCTATGACAAAGCATTTTTTTTTCTCAAGAAAGGTTGTCTTGCAATTATCGCAGCAGTTTCTCAATACATGTACTAGACTACTAGTACACTGGTTTGACAGTTCACTGTTACAGAATGTCTTCAGATACAGCACCCGTATGTACGAGGTAACAGGACCAGGGTTATAGCATAAATATTCAACTGGTCTCCCCGTGCGTATTCCACCTCCACAATCGTACCCGCTCCACCCTCATTGTCTGCAGGAAATTGACTCTGCTGGCGCCATTAAATGTCAAGAAACCCCAGGGAAGTAAAAGCCGGGTGCTAACAGGAACAGAGTACAAGGTCTTTGGACGTCTTGGTGGCTTGTTTGTATGTCTTGGGTTTGCTAGGCATGATATTCATGCTAATAGTACTAGACTACTAGTATTCTCTGTGTACATGTTTGAGCTTCCAAGACTTCTTGTCTTTTTTTGACATATTTCGATGTGTATTTGTATGTGTACAGTATTATGCTATAAATTAATGTACAGTGGATGCATTCAAAGCATATGTTGGCTTAGATAGTACAGTGTAAGTCCCTTAATCATGGCCATTCTAAACAAAGGCTACTATTTCTGACTGTGCTCTCAAATCTTTGACATTCAGCACACATGTATGTTTGGGCCAAGCCAGCTTATTTATAAAAGTACAGTAATGTGGTAAAATGGTTCCAAATAATACGAGTACATGCAATATACCGGTTACGGTACTAGCTATCAGCTGCCAGGCATATCTGGCATAAGTAAGCTGGGAATGTTGTACTAGTACGTGTATTAGTATAAAATCCAAACCTTTACCTGGGTTAATTCAATGTTCTCAAATATTATCACTTATAATCTTTCACAGGTCAAAACAACATCAACAAACATTGAATCATTGATCAATAATATCCATATTGAATTTGTCTCAACTGGCATAGGATGATACAAACATGCTGCTTGGCTCATCATGCTCATTGCAGGTGGCAATCACCATGATCACTTTTGCCCCAGAGCCTCATGCTGAACTGAGCAGGCTGGTCATGAAGATAAATTGCTAACTAATTAGATGTATGATATACAGTGAAACCTGTCCTTAAGACCACCTGAGAAATAGGGACAACCTGGGAATTAAGGACATCTACTTAAGTCCCTAGGTCTATTTAGTACATAGAAATGAACCTGAGAAATAAGACCACCTTAGAATTCAGGACAGTTTTGGGCAGTCCCTTGGGTGTCCCTAATTCCCAGGTTTCACTGTACTCCACTTATTCTACTTGAAGCATGCTAAGACAAAGACAAAACTATATGTGTTTCCATTTATGAAGTCATAAACCTATGGAATGTATCTTTTTCTGAAAGAGTAACAGCAGATACATGTATGTAACTTATATCATGTATATCAGTATTGTAAAATTATATCAGGTTACTATTCAACAATGTGCAAGGTTGTTGTTAACTTATTATCATGATTATCATTCAGCACATTCAGTGGATACTTCTCAATGGTGTTTCTCCCTTGATAATTTATCATGATTATTTGCTATAGAAGCAAATCTAAATACTACAGGCCATTTATGATTAATCATTAACAACATAAGCAACATCCAGTATAAAAAATAATCTTAAAAGAAGAGACATTATTGTGGGTGTCTGGGTCATCTATATTGCCAAGATAATTAAAAGCCATCTTAGCCCCTTCTTCTATCCTTTTATGACTTTATGTGACTCAGAGCTTAAAGGCGCAGAACTTGAATCACTGTATCACCAACAAAGGACCCAGAAGAACTGAAGGTCAATAATTATTTGTTCACCACCCCCAAGTGCATTTCCACATGCAGCGCACACAGCAGTAGAAACACTGATACAGGAAGGAATCTCTCAGTCACTGTGCGCCTGACTCATGAGAGGATTTCATTTACAATGTACCATATCTTCAGCCATCTGTGTCAATGTCATACATGTGTATAATGTTTTACTTCTCTAATCCTCTTTGATTAACAAGTGCTCTCAAAGTGCATTTTGTAAAACCCTCAATTTTGGTTGTCCACTATCAAATTTTATGTGTCGTGCAATTTGTGAGTAAAGTGCAAGTCATGAAACTTAAAACCACAAAATATGGTGCGTTGACCTGTATATTGGGCAAGTACATATTTAGGTAGCAAACACAGTATGAGTTGTCCATATTTTAGCCAAATTTTGACCATTTAATTTAAATACTTATAAACAATATTAAACTGTTAAACGCTGTGCATAATCTGTTATCATTTATATCCCACTAGCATGACCAGTTTAAGTAATTTTTTTTTGTTTTATACAGCATTAAAGCCTGGTACACCACCAATTATTAATTTAAACCGAAAAGTCTGAAAACTGTGCAACTGTGTGCAATTGCCAAGTCAACCCATATCATACAAGTCCTTACTACATGTACTATTATTCACTTGTTTTGTACCAGTATCACAATCACATTCATGATTCAAATACACAATGTATTATAGCAAGATTTGCTTGATGTATAAACTGACTTTGAAACATGCAAGATATGCCTATAGATCTTCAGTTCCACATACTTGATATCAACAACCAAACAACTTACTAATTTAATTATAGTCCCCATTGAGGCCATCACAATTGTCAAAAATTTTGGCCACATTAGAGAGGTGGCCTTAAATACACTAACAGACAGTAATAGTGCCAAAAATGGCCATAATAGAGTGGGTGGCCTCTGTTGAGAGTGCCAACTAAGAGAGGGACCACTGTATCACATGTCTTTGCAAATGCATTTGGATGTGATGTTTGTAGGAAATGCAGGTAGTTACGTTCAGAATTGGTAATAAGTTACTAATAAATACAAATTTAACAATTGCAGTTGTTATCGGACAAATATACTAATACATGTATCTGCATCTAGCTGTAAATGCTAGTGCTCAAAATACCCAAAACATAAAAACATGCTACAGAGGGCTGTAACTTAGTTTCCAAACTGTGATTGACACATGTGATACAGAAGCTATTTTTTCCCTATTGGGTAATGGCACACTTGTCTGCAAAAGCATTCAAATGCCCTTGAGGCACGCAACAAGGGAGCAAACATGTGTCCTCAATTTGATGTAGCTGTCACCAAACCCAAATCACCTTCGGTGCACAATCAACACCCAGATGCTGTCAAACATGCATCTTATTACCTAATTGCATCCAATTGTTATGATGGCGTAATTATACTGTGCAGTATCATGAGTAGAGCGTTATAGGCACTGGACTGCATCATGCATGCCAGACTGTAGAGACAACCCAGTAATAAGTAGGACACACAGGAGGCAACGGCAACTACAGACACGCAACTCACTACTCATTAAATTACATTAGCGAGTACAAAACCCATTGTATAATAGTAACATACTCATGAGAAAGTACCACACACCATTTCAAGACATGATATGGATTCAGTGGTACATTCAACAGGTTCAATGTATATATTTATTAAATAAACTCATGCAGAATATGTTCCCATGTTTGTGTAGCCACTATGAAAGATATAATGGATGTCAGATATCTTGCCTAATAAAAACGTACTAGTAACATTTAAAAAATTTAAATTTGTTATGATTATGAAAAGAATTGTTTATAATGATTGCATGACAACAAACCACTAATCATGCTAAATTGAAATAATGTCGATAACCAGTGCTTAGATTATCCTGACCACAGATTTATAAATCACAGGTCAATCAGAACATAGCACTGCCCGAATGCCCGGGGCAGGTTAATTTTGACTGTGGGCATGTAGATTTTTGCTGTACAGGTCCAGCGGGCATGTACTTTCTTCTGTCTTTCAGTATTAAAAATTTCACGAACCACACACATCTCTGCATATTGCCGGGAAATTGAAAAGTTTGGGCATGTAGCTTTGTAACAGGGCAGGTAATTTTTTAGGGCACCTGTCCATTGGACAGGTATGTTTCAAGTTATGTTCTTGCCCTGTCAATGTACATCACTATGCACTATAGTGAGATTAAACTCTGGAGTGACATTACTTACTTGTGGAGTATTTGCCTGTAACTGTTTCATCAGTGCATCTCGCTCTCTTTCCAGCTCCTGCATTTTGGCGTTGGACATTCCCAAGCTCTCCTGCGTTTCGCGGAGTGTTTCCATGAGCTTATCTCTCTCATCGAGCATATTAACCATGAGTTGCTCAAAGTTTGCATCATCGCCGGAATATGTCGAGTCACGGTCAGTTGAACCATCTTCAGAGATGGTTGGCATCACGTCACACATCATCTTGAGAGCTTTTGTGTGAACTGTATCCTAAAGAATAAGTGCCAAAGATATCCTAACGGTCTGTAGTTCAAGTCAAGGATTGTAGCTCGCTTTCCCACCTGTCACTTCAGCATGGTGAAACCATATGGAATCACAGGTTCAATGGGTACCTGAAATCAAGGAGAGGTACAGAGATGAAATTCATGTTGATCTGGCTTCTAATTTAACTGGACTGGAATTTACAAAAGGGTGATTTACCATACCACAAACCTGGCCACAAACCATGCAATGCATTCCAATTTCCAGTTCTCATTCTACAACCCTGCAATGAATCAAGATTAACATTTCCACAAAGCATGGGGGCAAAATTACCCGGCCTATAAAAGAATAAACAGAATACATTAAGGTATTCACAAACGGCATTCCTTGCGTATTAATAATGATAATGTTTTCATATTGATACTGACAGTGCAGAGTACACATGGATCATTTAGTGTATTCATTTTTGACATATGCAAAATACCATTCGACGGTACGAGCAATCGTCCAAGGGTACGATCATTTCTCGGTTTCAGGGTAAACATTGATCCTTGAATTTACATTCAAAATACCTCTTTTCTCTTCCAACGCGTAAACTTAAACAATATTCCCCCAAAACGGGGTTATACACAACCAAAACCCTCCATTTTGGTAGCCATTTTCCTGAAGTGTGACAATCCCAGAATCCTTGGCGGCTGTCTTGGATCATAAATGCGCATGCGCCAAATAAGGTATCCAATATGGCGTCAGATTCCGGTGGAAGCCACAAAATTTTCTCCCTCATCATATTTTCCTTTTTTTCGGCATGTTACATGTTGGGACATTAACTTGCCGGGGCGGTGTAGAATGCCCAAGGGCTCAAGGAAGAGCGGGGGTAAGAATTGGCGCCAGTTGGCTCAGCATTGCACTCGGTCTGGTGAGTTACTCTTTAACCGGTTGTGTCGCTTCAGATTTGGCTTCTGGAAGTTGAACGGCAGCCGATGATGTCATATTTACCGGTGTATTATCACTGATTATCATATTTGCTGTTAATACCTTTACTCATATAACACCTAAGGTGGTGTTTGTGCTTATAGCACCTTATTGTGTGGGTGAGCTGCCACAAAACATTGCTGTTGGGGGTTGTGAGGGTTGTGTATGTTGTTGAATTTGGTTAGTGACCCAGTTATTAACCGAGAAACTGGGTCAGTGACCTTGACACTTTGCTGTCAAAGTATCAGCTGTGTTGCAACTTCCTGTGATCAAGCAGTTGACAGGTTATGCGTGCAAAGCGGTAGAACTTTATAATATAGAATTTGTAAAGTATCGGTAGTTTACAACTCACCTATGTGTTTTGATGGAAAGAAGTACTTGCTGATTCTGAAATATGTACACATACAGTCAAAAGGGATGGACAACAACAGGGTTGAAAGTGCCATGATTGATTATTGACATTAAAATTATGCTAATAGCTAGTAATAATTGTTAAATAATTTACTGGAGGTAATTTTACATAATGATGGCAGAAAGAGTTTTCATCTAAAAAACAGCCATCGTGGCCTAAATTATCTTTTGAATGATATATCTCTTGCAATTCTTAATTATTGCTAGCTGCTATGACATTGACTTTCAGATTTCACAGTGTATGATTTTGCCAATGCTGAGCCATCTGATGCCAAGTCTGGAAGGCCACGGAAAGGAGAAATGAGACCTTGGACTAAGCCTGGTAAGGAATTTTTCAGTATATTATATTCTAGCCCTTATGACTTAGACAATTAAGTCCTATGACCCTCATATCTGTTATTGCAAAGGACACATATCCCTTATGGCATGTATGAATACTAGTAGGCCACAAATTCTTTACCGAAGTGTCATAAACGTGAAACTATTTATGTGTTCACTAAAATGAATTTTGCCATGTGATCTACAGAATATTTTTGAGAAAATTAACTCAAATCATAAATAACATGACCATACAATAATTGTATTATTGTATGGTCATGTTATTTATTTTGTACAATTTGGAAATAAAAACCTACCTAACTAATCAATGCAAGTTTTCCAGTGTGTCAAATCCCACTAGTACATGCTATTATATGTAATTCTGTAAACAATGGTAAAAAGGATAAATGCCTTTTCATTTTAAAAAGTCACTTGGATTTTGTGTTTTATCTCAGAAGAGGTATCAGCTGTGGCATCTGAGGTTGCAAACTCGAAAGATAGCTTAGCCTGGTATGAAAAGGACCTGTCAGATTTTGACCTCACCGACAGTGAAAGCTTGGCCAGTGAAGAAGCGGAACAGCAGAAGAAAGGTTTGATGACAGGTTGTGCAATAGTTTTATCAGGATCAATATCCACAGAAGACATGACATTAATTCTAATCACTTGACCAGAATAGAAAGAAGTGCTACAGAAAAGAAAGAAGTGCTATGCTCTAACCATGCTAAGCTGCTAACCATACATTCAATATGCCCCGTAAAACCCGTAAATGCAATGTATCTGGTAATTGCTAACCTTGCTTTGTACAAGATTTTATTTGAACATAACTTTGGCAATGTGCTTTTCGATTGAATACCCATATATATATGAGCATTTTGGGTAATTGTCACTAAAGAACTGGTAAATATGAGAACCGGAGACCTACATGGCCCAAGGGTGACATAGGACATGAGACAAGAATTTATGAAATCTTTCAAGTTCTTAATTTGATAAGGTTAATTAATAGACAAAAAATAATGCATGAATATTATTCATCTAGTCGGGTGCATTTAATGGTGTGTTTAATTTATACTATGTCAGAATGTGCAATACAGTCAGGGAATCTGGGAGACAATATTGTTTCTACTTGCTTTTGTAGATTTGAGTAGGAAAAAGCATAGAAGAAAGACTGACCATCACACTGAAGATGACGATGGCCTCATCTATCCATACGATCTCTGGTGTATACTGAGTGATTACATCCAGCCAGAAGATGTCTCCACCTTTGGCAGGATTTGCCGTTCCGCCCATATTATAACACATTCCGCCAAATTTTGGTTCAGTCTTTACCGCAGGTACACAACATTTTCCAATTGATAGTAGGGTATACGAAACCAGCCTTTTCTCATACCTCGGCATCCGCTGGTCATTGAAAATGGTTACCAGTAATCAACTTTGTTGCAAGTGGAAATCACACACAGGCAAAGTTGGTTTCAAGATCAGAGCATTTAAAATTAATATTGAAACAGAAGTATTCAGATTCTGAGATTGAGTTTCATAAGAATCTGGAAAAATACTTTTATTTTAAATTATCTGGCTCAAAGTTTATAATTAGCCAAATAAAGAAAATTGCAATCTGCAGCAGACACATTGTGAGATGTTATTAAGGTGGGGTGGGGGAGGGGGGGGGGGAGCTGAGAGCTAATATTGTTTAATTGGATAAGGCACAATCTGGAATGAAGCTAATTCAGTATTTCAATGAGCTTTGTGTGTGCTTTTTGTGCACATGTTGTAGGTACAAATGTAAAATTATTGGATAATGGGCTTGTGTGGAACATGGCTACAGTAATATGAGTAATACCCACATTTTTGAATACCTATCATATGCTTTAATGTATCTATCTATGTAGGAAAGTGTAGTTGGTGTGCTACCTTTCCATTTCAGGTTTTACGTCCAAACACCTGATTTGCCTGTGACCCTTCGTCCTGAATGTATTGATCGTCTCCATGGACTGCGCAGTCGTATCACCCGTGCACTTTACTTCATGCACACTCCGTTTCAGGACAAAATTCGCAATAACGTTGCCTTCAACCCAGACCCAGACACATTACGAGGAGCATGCTGCATTCTCATGTGGCACCAACAGGTCAAGTCGCATTGGCATTTCTTCCTGAAATTCGTTCGCGCCAACAAGAACCCCTGTATTATGGCGTCTAAACGGAGTGACAGCGCTTCGTCGCCGGCTTCGCGCAAAGCCCACCACAGGGATTCCTTACTTGACGAAGCAGACATTCATTATAATCCAGAAGAGAACCGAGTCATCCTTCAAATCGTGGCAAGGAATTTCATTTCGCTTCCCCCAAGCGTCATGGGTCAGTACCTCTCCAAGGCCTCCGTCAGCGTCGGGCACGGGATGAGATATCACAAGCTCAAAATGCTGTTTTCGCCTCAGCCGTACATGCTTTCGGGCGGCGATCGCCACGGGTTGGCTGGTGGGTGCACCCATGTTGTTATGGACCCCGTCATTAATGCATATGTCCTTAATTGGTGGGACCCAAAATATCCTCACATGCTAGCTTAGCAGTTCCTTGTTTTATATGTACTATAATGTAGCCCTTAGAATGGTACCAGCCATTGGGTTTTCAAAGAGAACTCGTATCCTGCATACTGTTATATTTGTGCAAGATTCAGGCCACGACACAAGATGTTTAAATCTTGATATACAAATGCATGACCAGTCCCAATTTCAAAAGACAGTGGTGAAGAGGCAGTTTTATTGCATGCATTTAAATCTTTATTTTCACCTGGTTGTTTGATATTCTGTAGTGGTGAAGGCCAATTTCTTACTCGATGTGTTGGCTGTTGAACTGTCCATTATGGGCTGTTGAACTGTCCATTGTGCTTACAAAGCTTCTTTCAGTGTGCCATAAGTGTGGGAAAAGCTCATCCATTGTGGAATACTAAATAGCTTTTTTTTTCTGTTCCTTTAACAAATATGTTGGAGAATTCCCATTACAATATGTATTGCCATGTTAAGAACATTCTGTTATCACTGCATAATACCTGCAAAAGTAGCCAAAGTTGAGTGTTTCGTGTGGGGGGGGGGGGGGGGGGGGGGGGGGGGGGGGGGGGGGGGGGGGGGGGGGGGGGGGGGGGGGGGG
>JAAUYG010227945.1_pt1 | contig 11205 bp, 7 predicted proteins | sample 7278091 | NCBI WGS metagenome assembly JAAUYG01 (sample SAMN14350201, study PRJNA611818) | marine sediment metagenome | isolation source: surface marine sediment (0.6m) | place: French Polynesia: Moorea | collected 2018-08
AACTGTCTTGAATTCTGAGGTGGTCTTATTTCTCAGGTCCAATTCTATGCAATGAATAGACCTAGGGACTGAAGTACATGTAGCTGTCCTTAATATGAGGTGTGTCTGATTACACGCTTGTGAAGAGTCATGGGCAAGTGGCTGTTTATATTTTGCTGTTGTTACAACCAGGTGGCATTATTGACAAAACCCTGTTTGTGTACTGTGGGTGGGTGCGAACTATTAAAAAGAACTTGTTTGATCAAGGGTTTTAGCTCTGCTTGACTGTGTCAGCAGAGTTAATGCCGTGGCGCAGGCGTCCGTCGACCGTAAAACGCGTTTTCTCAGAAACCGTATAGCAAATTAATGTCACATTTTGTGGAAAGTAGCTTTCCACCATATTTCCAGACCATATTTTTCTGTTTTTAAAAATTTCGGATTTTTGAATTTTAACGAAGTTTTTTTTTTTTTTCATTTTCATTGAAATTTGGGATGTGATGGTTTCTAGTAACACATATATGAGGCACCTTTAACCTTTCAGTGTTCAAGGTCATTTTGAGGTTACTCTGTGCCCTTGTCTTAAAATGGCCTCTTATTCCAAAAGGGATGGCAAAACGGACTAAAATCTGGAGTACCAATAATGGGAGCACATAGATGGGGTACCTGGAGTACCAATAATGGGAGCACATAGATGGGGTACCTGGAGTTCCAATAATGGGAGCACATAGATGGGGTACCTGGAGTACCAATAATGGGAGCACATAGATGGGGTACCTGGAGTACCAATAATGGGAGCACATAGATGGGGTACCTTTCACCTCGTAGTGTTCAAGATAATTTTGGGGTCATCCAGTGCATTTGTCACTGCAAAAGGTCGTTTTGGAGTCATTCAGTAAGTTGTCATACATGATAATGTACCTACTACTGTTGTCAAACAGAGTATAAAGTCCAATGGGTCTCTTGTTAAGAAATATACAATTTTAATTGATTTACAATTTATTTTGAGATGGAAATATGATTGTGACAGACATGAGAATATCTAATACCGTTTCTAGCAGGGCTGGGGTCAATTCACTTCGGAATTGGAATTGAACCAAAATGGGTGGAATTGGAATTGGAATTGAAATTTTTCAAGAGACCGGAATTGGAATTGAAATTAACATTTTCGGTAGAGTGGAATTGATCAATTCCATTTTCAATTCTACCAATTCATAACCTCCTATCATGTTCTGTTCCTCCTATCATGTTCTGTTATATCATTCACATATACAAGACTGAATGTTCACAACTGTTTTCTAACACTGTGTAAATCTAACTGTTCAGTACATAAATCAATCATATAGGGTACCACATAAATATACCAGATATTTACTCGCAATTAAAATAATCCGTGGAGATACTACAGAAGTAACAACCCATCTTGTAAACATAACAATGGATGTTTTTTTTTTTTTTTTTTTTTGCAACACTGCTGGGTTACACATGTTACAAGTCTTCTGTGTGTTTGAAATAGAGATCAGGGACTAAGACAGCAAAGTAGTGACAATGGCTAGTTTAACCCGTCCAGTGTAGCCAGTGTGTTTGGGTGGGTTCTTGGTGGCATGTGACATGTCTCTGAACACGCCCTTGAACATTTAAACATGACTTGCTTTTACTTTTCCATTTACAAATTCCACCACCAATTAATACTTAATACCATGGTCTGTTACAACATTCAGGTATGGATGACTGAATGCTTCTAAATTATCTCATCATCAGGTTATGGAGCTACTAAGTCTCACTTGACACTAATCCCCTTGTTTCCCCCAGATGTACTAGTAGTCCACTTGTTCACCCAAACAAAGCTAATGTTATTGTTTGCCCAGACACAACTGCCAGGTTCTGTCCCAGAACTGTTGACTAGATTGGGCCCGAGGTGGCACAGAGCCTTGTACATCCACATAAAGCTGAAAAGGGGGAAGCCAGCTGCAACTACTGCAGAAAATAGTATCAATTGCACAACATTATAAAAGAGAAGTAGGGGAGGTCAAGACATATTCAGCATGTTCAGAGGGATAGAGTTGCTGTGTTGTTAATAGTTAATAGTATGTTGTTGCTAGTAATAGCTAAGTCCATATGAAAGTTTAAAATATATATAGTCGAAATTGGAATTGAGTTTAAAAGAATGGGAATTGAATTGGAATTGAACTTTTCAATAGGGACTGAAATTCTAATTGAATTGGAATTGAACTTTTCAATGTGGACCAGAATTGGAATTGGAATTCAAAAAAAAATGGAATTGACCCCAGCCCTGGCTTCTAGTAATATCTGCCTTTTGAATTGATTGCAAAGTTTCGAATTTCTATTATATTACATCAACCTGTGCTTGTCATTTTCCAGACACTGCGGATTGTTGCAGACAATGAAAACAGAGTGAGGTGAGTGCTTCTGTAATCTATCTGACCCCACCGCATTGATGTGTTTATGGTTTTCAGCATCTGTTCATAGCAAAATGCTTTGACAAATTAAGTACAAAGGCAGGTGTGTCAATCATATGCATAGAAGTAGTGAATTTGAATTCCAGATTTTAAAAGAAAAAAATATTTCAACAGGCATCATAAGAATCTTCCATGCCATATTAAGAGAGCAGGTCGTGTTTTCATGATATTTATGCATGTATGCCATTGTTTCATTATCAGGACAAGCACAAGACTTCAAGAAGTGAGTATGAATTAAGTTTCTTTACATGCTTCATGTCCTACTATAACCTTGAGAAAAACTAAATCTAAAATGAAGAAAAATGTTTCTCACTTCCACGCTTATGTCATATGTGTAACAATGCGAGACAATATTTTCTGTGATAATTAGTAGAAAAATTTTAAAGCTTGAACAGCTTCTGCTATGCTTTGTACAGCGGTACCAGTCATTGCATGCAATGCTGGCCTCTAGAATCACGAAGCAAATATGTTTATATTTGACTGCTTTAATTGTATGAACACATATCATGTCATATGTTCTTTTCAGGACATGCAAATGATACAATTTCCCGGAAAGAAGTTTGCTAAATACAATATTGATACGAGTGGCCTGAGCACATCAGAAGAGTTTGGCAAGCAAGAAATCCAGGACGGAAAAGATAGGTACTATAACCAAAGTTTTCTTCCAACAAATAAGACAGATTAAGAAACATTAAAAGGAAACTATGATTCTTCTCAAGAAATCTTTCAGAACCTCCCCCCCCCTCCCAAAAAAAAAAAAAAAAAAAAAAATCCAAAGTTGATGACGATGGCAGATCGTTTACACAACCTATGGAGACTCGGGGAAATGCTGTATGGGGATAAAACCAACATTAGATCATTAATAGGATGAGGATGAAAAGCGGACTTAGAATGATGAACTAATATTTTTCTAGATTTTCAAATGACATGTCACTGCATCAATAGATACTCCATGATTGAAGTTTTAAAAACAATATTTTTTTTAGAAAACTCTAAGAAATCAATCAGTACACTTAATTTATCTCCAATGCCCATGTAAAAAACGGGCATTGAGCCCCTTTGATAAATTCTTTATTGATAAAAACAGGCATAGAAAATAAAATACACAAGACGGTAGGGAGTCTTAGCAGTATACATTCCCCTTACATTTAAGTGATAGTATTACACCTTGTAGACGTTTCTTAACTGGCATAGGCTAGATTCATACAAAGTAGAACAATCTAAATTATTCCAAAGTGCTACGAAGCTATTGCACTAAAATATTTTCTATGTTTTGTTCGACAATTTAAATAACAATTTAAATTATGACCTCTAATACTGAGTTTGTGTTTTATATAATTAGCAGTGTCTATCTGAATGAGTTTATTTATTAACTTTGCAGTACAATATGAAATCAGCTTTAATTATAAAGAATTCCAAATTGTCAAGTTGAAGATCTAACCTATCCAAATATTACATGCCACATCTATCAAATACTCTTCTAGTATAATAACATTATACAGACTCAATATGGTCTATCTTTCCTTTTATATAAGGAGACGAGGCAGGAGTTATATCTTCTAACATCGGTCTAACATAAAGTTTTCTACATAACTTATATATAAGTACAATACAAAGTAATATAAAAATCCCTATTGTGCCATTTGAGTGTGTTATAACTGAGACTATAACAGTGAGTGATAAATTTCAGCTCAGATTGGATGAACACATCAGTAAACAGCATACTATTAACCTGTTCAATTGCACAACCATTTAAATAGAAAGTATAGTCTTCTCTACACCCACCTATTTCTAAAATTCTTCTGACTGGTGGTGGAAACGTATTCAGTGGATGACCACGTTTACTTTTATCCTTTAACTTGCTCTGTGTGCTACACAGTGCATTGCTGTAGCCGTCATTCCTCCATTAAACCATTTAGGTTTCCTCCATAGAGTCTGGCTGGCGGCATCAAGTCTTTGCATGGACGAAGTAGACAAGCCATCACTTACCAGCTACAACAACGTCAATGGAGATACATCTAACCCCTGTCACAGGTCACCACTACCCATATGTAGTCATTATGAACTCCTGAAAAAGAATAATTAAAAAAAAAATGTCATTCGGCATAGAAGGCATTTACGACATTTGGGAAATGTACTTAATTCTTTACTGATATTATTTTAAACTGACTTTACATTTCAGCCCAGCAATGGTAGAGAACATGCAGTCAAGGGAAGCCCAATGTGCAGTGTGTCGAGATATCTGGCACAGAAAGGTGGTTGCTGAAGTGTATCACAGAAAATCTGCAACCAGAAAAAAGCCCTCTGTTGAAGCTCAACTGGATCTTAGTGTATGTATGGACTGCATACTGTCAGAGAGATTGTTGCATGGTAATACCAGTCATCAGGTGAATGCATTCAAGATTCAACGGGAATGTGCCATCCCTGGGTGCAGTGGTACCCAGTCTGATCCAATGTGGTTCTGCTATGCTTGCTTCAAGTACATCTGCAATGAGTGCAACCAGAGCCCAGTACACTCTTGTGATAGAAGCAAGGTGGGTAATAAAAAGCAAGTTTGTGGGTTTATGTGTTGACACCAAGAGACAGTACCGTCAAGCACCATACACAATAGCTGTTTATGGCATAATAATATGTATGGTAGTTATATCAGTATTTAGAAAAAAAAAGTATGGTTCTCACATGAGACATGAGAATGACTAATAACTCTTACACCTATGAAAATCCACAGTTTGAGGTGATGCCAAACTTGTGAAAATATTTCCCACCAAATATAAGAATGCATGTCATGCTTCAGATGCTGCAGATTCTTGTTGACAAGGAAACCACAAAGTGGTAAGTGCCCGCTGATCATTATGTTCTTTTATTGCAGTGCTTTATGCGTCAAAGTTACATTTGCTTCGTTATGAAACACCTTAAACAGACGAAGTCATATGTATTTTAAAAGCATGTGTATTTTTAGTATCGGTAGTGGGCTTGGATCGCAGATTACAGTGTAGTTGCAGTGCAGATTACATTTTTGTAATGTATTATTCATGGTATTGTTTCAGTGTTGGGACAGCTGAAGTATGCCAAACAGTGAGTATGACTCGCATCCCTACACAAGTCCCTTGTAACATAACAGACTGTAGATGTAATGCAGATCCCCACTAAACTATGTTTGCTGCATTGTGACCTTATTCAATGAAGAAATACCCAGCCTTATGTCAGCAAAGGAAGCAAAACTTTCAATGAATCTATTTATAATAGCGAGCCAAGAAAGGTAGAGCTTTAGAAATAACATGTATAGTTCGTCATATAGACAATCGAACGAAATACAGTCGAATTTCCTGGCACCCAGCATCAACTGTTCTATGCAAAAATTTACTCTGTTGAGGGCTCATAAAACCTACGAACGCTGTATTAGACAATCTTTCGTGTTTTTCGCAATGGCCGAGAGTTACCACTCAATGGTGTATGTCTATAACTGCAATTTTTAACATGTTTACTATTATTACTTTGCAGTGAATCTATTTATACCTTGCATGCACCTCTATATATTTACAGGAAATACAATGGTTGCAAACTCCAGAAAAAGTTTTTGCCGAGTACTGCTTTGTGAAGGAAATCATTATTGACAAATGTGACCACACCACATCAGAAGAAGTTGCTAAGTGGATGACTGGTCTCATGAATGCGAGTGGAGGATTGGTCATGCTCCACTGTAGCAAGCAACGCTCAGACAAGAAGAGAGATCATTGGCTAATGGATTTTAAACATCACGTGACCAGTAAATGGATTCCAAACAGTGTATACAGGTCTCTTGTCACTCTTAGATGTCAGATGATCACTGACAAACTTATTCTGGCTTTCTGTATATCAAAATCTCCGACACTTGTCACATTCAAGCACAATGCATATTCTCGCCATGCGTCTGGTATCGAACCAATAACTGATGCGGAAGACATCCGGAAGTTGATTGCGGGAAGAGAAGAAACTTTCAGTAGACGCAAAAAACCAAAGTCACAACTTAAAAGGCTATTGAAAGGACGGAAAGGGTTCAAAATGAACGAAGAAGTTCCAGTTGAGTTTTGCGAAAGTTCCACAATGGAATTTAAGCATTACTGTACAAAAGGTAAGAGTGAACTCACTTCCTTTGGTGCAACTGAACTAGCATCACGGCTGGACCGAGACAATGAAATGATGAAAAATATATCAGCCTTCGCAAACACTGAAGGAGGAAGTCTTGTCATTGGCATTGAAGAGGGTGGCAGACTTCCAGCAGTTAAAGGATTTAGAACATCTGACAATCAAGAGAGAGAAGAAAAGGAACTCGCCATCCATATAGAAAGAAGATTGCGGGGTTGCATATGGAACACAAACCAACAAGGAAATCACTGGAGCATATTCTATCATGATGTCATTGAAGGGGATAAGGTGACACGGAAGCTCATGGAAATTTGTGTTCATCCAGTCCCGGGTGGAATGTTCTGCAAAGCTCCACAGTATTTTACTGTGAACAAAGAGGGCAGTTTAGAATCGCGGGAACATGCTTTCAACCCAGTGAATGTCGAAGAGAGGGAACTTCCACCAAAGGACAGGTTGGAAAAACATATAACAGGGGTGACTAGGCAGGAAGAAGCACCAGTGTCACTGGAGGAAGATTCTTTTGCCAGCTCTGATAGACCGACGGAAGATGAAACATCATTTGCTATGAATGAAACGAAAATTACCAAATCCTTCAAACAAAGCCAGTCAGAGTACAAATCTGACATCAAGACTGTCAATCTGTCTCTGCGAGATTGTTGCATACAGGATATGGCTAGGCATCTTATGAATCTGAAGCCCAGGAAAGCTTGGTTTCCCAGCAAACGGGCCACACTAACGAAACTATCGGGTATGTGGTATTTTCGAAAACTCCGGAGGTACATCAACAAACAAAAGTGGCGTGGCATAGCAAGTGTTCTCACAGAGCAAGGGATATCAAACAGATGTGACCTGCTCATAGTCTCAAAGCATGGACCTCCTAAAATCGTTTCCTGCTTCTCAGAGGATGGGCCTTCAGACGAAGAGAAGATAAAGCATGCACTGAGGCTTGGCCGAGAATTAAAGGCTCAGTTATTGAATTCATCAGTGAATGGCACTTACGTGCCACTTAATGTTCATTTTGATGTACAGATCTTGAAACTTGACCAGCACTGCCCAATCATGATATTATGGGATTCAACGAAAGAACAACCAAATATTTATCCTAGCATCAATACGAGGTTGAACTACGTAGCTGCTTGTAATAGTCTTGCAGAAATATTGTTGAAAACCGAAGCGAAAATACTTGATCGTCGTGGTCAGATCCTTACCGATCATTTGACTGCAGAACAGGCAAAGATTTTACTTGAAAGAAAGGAGCAGATATTGATAGTGCGAGGACGAAGTGGTACGGGGAAGACAGTTGTAGCCCTAAATGTAGTACAGGAGTTACATACACGACGTAAATGTACAGCAGAAGACTCACTATACATTTGCAGCAATCCAGGTGTAGAGGGCTATATCAAATCTCAAAAACTGTGCACAGTGTGGGTTTTGCAGTGCACAAATTCCCTGTCACAAGAACAGAAATCTTTGCTACATACATTTAAGCTCATCGTTGTGGATGATATCCATGCTATAAGACTTGACAGACACTGGCAAGAAAATCCTAATGATCTCTACAGACTATTGTTTTCACTTGTAACCAGGAATAAAGTCGAGATAGCCCTGTTCTTTGACCCATACCAAGATTTCCAAGGACAATTGCCTGAAAACTTTGACGAAGAACTACGAAAGTTATCACTGAAATGCGCAGAAAGTGGAAATTTGTTGCCTCAACAAGTTCAGATCTACACGTTAGATAAAAGAATTAGAAACAGTCGTGAAATTAACCGCTTCATGCAAGCTAATCAGAATCGGGCGAATGCACCAGAAACGTTCACTTGCTTAAGTGAACAAGAGGGTGATGATGTGACCTATGCTTACATTGGGAACACTCTGGATGAGACTGTGTCATCTATCAATGTAATCTTAGACAGATTGTATAAAAGGTACAAGAAGGCATCAATTGTCATACTCTGTGATGACGACAAGCAGCTGACGTCACTAAAGCTTCATCTGGCAGACAGATTTAACAAGAATCTTCAAGACGGAAAAACCTTTCCCATAACAGATACTGTGATATGTAAACTTGAGGAGTTTGGTGGATTGGAGGCAGATGTTGTTCTATTTCTCCTACCTCCAAGCTGGGGACTGGAGAATGTGGGAAACTGGAAGTATGTTTACTGTGTGAGTTCTCGGGCAGTACTGAAACTGGAATTTTTACTTCCTTGGAATGCTGAAAATGCAGAAGATGATGGCTGTCTGCTAAAGCTACACCAGTTGTTGGAACTATTCAAGCTAGTAAGTATCTGCCGTATTTAGTGTTATTTAATTATAAGTGCTCTTTCTAGAGCACTTAAAACTGACTTAAAAGTGAGTGAGTGAGCAGGATTTATATTAGCTGTGACAATTTTGCAGTTTCATAGAGACTGGAACAAGACTTGTTCCTAGATCAAGTCGATCTAGGAACAAGGTCACGTTTGTAGGTGCTGATGTACTGGACATGTCATGCGCTAGTCCAATCTGAAGCCAATCTTTATAGTGCCTTGCAAATTGAAACACCACGCCACGGGTATGCAGTGATGTCCCAACCTAGACCATTATCCTGACTCCAAACCGGGCAGTCACTCGCTAACTCTTATATATATAACCTCAAATATTAATGTCTTTTGTTTGACATTCTGGGTTTTGATATAGTGGTGTGAACCATTTGCCAGTTATTGTTGATCAGGGTCCAGAAATAAAGTACATCAGAAGTTCAAAGTGGCTATAACGTTTTAATTGGAAACATTACACCACATGAGTCAATGCATTGTACATGTAGATCTAGGCCTAACGATGATTGCAACATACAAATTCAGTCCGTCCCTGATATCTCTCTATTTTATTAATATAGGATTCTGTTTTGAGCAATCTGTTTTGTCTTTTTTTCCTATTAAGTTTGATAAGGAACAATAAGACTACAAGGGTCAATGCCATACCAACTTCGACAGCCAGGCCAGACTTAAGTGCACATGCAACCTGTTATTGCATAACACGTTGGAACATACTTAAATTAAAAATTAAGTAAATTCCTACGTTTTGACTTTTGTTTTATTGCTATTACAGCTATTTCTGTCCCAAGTAGGCCTGCGCATATTGCTTACATTCATTAGTCTCTCATTACTGCTCGGCACATCCAGTTGTTTTCATAACATTTATCTCTGCAAATGACTGTGTCTATTTCTGATCTGTTCGATCCCTGACATGTTTCATTCTGTCTGTTACAGCCGGTCTTAGACTATGCTGGACTCAAAGAGACAGGAAGGACGAAGATCCAGGCAGGGTACGAGCTGGGGGGATTGTGTTACAGTGACAACCGTCTTTATGTAGTGGAGCGGCAGTTAGAGTCAAGTGGAATGACATGTCCCTACACTCTCGCTGCCTACCAAGTACACGGTGCCAGTGGAAGCATTACACTGCTGGATAGACTGGTCTTGGGAGAGACACAATTGCCCTGGATGCCTGTTTTTCCCCGTATCGAGCATCACAGCCGGCGGGTATTCGTTCCTAGGGATGGAATTGGTGTGACAATATTCCGCCTGGACAATGACAGGCTGGTGATGGAAACGACACTTGCCTGTCCTTATCATAACAGAATCGATATCATATCAGCAGACACTATCTATGCATGTGACCTCTTCGACAATGTCAAAGTTTTCAGAGATGGCAAGATAATATTGACGCTAGAGAAGCCAGACACAGTGCAAAAGGGCCCGGCTGGCGTAGCAGTGCTGGGTAACAGCATCCTTGTGAGACACGACACAAACGTTATGGCCATTTACCGTCATGGCAGCCCCACCCCTGTCAGGGTGTTACCCAGCCATGAGGGAACACAAGGACCAAATGCTATCAGCACAGACTGTCAGCGTCACTTCCTGGTGCACGAAACTTATGGGAATTCTGTCTTTGTCTTTGATGTCAGCGGGAATCTTCGTCACACACTAAATATTGGCACTAGCGTTAGTAACGCGCCAGTGGACTGTGCTGTGGTCAACAGACAACTGTGGGTGGGGTGTAGCAAGGGTGACATTGTCATCATGTCATAACAGTTAAATCTTGGATCAGCTTTCGGGGCCATCTGGATAAGTTTTATCATTGTTCCGGATACTATATTCATCGTATTTATATGGTGGCTGATTTGTGCCACTTCGCATTTTTCTAGCGGGTTTTTTTGCCGGGGTTTTTGCATGTCTGCAAGACTTGTGAACGGTTGTTGGACTTCGTGACTTTTGCAACCGTCGCGTTTTTAGCTCTGCTTGAGCTCATGGTATGGGACTTTTGTCCGTCGTCCGTCCGTCGTCCGCAATTATCTCTGAACCTAATGCACAGATTTCTTTCAAATTTCATTTGTGGCTTCTCCTGGACTATTCGCAGAACCAATTTTTTTATTTAAAAAAAATTTTTTTTTTGGATTTTTTATGAATATGTTTTGTTTTCGTTAACATGGGACCCTATGGGAGCGAAAATTTCAAAACGCTACTCCTCCTACAATTCGCAGCCGAAAGCTTTCAAACTTTTCCTGAATTTTCTTCCCAATGGTCCTCACAAAACTGCGTTTGGGATTTTTGAAATTTTGAGTTTGTATTGAGTTTGAGTTTTAATT
>JAAUYG010043386.1_pt1 | contig 11204 bp, 2 predicted proteins | sample 7278091 | NCBI WGS metagenome assembly JAAUYG01 (sample SAMN14350201, study PRJNA611818) | marine sediment metagenome | isolation source: surface marine sediment (0.6m) | place: French Polynesia: Moorea | collected 2018-08
GGTGGTGTCTCATACGGCAAATGAGGGGATGGAAGATGAGGGTAGCCCGTATCCATGGCAGCAGAAGGCGGAGAAACTGGTGGGTCCAGATCAAATGGGGTCTGAGCAATTCCGTTACGCTTCATGATAAGTGGTGTGAGTGGTTTGTCACGGTCATGCATGGGAGACGTTTCGGAGATAATGGAAACAACATCCCCATCCTCTGAGTCCTCGGTGACGTCCAGCTCTCCCGATTGTTGCTGTAATTCAAGTAGGTCCTTGGCACTGCATTGTGGGATATCCACGGGAATGGTGGAATGAAAGCGCGAGTAATCAATCTCATATTCACCGTTGTCTTTTTGGTATGTAACGAGACGTTCAAATCGATGTCCCCACAGTATCTCCCCGGGTAGATAGGAAGTACGTGCCTGGGTGGTCATCCCAGTCGATTCTACGATCCCTTCCAGTATGACAAGCAATTCAAATTGCTCCTTGTGAAGGTCCTCTGGGGAAACATCCCAGAAAGGGCTGGTTTCATCTATCACATGCTCTACGATCACAGGCCATACTAGAAACAGACGACTTTCGCCTTCTTCATCACCCACGGCAACTTCATGCTGGTACAGAGGCATGACCTCACCTTCTTGCGTCACACGTCTTTTTATCATGATGCATCGAACATGGGCTTCTACGATGTGAGATTTGCGCATGTCTCCAACACGAAACAGCAAAACAAGTTTGCCATCACGTTTACAGACAACTGCGTTTTTGCTGAACATCAGCGTTTCGGCTCGTTTCTTGGGTCGCGACAGTTTAGCAAAGACCAGACCAGTCATAAGGGCCTGGATAATGACTCCGAAGCACGACTGGAACATCATGACAAGAATGGCTTCCGGGCACTCCGGTGTGGTGTGGCGTGAACCATAGCCTATGGTGTGTTGGGTTTCTATACTGAACAAAAGAGCAGTCACAAAGTCTGTAACTCCTACTACACATGGCACATGTCCTGACGGTTTCCTAGTGACAAAGTCTCCATGAGAGAAACAAATGAGCCACCAGCACAGTGCAAACAGAAGCCAACTGAGGATGAACGCCATGACAAAGATAAGCAGGTTCCAGCGCCATTTTATATCCACTAGCGTAGTGAAGATATCTGCGAGGTAGCGTTGACGTCGCTTTTTGATGTTAACGTGTGATATGTTACATTCTCCATTTTTGTAGCACAAACGCCTTCGTAGTCGTTTGCTGTGCCAGGATTTTTCGCGCCGTGGGGTCGGTGTGTTTGTCCGAGTCGGAGTGGGAGTCAGACTGTAACGTCTCTGCAGGTCTCCAAAGCTGTCAACCGAGTTTACCTTGAGGAAACGGTTGGAGCTGCTGTCACTAGGCGATTTCTCTGTCGGTGATTGATAAGATGATACTTGCAGTTGTTGCTGGTTGGCCATCAGTTCTTGTTCAGATAGAGATTTTGGGGACTGCAAACCCAGCTTTCCTATATGGCTAGGCTTCTCCATAATAACTAGTCCTGGCTTAACAGGACCTACTTATACATGGGGCCTCCAGTTCCAGATAAGCCTCATGTTAACGTCAGCAGCGCAGCAGTCTTACTGATTCACACACCATAACATTCTCTTAGTCAGCCATTTCCTGGTAGCCATGGTAACTTGCTGCCATTTTACACCTGATGAAGAACAAAACCTAGGCTTGCGATCCTCAATGGAAGAAAAAGGTCAAGGCTCGAAAGGTCACTTCTGGCAAATACTTTTGTTGTCTGTAAACTTCCACATGTAACCATGGTAAACAGATTCCATGCCTGTCAAATGTATATAATGGTGCAATACACAGCAATGGTCTTACTTTGGAATGCTTTGCCCAAGAAGAAAATCTCTGCGGGAGTCTCTGCAAAATGCCAGCATCAATCATAAATTACTCCACAAGGAACACAAGCAAAAAAGTCATGGCAGCATATAGCATATACACTCACAGCGACATATCCTTCCACAAATCAAAGAGCAACCTAAGCTGCTGAATTATCCTCATCATGCAGCTGTACTGCACTCCGCGGTAAAAAAAATGTCCAAATTAAATCCAATCTCCCAGGTTTTATCTCATCTCGTCAGCCCTGAGTGAATCCGTAATGCCGTAATCTCGAGGACTTTGGCGTATCTCACTTCTGTTGCACACACACACACACACACGTGTGTGACGTTGGATGGAGATTAGGCTGGCACTGTCGGCCAAACTCCAGGATCGCGGGAGGGAGGGATTCCTTTCCTCTGCTGCCCTCGCCTCTCTCTGCAAGGCTTCACCAGGCAATTGATCCTGTTGGTCTTACCCTCCCGTCTGGCGGCCTGTCTGCTGCCCGGGCAGTGACTTGACTGCTCTATGGAGTCCCAGCACCGCAGCTGCCCCACAGCAGAAGGAAATTGAACCAAGGCGAGCTTCGCCTTCAAACTTGATAGTCTTAATCACAGGTTACATGGCAGCCGCCGTTACATGGCAATCCCCTTTTCAATTTTTCCTGCCAATTAGTTTTACAGGCAACATGGCCACGTCAGTGTTTTGCAACTAACAGTTCTTGATGTTTTCCTGGAAATCTAAATTCCGGTCTCGTTGGGAGTCAAGCTATCAAGTCGTCCAGAGGCATGGACCAAAATGTAGCTGAAATTGAAAGAACGGCGAAATATTTAGTATCAATATTGGTACGAAATACAGCCAAACCTGCTCTAAAGACCACCTGTGCATAAAGACCACATTTTACAGGTCCCCAATGGTATACTTTCCATGCCATTTAACCTGTATATAAACCACTTGACTTGTCTCAAAGGACCATGTTTTCTTAGTCCCTAGGGTGGCCTAGCCCTTCATGTACAAGTTTCACTGTATATTAATGTCTCCAAACTATAATTTATGACAAAATATTTAGTATCAATACTGGTAATATGAAATATATCAATACTTCCAAAATATATAGTTTATATGAACAAGCACCATCTGAAATATCAGAAACAGTGTGTGATATTTTTTTCACACAAACTGAAGTTTCAAAAACTTCCCAGGATTTATTCTCTCTGGTTGTTACCCAATATCCTCCATTCTTTTCTTAATATAGTCTTGAAACCACATTATCCATCATAACTCTCATTTAATCAAAACTTCGTTTAATAACCATAACTTACAATCAGAACAGCATTTGGGTCTTTATCAAATTGGCATTTTCATCCAGTTAATATTCACGAAAGGTCAGTAGATTCCACTTACAGGTCCTATTTCCCACTGGTTCTGCACATTGTTTCTCTGAACATGTACTTCACTGAGCCAGACTGTCCTAGCCCCATGGGAACCATAGCAGCATTAATTAGAGCGTGACAGACCACAAACTGAATTCACTTGGAATGAGACACAAAAGGAATTGAGTCTTATCTGCTTACTCTTAGAAATACTGGGGTATATCTGTAAGGAATACTCAAGAAAGGCCAACCATATCTTGGTATACTATATTTAGCTTGGAAGATTGGCTGTTTTGAGTGGTTCTTGCGGCAGGATTTGGGCAAAATATGTAGCTCAGGGGCATTCAGAAATCTTTGTTTAATGCAGACTCTAAGGCAGCTTCTGGCGGCCTATGAGAAGCATTCCCTGTGTTCAGGTGTTAGAGGTAGGATATGCCACCTTGAACAAACTGGTTACAGCCTTCTCTTCTTTTCCACATACCAGTCACTTCCCCCTTTGGCCAAAGTGACATTTTAATGCAACATGATTTACAACATGTAGCCTAGCTTCTTGTTTTATTAAAGGTTTAGGACTTTTCGGCAAAAACAGACTCTACCCAGAAACAAGACCCCTTTTGAAGGATGAGCCATCGCAGGAAATAGGGAGGCGGCTTATTTAATATTACAGAAGACCGCCACGCTTCCCCTATAAAAGGGAATAATACATGTAAAGTGTCCCATCCCATGTTCTGTGACTGTCTCACCGTTGTATGAGCTAAGATGGCTCTCGGAAGAGGGGAAGGTGCCAATATGATAAAGAGAAAATGGTCCAGCTTCAGTCTTCATGACTTACATGTGACAGGAAATGGCAGAATCAGGACACAAAGTGTTCAGGGAAGACGACAGTATGGTTCTAGTACAGTCATTCTGCCAGGGGGGTGTAATGAGGATCCGGCACTATATACTTCTCCCTTGTCTGACATATGGTTGCAACCTTCAAGTGCTGCATATATGGAGATAAAGGAATTGCGTTATGTCTCTGGGTCTGAGCAGGAGGATCCATTGGGGAGGACAGACATGCCAACAGGGTATAAGTAGCCTTTATGACCTCACCTGAGAATGACTGGGGATGGGGGTGGTGTGGGGGTGGGGGTGGGGGAGATAGCACAAACGAGGCACCCTTCTCAGAGTCCAACACATGCTGTCTTGGACTCTTCCATATAATCATTGTGGGACCATTCAGCATTGAATTTAGTCAATTACGGGTACCTGAAGTTTATTGAAAGGTTAATTTTCATGGAATAGGGAGTATTTACCACCACACATTTGCAGTATGAATAATCGATTTCATTCGGAATCCAAACTACCTTGGTCATATGACTACCCTTTAGCCAATCATATTGTGCCATATAAAAGCTCCGTCAATCGTGAGGTTGTGTCCCTGTTTTCACGCCTTTATGCTTCTTTTGGGTATCGTCGGAAAATTTTCCTGCCAAGTGGTTTAAATATTCCCTATTACTTTCAACACAAGATGCGCTGCAAATAATGCTTTAATTGGAGCAGAAATAAATAACCAGTGAATGTTATTAGTGGGTGCTTTCCGCCGATCCCCCATTTTGAGATTTGATGCACTACATATCTTGTGCAACATAACTTAATACGCAACACCTGCAGCAGAATACGCCAAGCAGATGACTGTAAAAATCGATGATAGAAAGATCCTGAGACAAGACGGCACATGTTGGGACTCTGAAGGGAGCAGAAGAGATATTGTGGTTTATATTAAAATGTGCACCAGGGACTACTAATTAAACTGAAAACTTAATAAGTGACCTACTGGGGTGTGGAGGGGTGCTGGGGTGGGGGTTGCAAACACATACCACATTGTTGTTTATAGTATGAAGAACATGCGACATGCTAAATGCACATAATACACACATAGAAAAATGTCAATATCTTCATTACCAGTTTACCACAAAGCAGAAAATATCAAAATGTCATGCTGAATCAGTGCTGGACTTTCAATGTGTTGTTTTTTACTAAATAAATAAAGACCATAACTTGACAGAAAATCTATAATTACTCTAGCTCCTAAATTCAGTGCCAATATCTCCTGTGCCACAAGATTAAACCGCTCTGCTTTCAATATAAATTTAAACCAAGTCATTTAAGGACTTTTTTTTCTGACGAAACATTCTACACACAGAGTCAGTAGTATTGGAAAAAGTTCCCGAATTTTCGGCAGAATCTCTCTGCCTTCGTCAGTTTAAGGACTGTTCGTCAGTTTAAGGACTGTTATGATAATATATAGTTGCCCTCTTAGGGACAGCCCTCCTTCCAAGCAGTGCAGTGCTTAGACTGTAGTGACTTGAATTGACGTTGGAATCGTTATCACCTGTTTCGGCACGGTATGACCCTTTTGGTGTTGATGTGCCGTTAAACTTTGATAACACTCGCTCACTCACTGTCCCTATTAGAGAGGTGTCCATTTTTGAAAAGGAGCACTACATGCATTGTTGCCAAGTATTTATGTCCTTTCTAGAGAGTGTCCTTTGAGAGAGGGACCACTGTATAAAGTACCATTTCCTATACCGTATCTGTATATGCCCTGGCTAAAGCCTTGCCCATTACCAGTCTCACCACAAACAGAACAATCAACCTGGTTATAACCCATCATAAATGCGGAGTGCCAAACCACGTAAGCAGTCTGCCCACCAGGGATATCTTGGGCATTATTCTGAGCGCCGTCACAGCCACCTAAATGTCATGCAGTAATTTAAATTGAAAGGTGTTTGGGGATTTGTGCCGCACCATTCTCTACAGTGCCAACCAACAAAGCAAGTACAAAAACTTCCCAATGAGGAATCTGTTTTTGTATTCTGGACACAACTGGCACTGAATGGATTCTTGGTGCTGGAAACAGTAACAAATGGGATTTTTTTTAAGCCATATAGCTCTTCAGTGTTGGCATGCACCAATCACGTGCATGTACTCTTAGGGGCCAATATTCCACATAGCCAAGGGTACGTACATTACAAGCTCAGGAAATGTCTTCTCTCTGGACATAAACTGACCGATAATCTTCAGACTAAAAAACACAAAGTCTTAATTTCATTTCTTCTTTTAACCTAGTGACATTTTAATAAGTCAACATTATGAACTCGGAACTGCATTAGGGCTGAGCCATTAGGCTAAAGATTCATTCCATTGGCTAAAGTAATCTCGTATGCTCAGCCAAAATTGCAAAAGACCATTTATTCAACCAGATGGAACCCAGCCAAGCAGTTTACAGTTATACTGATGCAGGACTGCTGGCATACAGGCATCTCACTTCCACTTCGCACCCCTCCTATCGTGGTAGGCATACTTTAGGTTTTCAAATGTTAATGGTACAAATAATAGTGTTTTTTGGATTAGGAAGAGTATCAATGGTTCTCAAATATATTAAATGTAAGTAAAATTTGGCCCAATTAGATCTGATCATCAGCTTTTCAAGTCACATAAAGCAGCCCAGTACGTGTCCTGTCACAAGTATCATGAATATGGGCGTACATATATATGTATCATGTAATGATATGCGCAGTTACAGTTACTGTGTGTTACATATTCGGCCGTTTGATCTATTAACTGATAAAGTGGCGGCTTATGGGCCCCCATTATGCCAAGGCTGCGCAGAGAATGATTATGTGTGCAGCCTTTATGGAATATAGCAGGACATGTCCACAGAAATCGAGGTCATCATGGTCATGGGAATAGCATGTTCTGTCCATTAGCAATATTACATTTGCCATGACTGTGCAACTCCCGACAACTCCCGAGATGCAACATGCAGAAACAAGCAGTATATCTATACAATGCATGCAATGTACATGCAACAGATAATATGCAACAGCACGAAAATGTACTGGAGTTAGCCAACCAAGCCGACACCAAAAAACAACATCCAAAGTATAACCGTACATACCCGGTAAAGACAAACTGCAGACTAAGAAGTTGTCTTTGTAATGGTAGGCATGCAGGCGTTTACATAAAAGATGTAATAAAACACAACCTCAATATTCTATTAATCAGCTACTATTCACTTCCAGTTCTTGGGGCCCGCCCCCTGGTAAGAGGAGTGGGAGAGATTCACCTGTTAGGAAATTATTTGTACATTTTTAATTTACTTTATTCACATTTTGATGTATTTTTGGGCCCTAATTCACAAACGGAAATCATTGGAAGTTGCAAATTGAAAACCATATTCTTCGCTCAAGATTATACTGGACTTTATTCAGCCATTCTGGCTGGACTCAGGATGTACTTACTTTTCTGATGGTTAATAGATGACTATTTTGTTTCTAATATATTGCTATATTTTTAATAGTAAAAGTACTTGATTTTGGGCATGCATAGAGTAAAGAAATTTCACACAAGGTGCATGTATCAAAACATAACAATATAGATTTATTACTCAAAATGTTGATTCTAGAATCCAGTTTAGCAAATCGTAACTGCTGGTACACCACAAAGTGTCAATCTATTACAATGTGTATACAAGTTGTCAGGTGAAGGGCTCCTACATCATGTACATTAGTAATCTGATCTGTACCCCTGAGCAAACCTGACACAAGTTACGGCCAATAGTAATTATGTACCTTCAGTAATTATGTACCCTCCCCCCCCCCCTTCCAGCAGCACAGGCATTTGCCATCTGTGTTATATTTAAATGATTTAGTACCCTATTTAGTACACTTAATCACTTATCTTTCCTAACACAAGATTTCTTTGTATTAGAGGTCTACATAAGTAGGGCTCTACATGGGTGCAAATAATTAAGGCTGTCACACATCACTTTTTATTGTCTTTTTCTATGTCCCATGTCACTTTTTATAAGAATTTTACTTCGTCACGTCACGTTTTATAAATATTTTATATATATATTTATAATGTAATTATATCATTATATCTTATAAGACTTTTATGCCCACCTTCATTTTCTATAAAATTCAACGTCGATTCTACAATTTTTATAAGATTTTGACATCACTTTCTACAGTTTTTATCAAGGCTCACGTTGGATTCTACAACTTTTAAAGTGGCTGTGTCGCACCTCGTTTTTTACCGATGTGGAGCCCTATAAGTCAACATACTTTATATGGGTTACATCCACTGGCAAAGGCAACAAACTGAAACCGGTCTTCTATTTTACTGTATTATACTGTATAATACTCTTTCTGTTGTGACTTAATTCTTTCCTTTATGACATCCCACCATTTCCTTAAATAAACATAAATGGATGTGTAAGCCTGAAGCCAATAATACCTGAAGAGCTTACCAGACAGATATACCATGCGTTGCAGACGTCCTATCCACAAATCACTGTAAATTTACAGATTCTGTCACTCACACCCTCATCCTACGTAAAGCATCCTTATTAAAAGCATCACATTTAGGCATCCTTTACTTAGCTGCACACTTAGCTTAGCACGTACATTAGCTGCCCTTGGTGGCTGTAGCTGTATTTAGGCTAGCACTTCCATCATGGTACTTTGTCTCTGTTTACCTCAAATCACTCTTCCGTGACAGATTTTTTCTTGATTCTTTTTTGTCCCCACATACTGTATTATATATGTTAAAGGCAAAGAGGTGAGCTGCCTTCACTCTTAAATCAGCATGAAAGAAAGCTCTCCCCAAATATTTACTTAGCCTGATGGAATTCCGAGGTCACACTTTGAGTGCAAAAGAGAATGGCTGATGTCAACAAATAAAAGTCAAAGGGATTATTATGCTATTTTTTACCTGCATCGTCAATGACTATCAATGCAGTGCCAAATTAAGGCTTAGAATGTACAGGTAAATGTTATTGATCTAGAGCCATAGGCTGAAACATACAATGCCTTCTTTGTCAAGTTGTCAATGCCTTTTGGTCATGGTGCAAGCTGAGCTCAGATCGTCACACTAGAAAAGACGAGGTAACCCAGACTTAGCTGTACTACAGTACTAGTACTTTGATACACATTCGAAATATCCGTGCTCTTCTCTATTTACACAAAATTGTGACAAGTTTTTTTCAGCAGGTATTAAAACACAAATCTGAAATACCCATTATCAAACTTTAGAAAAGAGCGCAAACTCTTCAACTGAATCAGGCACATCATCATAATCATGCCACATTTCTGATTGTATGGACTGCAGAGTACATTTGTAGTATAAAATCTTCAGATTTTGTATAGCCTTTATTTGGTGTAAGGTGCAAGTGGGTATGAGTTGCAAAAATTAAACCTCACCAATTTATAGTCCACAAGTGATAAACTGGGGTAAAATAATACATTTGGGGTGGGAATTTGCATGACTTTCATGCTGGAAATTTTAAAGAGATGTGAATTAAGTTAAAAGTTTTACAGCAACCTTAAGGCTACCATGTATTGATGGTTGTATTCAACTGGTCACATTCTATTGAGATCACTGTTAATAAGTGACGAAAAATCATGGTATCACTTGCTTCAGTTGAGTAGAATTCTGGATTTACAAACCTGCCCATTTTCCTGCCTTTTTCTGTCTCAGACTGTCTGTAAAATATTTATGCATGTAGCAAAATTAGAAGGGCTCTACATGGGTCCAAATGATTTATGCTATGTCACCGGTCACTTTTATTTTTTTCCCTATGTCCCCATGTTACTTTTTATACAACCTTGAGGTCACTTTCTACAGTTTTTATAACATAAAAGGGCATGTCGGATTTCCACAACTTTTAAAGTGACCGTGTCGCACTTCATTTTTTACTCATGTGGAGCCCTATTAGAGGCAGCCGCAGGGAACTTTTCGTCTGTTACAGTCACAGGTTGGGTTCCATTCTCATGAGGTAAGGCGCAATCCATCTAGTTGAACACACAACAGTCTGATCAGGAGAAATACATGATACCTAAATAAGGTCCTGATCAATATATATATACAACCTATATAATCTTTTGCATACTACCTGTCACAATCTTTACAGATTCATTTAAAATGATTTATTTTTACTACGTAATATATGTATTGCAATTGGCCAGAGAGCAAAATCACTACATAGTATACCGTACCGGTAATACGGCTTCAATGTATTCTGCAAATGTATAGTATACACACTGGTAAGTGGGCGCTTTCTGGTATGGATCATGCGCAATGTATGCAATCAAGACAAACTTAAATATCTTTGTATTATAACTGGAGAGCAAAGGCACCGTAATATAAAGTTCCAATACTTTCTGTGAATATATGTGTACAAAGAGTGTACACACTGGTAAATAGGCGCTCTCTTATACAGATCATGTACAGCATATACTAGCAATGTATGGAATCAAGTCAAAATTAAATATCTTGGCACTAATACATGTATTAGGGGTGTAATGATGCACTGATAATAATTGGATTATGATTCATTGGCGAGACTTGTCTATATTTGATCAAAGATATAAATGACGGTTTAATTGTAAATTTTGACTGTTTTATACGGAAACAGGGCTCTGCAAGGTGGGCACGCTGGTGAAGTTATTTCCTACCAATCTTTTTGGTAGCAACATATGAGCTAAGTGAGCCTCCTCTTAGATGTAAAGACTTGAAACAAGAGTGATCTAAAGCTTGACTTGCCAAGGTCATCCAAGATCAAATCTCATGGTGGGGTTAGACTCACATATATAATTTCCTACTAGTGTTTAAAGCCCCAGTCACACTGACAGCCGGATGAACACGTTTTCACACGGATCATCACGGATCACCGCGGAAGACCGCTTTAGGCAATCTGGGGTGATCCGGCAAGAAAAACTTCGATGGTCCATAAAAAAGTAGCACGACGACGTGCCAACACGGAGCACACAGCGCGGAGCAGCACGTTGGACTACGGCGCCAACACGATGTCAACACGGAATGCCCTGTTAGACCACGGACCCAACACGAAGCAGCAAGGATCAACACAGATGTAACACGGATTTACACGGAACCAACACGGATCAAAACGGAACCAACACGGATCTACACGGAGCCAAAACGGATCTACAC
>JAAUYG010251361.1_pt1 | contig 11204 bp, 6 predicted proteins | sample 7278091 | NCBI WGS metagenome assembly JAAUYG01 (sample SAMN14350201, study PRJNA611818) | marine sediment metagenome | isolation source: surface marine sediment (0.6m) | place: French Polynesia: Moorea | collected 2018-08
ACCATATAGGAGAAAAATTTAAACATCTCCTCTGAAAGTACATAACAGATTCACGCCAAAAAATCATGCATGCTTCAAGGGAGGGTCTCTACCAAAATTTTATAAAGATTGGCGAAATTTCAAATTTTGGAGTTTTCCCAATTTTTTTTTTTTCGTTAACATGGGACCATATGGGACAAAAAACTTCAATGACATCTTGTCTAAAAGTGCACAACAGATTTACTCCCAGAAATTCATGCATACTCCTAGGGTCTCCTAGGGTCTCTACCAAATTTGTATAAAGAATTGTGAAATTTCAAATTTTGGATTTTTGACAATTTTTTTTCTTCTTTTTCGGGATGTTTAACGTCATGATAGTCAATGGGGAATTATAAAATGTGCTATATCTTGGAAGCCACTGGTTAGAGAACAAAATGGACCAAAATTTGGACCTCGGGGCCAAGTATTTAGTGTATATACATGTAGGTACTTTTAACTGTTAAGTGTTCAAGTCCATTTTGGGGTCACTCACTGCATTTCGGATTTTTGACCACCTTGTATCTCAGAAATGGCTAGTTGTAGAGCGAAACTGTCCAAACTTTGGGCCTCAGGCATTAGTATTTCGTTTTTATAGAGTACCTTTGACTGTTAAGTGTTCAAGTTAAGTTTGGGGTTATTCGATGCCTTTCCAATTTTTGGTGACCTAGTTTGTACATGCATCTCAGAAATGGCTAATTGTAGAGCGAAACGGACCAAAAGTTGGGCCTCAGGGGGGATGTACTTAGTATATATAGAGTACTTTTGACTGTTAAGTGTTCAAGCGCATTTTGGGGTCATTCAGCGCTTTTCCGACTTTCGTCAACCTTGTATCTTGAAAACCACTGATCACAGAGCAAAACGGGTGAAAATTTGGACCTCAAGGGTAAGTAGTAAGTGTATACCTAGAGTAATTTTGACTGTTCCAAGTTCAGTTCGGGATCTTTCGGTCCCGGGCTTTCAGTGCATTTCCAAGTTTTGATGACCTTGTATCTCGGAAACGGCTACATGTAGCTGTAGAGCAAAATGGCCCAAAATTTGGACCTCAGGGGCAAGTATTTAGCGGAGTACTTTTGACTGAGTCAAAAGTACTCCATATATACTACCGCTAAATACTTGCCCGAGGTCCAAATTTTGGGCCATTTGTTAAGTGTTCAAGTTCAGTTTGGAATCATTCGGTGGATTTCTGATTTTCGGCAACTTTGTACATGTATCTCAGAAATGGCTAATTGTAGAGTGAAACAGACCAAAATTTGGGCCTCAAGGGTAAGTACTAAGTGTATAGAGTACTTTTGACTGTTAAGTGTTCAAGTTCAGTGTGGGGTCATTTGGTGCATTTTCAATTTTCAGCGACCTTGACTCTTGAAAAGCGCTGATCGTAGAGTGAAACGGACAAAAATTTGATCCTCTGGGGGAAGTATTTATTGTATATAAAGTAATTTTGACTGTTAAGTGTTCAAGGTCAGTTTTGGTCATTCGGTGCGTTTCCAGTTTTTGAAGACCTTGTGTATACTGCTACTTTTAACTTAAATTTTCTTAAAGTTTATACCTGGTATTCTTTATCTAGCAAATGATCAAGCAGAGTGTCAACGCCCCTGGGCCTCTTGTTTAACGTTAACATGGTAGTCAATGGAGAATTGCTGTTTGACGTGGTAGTCAAGGGAGAATTATAAAATGTGGTTTTAATATTACCTGGTTACAGATACAATATGGGAAGAAAATCTCTGTGTTTTTATCCAATTCAACAGAACTTTTTACAAGGACAGTGCCCATGGGAACCAATATGGCAGTAATGCTTTTCTTGGTTAATTCATGAAATTTTATGAATTCGATGACACTTTAAAATTAACATGGGGATGAACAAACATTTATCATTAAGGGCCATCTAGTGACAGCAAAAAAAATACGTGCTTTGCGTTTCCCAAGTGGTAATCGAGGAGCACCAATAGGAAATCAGATGTTACATTTCCAACTATGGTATCACATTTGATGGTGTTTTTTCATCATCATCACAGAATGCATGTACACAATGATGACAATAAAACTGCAATAAAGATTAGGCACTTTCGAATAACTTCCAGTGTGTAAGGCATAAGCAGAGTCATATGAGGATCATTTGGGAGGGTTAGATACTGTACAAGCACTTGGCTGCACATTTATGAAAAAAAAAAAAGAATGACAACAAAGCCATAACTGAGCATATTTATTTTACTCTCATTCAGCAGGTATACCACTGTATGTAGCCTCTGGGGGCTGGACTGTCCACATCACTATATATACTGCATACTATATATCGCATACATGTACCCATGTACCTTCGTTACTGACAAAGCCAACTGATAAAGCTTCCATCAACCCCAGCAATGGTAAGCTATTCTAATGTCTGACACTTTCAAACATGCATACATACCGGTACTTAGTACTATCATATAGTGTTTTGGTGTGTTTTATAGGTCAGGCAACAACTCAGCAGCTGTTTTATGCTACAGTGGAATCTCGATTGTTATTATCCTCATCCTTGCATGAGGCTCATCTGCTTATAATCGAGGGGATACTCAACGGACCCTAAAAATTGAAAAAACCTCACTATAGAGCTGTTTTTGTTCATTTCGAGACCATTTTTTGGACTGAAAAGGAATGTTTCGCTTGTAAGCCAAGGCTTAAACCTAGGATCCCAACAACAACATTATAATGAAGTTCCACTGTATATATCAGCTCAGCAGATTCGGTGCACTGATGTAACATCTCTTGGACATTGTAATACAGTAGTGACAGGTCTTTAAAACTAATTGGCTTAATTAATATTAATTATTGATTTTTTTAATAAAAATTTTAACATATGTATGTAACAGTTAGACTGTAATAATTGAACGCAAGTCTCCAGAGCCTAAGCCGCCCAATCTGTCTACCTCAGGCTTTACATTTTCCAGTCCTTGATATGATTCTAGAATTGTACAGTAGTCCCTCTCTAATAAGGCCACCGTATTTGCCAAGAAATCATGACCACATCAGAGAAGTGACCTTTGCTTAGTCCCAGTTGGTCAGGCTTAGAGTTTGCATCTTCCTGCTACTGGCCAATTCAGACCTCGAAAGTCAGAAACAATTTATGCCCATACAGGAATTTTGGCACGGTTACATGTTGTACATTTAGTTCATTCGTATCTTTTCAACTAAGGTCATGTGCTAAATTCCTTCAAATCCTGATGAAGGTATTTTGTTAGCAAAGTTTAATTTTCGACCCTGATTCGGTGGCATGCAATGCTTTATTAAAAACACTAACTGTGAATGTTGCAATACCATTTGTAGTATATGAGAAATATTTGTCCTCTTTTCTTGCCGTTACAATGTACATGTAGCTCAAAAGCCAACTGTGCTGCACTCCACTGAACAGCTACAATGACATGTCCATTTACACGTAGAAGTCTATATTGTTACAAAAATATAGTTCGAAGTATGTCTGTCTGCGAGAATTCAATCCTGCATTAAATGTGCAAAGTACACGCATGTCACCTGTCTGTCCTTTCTATAATTAAGACACGAATACACGGAAAAATTGCTTTTACCAAGTGACATGAAATGATATGTGGTCTATTTAAAACAGAGGCAAACCCCTTCTGCAGTGATCTTACAGTGAATGCAGGAAAACTGTGGTCTGGCCACAGATGTGGAAAGCCTGACTGCCACCAGGCAAACTTTTTAAACTTCTGAAGATATATACAGTTGTCCCTGCGATTTAAGACCCCTCTATTTAACAATTCCCTGCATTTTAACACCGGATATCGGTAACACCACTTGTATATTTTCAGTATAAATACCGTAAATATCCCTCTATTTTAAGACCACCTTCAATTTAAGACCATATTTTGCTGGATGAATGGGCGGTCTTAAATCGCAGGGACCACTGTATGCACATGCAAGGTTAATCTCCCGTATATATCCGAGACTTTAGCAGTAGATATGCCAGACCCAGACCTTAACCTGTTATGACAATGGACTTGGTTATTACGTGTTGTTTTTCAGGAAAATTTCACAGAACAGCTTCAGGCGGAACTGAAAATGTTCCCTATACATTTGTACACGAACTCTTATATCAGACCTCCCGGAGTTCTGGAATAAGAAAATGGAAATTTTGCACTCAAAAAATGGACATTTTATGCTCAGAAAAAAGGAAATTCTGCCCATACCATGGTGAGTCAGCTCTTCTACGATGCGCAGCACCAAACCAAGCCCTTCCACGCTGCAATGTCAATTATTCTCAATTCATCACAAATACACTGGACTGTTATATGCACTCTTATCTTGAGATATACGCACATACTCTAGGCTTCACAAAACTTACCTGTATGTACACGATCTACATGTATATATCAGAGCATTTGATCACAGAACACACAGTTTAATATCAATCCTCCCACCATTCCAACCACATGACAAACCTCACTACCAGTATATATCTGTCTCTCTGGGCACTGAGGACCTGGTACAAAACTCACAACACATGGGGAAATTCATTCATAAATATAAAAGCGCCATGCCACGATTGTGTCTGGGTATGATCATGTGTGGTGGTCGAGTACATCTCTATATTAGGGGTATACATGGGTTAAAATCGAATCGACCGAATCGGGCGAACCGGCCGTTTTTGGCGAATCAATCTAGAGAACCGACCAAATTCTTATCTTGCGTGTCACTATCTGCACTCCTCACTAAAGAGCGATTAGCGATTTGGTGCCCTTGTTAACTGCCGATTCGTGAGCCAGCCCACCTATTAAACTAGGATCTGATGAGCCAGTCCGTTAAAGAGTAATCTGCGACTCGCCATGGCTGTTAAATATTGATATATGGTTCAGATATAGGGGCCTTAAATAATGATCTGCGATTTGCAGTTCTCTGTTAAAAATAAAACTCGAATCGGGCCATATTTTATAGACCCATGTATACCCCTTATGTTGGAAAGTTGCTAAAGCTTACTAAAGAAATATATTACATTGTTCTCTTCTGTTTCATATGTATCTAGTTGGTGAAATTCCAAAATAAAAAATATATTAAAGAAACTCATGAATATACGTCTTAAATATTACACAAACCATTTAGGGATAAACCTAGTGAAACAGGACGTTATGGTGATGCTCAAGACGTCCATCTGTCACATATTTGAAATACCTTGTTAATTAATTAGCCTGAGCCAGGTTTATGTGGTTTTGAGCTGTCAATTTCTTAAACTACGCGCATATCATTAGACGGGCATAATGAGATTTAAAGACTGATGCATCTATCTCTATTTAAAAAGTCTGTCAAAAGTGCAGAAATGTTAATAGTAGTACTTAAGGCAAAATTAGATCAAGAGACATTTAGCCATGTTGACCACAGGTATCTAATCTGTACCTTAATTTATTATAAATGTACCTAATCGACAGTAGCAGGCAAATATAGTGATCTTAAAGCAATAAGAATCTCAGTAACTACCATATTAAGTTTGGTGAAAATGATCAACAGACACTTAACCACTAGTACCTAACAAGGACCTAACCGAGGCAGGTAAATGAAGTACTGTAAATTCATTAATGTTCGCGAGGATTAATATTTGTGTTTTCGAGACAAAACCATGTTTGTGGGGATTAATATTTGCGGTTAACTCAGGTCTTGTTAATTATCTAGGTACACAGGAATTGTTTGCGGGTATCTTTTTTTTTGCGATTCAAAGATGGTCGTGAATTTCGCCAAATAAATCCCTCGCAAACCTTAATAAATTTACAGTAATCTTAAAGCAATCAGAATATCAGAAAAATCCATGTGCTATAATAGTTCTATTCTAAATGACCAGATGAATCGCCTGATATAATCACTATCTATAATACTGTTTCTATTTCCAGTGCAGGTTCCTGCTCGCCCACTTCCATGTAAACATTTCCCTGGTGGTAACGCGTCCTCTGGGGGTCCCCTATGGGATATCCATGTTTTGAGGAATAACCAAGCTCCTCCGAGTCCGACAAGCTGCTGCTTTGTTCCAAGCTGTAGCCACGGTGATCGGCATTCAACGCTGCAGAATCCGAAGGATGTGCGGGTGATGCTGCGGATGCACTGACCGATCGCTTCATGGGAGAATTTGGCAAGGATTTGGAGCCTTTCATTTTTGTCAGTTTTGAAATGGAAGGCAATGGGTTGGATTCCCTGGAAGATGCAGGTAAAGTGTAGCCGTCCCCTATGGCCACTGAGTATTCTGGAGCAGGTCCCAGGCAGCCTGGATCCCTGGTGGCTGGATTGCTCGAAGTCTCCTTCCAGCCTATAGAAGGTTGCTGACCGTCTGCTGGCCGTGGAAAGCTGCGAGGCTGCAGACCTGTAGCTGTGTTGGTTTTCCATCCCAGTGCGGGAGACTGGGAGGCTGTGCTAGATGGACCTCGCAGACTTTTTTGCCTCCAGATGGCGGCAGCCTTTTGGCCACAACTGTCACTGAGAAACAAAGAAAACAGAAAGCAGCTAATTTCAGCTAAATACATGTTTTTAAGTGGATAAGGCCTAATTTGCATATGCAAATCCCACACTAAGGCCGAAAGTAATGCGTCACTGCAGCCTTCTGTTGAGGGTGGTGCACTGGTTTCTGGTCACATGCATTAGAATATTCATATAAATACATTAATGAACAGATTAAGTATAAAAATTCTTATCATGTTCAATTACACATATGTCACTAATCTTCTAATAACAAACATGATATAATCACTTACCCTACGATCTTTTGGAGTCGGTCTATTTTGATAAGAGCCAGGTCCAGCTCATGTTTCAGTTTCCACATGTGGGTCTCGCACACCGGATTCTTACACTTGTAATGTCTCTGCATATCCATTGCTTCACGCACGGACTGCTCGAAGGTCAGCGACTTGCCCATACTCTGAAACATTGTCATACCCAAAACATTAATCTTAACATCCTGGCTCAATTGATATCACTTTACAGCAGGATAAGGGCACCACTATTGGATTGTATCATGTGTCTCATTTTTTCACTTCCATAAACAATCGAGAGTGCATGAATGGGTTAGGTCAAGATTCATCGTTCAGTAAAATGCATGAGATAACCAAAGCTTTTCTTAGCAATATGCTAAATGCTAGCATATCTAGATGTTCACATTTTAGTTCTGCTGTTTACATTACATTTTTTCACTGCAATCAATATATTACATCGCAAATGCTTTTAGTGGGTATTATGTTCATTATCAACAAATGCAACATGATACTTCTTAATAAATATAACATATATGAAGAGATATATGGTACATATACAGTACCTGTCTGATCTTTCAGGAAAAGTGGTTTAACTGCCAGGAATATGTACATATGTATATAGTTTCCCACATCAGGTTGCTCATAACAATAAATATGCCAAGCACATTTATTACTCATTACATAGTTTTGACCTTTTAAATACACATCCAATGTTCTTACCAGGCTAACCAGACTGCAGCAAACACATATCCAGTGTGCTTACCAGGCTAACCAGACCACAACAAACACATATCCAGTGTGCTTACCAGGCTAACCAGACCAGAGCAAACACATATCCAGTGTGCTTACCAGGCTAACCAGACCACAACAAACACATATCCAGTGTGCTTACCAGGCTAACCAGACCACAGCATCCACAGCGATCACATCGCCTCAGCTTGGACCGGAAGAATGTGAAGTATACATGTTCTAGTAGAAGCAGCGTTCCCCCTAGCAGCATTCCTCCAGCCAAAAGTATGAAAGCACTAGTGAAGTTCAGGATCCCTAGTCGTATACTCGACTCAGTCTCACTCTCCCCTTTCTTACAGGCACCGGCAAACCAGAACCTCTCCAATCGTTCCATTTCACCTGAGAGGAGAAAAAGAAAAGTCGCTATATCCAGTCCTAATAATAATTATAATAATAATTTATTACTTGATATGGAGTAGTTTATAACCACATAGTTATCAAAGGTGCCAAACAAATTATTACCCCGGCAAACCTGTACATACCAACACCTTCTCAACTCCTCAACGGAGCATTCAACCCAGACATTTGAAAGTCAGGTTCATGGTCATTCATATTTCAAAGCCTTATTATCTCCAAACAGTGTAGGGGTAAGCCATACATGTATATTTACTATTTGAGCACTAATAGGATATACCCATAGATATTGCCTTTATCTGAATTCATACCATGGGAAAGTTTGATGATATACAAATGTGCCTATATGTACCAGTACACAATATTACAAAAGACCACAATGCTGGACAAAAGTTTTTTGTTACAAAAGTTGTAGCTTTTTTTTCATCCTCAAGTTTGATTCTGTTATCTGTTTCTAGGCTTTCACAGTTACTAAATAGCCTTGGAAACACATGGACTGTCACATAAATACAGCTCCATCCAGGGGCGACTCTTACCATCATGTTGAAACTGCACCAGGTTCTTGTTGATGGCATCAATCCATTTGGAACCTTTGGGAAAGCCTATGCCATAGCCGGTCATGGCAAACCAGCTGCCCACAGTCCTCAGCTTGCAGCCCTCATCATGGGCAGCCAGATATTCCAACACCGTGGCGTCGTAGATAAAGGCGTTTATCTCGCTGAAGATGACAGACACATACAAAGTATATGAATGTAATGCTTGCTTATACCTCTACAGGGAGGATACATATGTCTGCTAAAAGTACAGTGGAATGTGGGAATTAACGACATGAAAGGGACTGTGAAAAACTGACCTGAATTCTGAGGTGGTCTTATTTATCAGGTCTATTTCTATGCACTGAATATGCCTAGGGATTGAACTGAATGTCCTTAGTTCCCAGGTTGTCCCTATTTCTCAGGTGTTCTTAAAGGCAGGTTTCACTGTATATACCGTAGATAGTGATGCTAGTCTTGCAAGACCAGTGCCATAAGAGACCACCTATCTTGACAGGCCACATTTTCCAGGAAGGTTCTGCTTTTTAATTTGTATTGAACCTGTCACCAAAAAAACTCCCGTCTTGAGACCACAATTTTATAACCGATGGGGTGGTCTTTCAAGACATGTCAGTCTACTGTACAATGAGACTAGACACATATACATGTACATGCATTTCCTGGCACTCCTCTCTGTGTTATTCACAAATCTATTGCAATACAAGTTCTTAACAGCAGAAGTTGTCTTTGAAGGGTTCCTATTCAGCCAGAAAAATATACGCTGGACTTCTCAAAAATGCTCAATGTCTATTTTTGACTTACGCCATTATTCTTAGCCAATCATGTTGCTGCGACTAGTGACTTAAGTCAAGCTTTAAGTCTTCGAAGCGTTTCCTGCTCAGCCAGAAAAAAAATGTTGGCTGAAGTTATCAAAAACACTAAGTCACCCAAACACCCCAAACCCAAAGTTTTTTATTTACCAAGGCAATCACATTACAGTGGTCCCTCTATTTTAAGACCACCCATGGGACCAAGAAAATGTGGTCTTATATTGCAGGTGGTCTTAAAATAAAGGTCATTTCAACACAGAAAATTACCCTTTGGGACCAAAATCAAGCGGTCTTATAATCAAGGGTGTTCTTAAAATAGAGGGTTGTAAAATAGAGGGACTGCTGTACTCGGATTACTGATTTGAATTAAACTTAGACGTAACTATTTTGGAGAACCTTTACTATGGTCTTTCAAGAGAGATTGGGTCAAGAGTTGACCCAGTAAATAAGAGAAAGTGAAAAAGTTCGTCTTTGCTCTTATCAGTGATGCATATATACGTGTCTAGGCCATGGCAAAGCATGCAAAGGTCTTTCATACCTGGTTTCCCTGTACGTATTACAGTCACATGTAACAGTATATATATAGTGTAGCAGTATATATATATATTGTAGCAGTATATATATATATTGTAGCAGTATATATATATATTGTAGCAGTATATATATATTTGCTTACTTGTCTTTGAGCTCCTTGATACCTTCTGCCACGTTACTCTTGTTGAAAGGCAGCATGTAATGCCACATGTCTGGGTGATTATTCTGGATGTTGGTCCACGTGCTTCCGTAAGGGATTGTCCCAAACTTGAAATTTGGCTTATGTAACTGTGGGGAGGTAAGCTGTGAGGGAGAAACACAGAGGAAGACAGGTATACAAATACAGGTACAGTGGACCCTCTCTTAATGGCCACTCTCAACGGAGGTCACCCTCTCTAATGTGGCCACAAATTTGGGGGGCTATATATAACTTACTATGAATGCAGTTACTTCTCACTCTCATCAAATGCCAGCTCTCTAATGTGGCCACAATTTCTTGGCAAATGGGGTCGCCTTATTAGAGGGGTACTTCTGTATATATGTACTACTGGTACCCATATCCGGAACAACTACAGTTTTTGTTAAACACCTAAAGAGCATTGGTTCATATTCTTTGATAAAAAAAACGCTAATGTCAGTCAGTCCAGTGATTCATTTGTCATTACTCATTAGTTAAAACTGAATATTTGCACAGTAAAAGTAGTATCCTTATGAATTCTTAGCCAAAATGTCAAGACACACATTGTCATCTACCTCTTCTGGCTACACATTACATCTTTACTCCTTGCCTTAATTCACTTAATTAATTCCTGTTCTTAAACTCCATCATTTTTGCTTTTTGCCATCTTCACCAACTCTGTTAATATCTTCTACACTTTGTCTTGTAACCCGCAATCATAATAAACAACCCTTTTTATCTGCTGCATATTACTTTCTCAACACCATTTTCTCCACTTGATGTGCACTTAACTTTAAAAACTTAAACTGCTTTCTATGCCTATCTATGGTATGTCTGATACATAAAACTGAGACCATATAATCAAACTAACCCATCATCCATTACCCTGGACATGTATTCCACCAGCTTTCCTCCACCTCCCCTTACCCTTGCTATGTATTTGAGCAGCTGCCCACCACATCCCCTTTACCCTTGCTATGTATTTCAACAGCCGCCCTCTACATCCCCCTTAGCCTTACTATGTATTTCAGCGCTGCCCTCTGCATCCCCTTCCCTTGTTATGTATTTCAACAGCTGCCCGCTACATCCCCCTTAGCCTTGCTATGTATTTCAGCAGGCGCCCTCCACATCCCCCCCTTCCCTTGCTATGTATTTCAACAGCTGCCCTCCTCATCCCCCTTCCCCTTGCTATGTATTTCAACAGCTGCCCTCCTCATCCCCCTTCCCCTTGCTATGTATTTCAACAGCT
>JAAUYG010012168.1_pt1 | contig 11202 bp, 7 predicted proteins | sample 7278091 | NCBI WGS metagenome assembly JAAUYG01 (sample SAMN14350201, study PRJNA611818) | marine sediment metagenome | isolation source: surface marine sediment (0.6m) | place: French Polynesia: Moorea | collected 2018-08
CTCAACATAGCTGTTAAATATTGATATACGATTCAGACAGGGGTGTTACATAATGATCTGCGATTCGTACTGTTACAAAATAAAAACTTGAATCATGCCATATTTTATAGACCCATGTGTACCCCTATTACCGATACTGTTGAACCGTCCAGCAGTCACCAAGACAATAGTGAGCAGTGAGGTGGTCTAGGTGTAGGGGTATACATGGGTCTATAATATAAACATCCGATAAACAAACCCGATTCGAGTTTTACTTTAACAGAGGACTGCAAATTGCAGATCATTATTTAAGGCGCCTATCTGAATTACATAAAGATATATAACAGCCATGGCGAGTCGCAAATTACTCTTTAACAGAAATGGTCTAGTCACAGATCAGCCATGGTGTAGTCGCACTCGCAGATCAATCTTTAACAGTCATGGTCTTAGAGATCGGACTTTAACAGCAACTGCAAGCCGCGGATCGTTATTTTAGGCTTTAGCGAGGGACTGGCTCATCAGATCGTAGTTGTATAGGTGGACTGGCTCACAAATCGGCAGTTAACAAGGGCACCAAATCGCTGTATAGTGAAGTGTGCAAATCGTGAATAGCAAGATAAGAATTTGGTAGGTTCGCTAGATCAATTCGCCAAAACGGCCGGTTCGCACGATTCGATTTTAACCCATGTATACCCCTATACCCAGTACCAACACCAACCATACACTAACACTGTATTAACTGTCATACAAGTTTTTATTGTGACTTGTCACTTGTTAACCAGTGTGTTTCCAGGTTAAACCGAATCAGAAATGACAGAATATTTTGCAGCACACAGTCACCCAAAACTACACATGCATATGGGGAGAGATTTTTATGACAATTGTTTATCAGTGTTTATTACCCAGATATTCTCCCAGGCGTGACATCTGCCGCATCGAAGAACTCATCGCTATCACTATCTGACAACATTTTCGTCTTACGATTCAAGAAAACTGTAGCGAAAACAACATTCTTTTGATTTTGACAGATCCACCATGTTTAACATCTCGCGTGATTTAAACTACAAAACAATGATCATTATATGAATATTGCATAGTTTCCAACTTCTTTGTTCACTTGGGTTGATTGGTACGTGGACACTGGACAAAGCATATATCTCAATGGATTAAATAAATAAATAAATAAATAAATAAATAAATAAATAAATAAATAAATAAATAAATAAATAAATAAATAAGGGAGGAAGGAACAAATGAACTAACGAACAAACAAATGAATGACACAAAACAAACAAATGAATAAATAAATAAAATAACAATAAATAAATAAATAAATATCTAGTAAACAAGCGAACTAACAACAAACAAATGAACGAAAGAACAAAGAAAAGAAGGAAGGAAAGAAGGAAGGAAGAAGGAAGGAAGGAACAAAGGAAGGAAGGAACAAGGGAGGGAAGGAAGAATAGAAGGAGGAAAGAATAAAGGTACAATTGAATAAATTAAAAATGTGTGTTTATCCTCACAAACTAAAAGCTACCTTCCAATCCACTCACTGTTTTTTGTAAACTACATTGAAATAAAAAAATGTGTGGTGATTAATATGAAGAGTGTGGTCACCAAAACATATTTTCAAGGTACTTTCAATTTAATCCACCAGTCAGTGCAACAATTGCATGGAATGGAGTGAAATTGTTAACAGTTGCTATGTTTTATGTAATATGTATATTGCACTGCACTAAACACTGAGCACCAAGTAGCCGTTTCTACACTGTGCATGACTTTTTCTTTATATCTACTAGCAAAGTGCCCATGCTATGCACGGTCTGGCGAGCAACTACATGTACTTGCAGCAGTGGCATACACAAATCCAAAAATCTTAATGATGGAAAACTGTATGCCATTGTTATTTGTAGCATTACACACCGACACAGACTGACACAGACCATTGTTATTTGTAGCATTACACACCGACACAGACCATAATGATGCAGTAGCCCAATCACTGGACCGACAATTATAATCAAGATTCATGATTAAGATAGAATTTCTCCGAAGTACAACATTGTCAGTAATGTGTTCTATTTGTCTTGGTGGTTGTTAGAATTTTCTTTTTTTTTTGTCTTCAACCCTGCTCATGGCGAAATAAAGTTGACTGCAAGAAAAGAATTCTTTTGGAAGATAAATTCCTTTTCTGAACAAAGTAACCTATCTGACACAGTGTATACTGATACCAATCAATTGGGGCTATACGTACGTTATGCACATGGGTAGCTCACTGGTGGCACAGGTGTACACCGAACGCGGGAAAAAAGGCAGTATTTGGGGTAGAATTTGCCTTCTGACACATCTTTATTTGGTGTTGATGTTGATCTCTACAGCAGTCGAATGAAATTTGCAAAGCTGCATATATACGGCGGTTAAACACGGTGTTTGATCAGGTCACAGCGCATGCAGTTGCTGCATCGTCATTCACCATGTATAACTACTTACATTTGCTCCTTCCCCGGGAGAGAGAATTGATCGATCGGCAGGCAGTAGCGCGGGCGTATGCAATGCCAGGTGTTTCAAAACATTTGAACTGGGGAACAAAATATTTCGATCCGGGGTACGAATATTTCCGGGATGGGTACAGCATTCAGAGGTTGGTATCAGATTTTGAGACCGGCTTCAGAAATTTCAGCCAGGGGCGGAATATATGGAGGTGGGCTTCGAATATTTGTAACCGGGGTATGAACATTTTGAAGTGGGCCTCGAAAATTTTGCAACAGATGGCACCGTTTGTGGTGGTGGCAAAATCGTTTTGCTCAACAGTTTACTTAACTTATTTTTTTTTACCAGAAATGCTGAAGTAAATCCAAACGAATGGTTTCTGATCCATTCCGAACATCAGATATGCACGTGGTTGAAATTTGGGAGCACGGGATCAACTGGCACTGGAGGAGTTAATGCAAAAGCGCCACCATTGACATGCACGCATTTCCACTTAGCCAAATTATAGTACGATAGGGTGTATATGCCTATGGTCAACAAAGGTATCATCAGTATGTATATCATCTCTATATATTGTCCTATGGTTCTTTGCTTCACACTTAAATGCTGATTGGTTGTTTCTAGTGTAACAAGTAAAAAAATCTATTGTCATTTGAGTCAGATATCAATTACGCTGGGTTGTCTTCAGTAAGTAATTCTTACGGGAGCTCCTGAAGACAAAACTTTTGATCAGGTGCAATTACATTTTCGAGATAATGATGGTATTGTTGAGGTATTCCAGGTCTTTTGTTATGAAAATTCCCAATTTTTCTGGCAGGGTACTGACTCCAAGCAATGGGGTCTCTTTTGAATCATGGTGGTTGCGGGTACTTCCATACTTGAGACATGCCTGGTGTAGTAATATCTGATATGAGTACTGATATGGTCCAGTCGCTATCTGGTACTGCTAAGGATCTTGTACAGTCATTGATTCTTAATCTTGCATCCTCAGCAGGTGATATATTTTTGCTCTTATCGATATTATTTTCTACATTTATATTGTATGAATAATGACCCATGACAATATGCGAATAAATATCTTCACCACAGGTGCTGACCCCTGTTATAGTAGGAAGACTGTGTTGCAAATGTAAAAGTCATATAGATATTTGTACACCTGGATAATGCCCCCCTCGACACCTTTTGTAAATAATTATAAGGGCTGGCAGACACAGCTTCCAGGAGTGTTTCTCGTATGACAGATGTCGAACACGCAGGATGAGTCACCTGGCTCTTCTCTGAATAGCCTCTATGGCGTTCATATTTTTCTGGAGATATGGGGCCCAAACGACTACACATGCTCAAGTGGTGGCTTGATGAGTCCCTTATATAAATGCATCACATACGCATTTAACCTTCCAGGTGATCCAGTTAGATTTCGCTATATGGCCTCCCTGATGTAAGCACTGTATGTCAACTGTTGGTGAGATCAATGTGAGTCCCCAAGTCTCTACTTCACAGCTATGGAGTGGTACAGACCGGCCTGAAACATCTGGTGGTTGGGGAGGGGGTTTGCTAAGTTTGAGCAATCCTTATTTTTGCACATGTACTAGAGTTGAGGGGCAACTGCCAGTTCGAAAACCAATCTTAAGCTTGCAATTGGTCTATGTCCCCCTGTAATGTCAAATAGTTCTCCACACTCCTGAATGCTTCAGAACAGCTTTGTATCACATGCATATAATTTAATTATAGACTGCATGACCTTTGGCATTTCGTTGGCATATAGGACAAGTATACTTGGACCTAAAACACTGCCTTCTGGGATGCTAATGTAAGAAAGCATAGTTGACTGCTCCCAGAAAGGCTTCTGCATTTCCATAGCTGCATGAGGGCTCCAATCGATTACTGGATAGTTAATTCTCCCACCAACACCTTGTGTGGGGGATTATGAGCTTCAGTAGATTGAAGTAGTTTATACAACTTTCATTGTTCTCTGTGTTGAACTGTTGGGACTCCTATATGTACCAACAATCAGAGATTAGTCAGGTCCGCTAAACCTGGTTGCTGACAGGCTATGACAGGCTAGGTAGACGCCTACAATCCCCTTCCATCCATATCTAAGTTTTTGTATAACTCAGTACTTGATGGCTAAAAATGATCACTCTGCTGGGTATCTTGCATTCTTAGGTTTGATCTTGATAACCCCAATTATAAACAGCCTGACTTGGGATATATGAACTAAAAGCTCATTGTTTTTGTTTATAAGGCAGTCAGCATTCATATAAAAACAGTGAAGCATATGCTTCAATAAAGTATTACATCTCCGCCAGCACTAATCGCTCCACAATCACTCCACATTTATGAACTTATGCTGGTCCTGAGACAGAGTCCAGAGTCTCCGAAGTAGGTCATCAGGGCGTCTCGTATTAGGGATTCCAGTATTTTACATGTGACTGCAATGAGGCTAAGATGACGGCAGCTCACTGGTGAATGGAGTTAAGTAATTAAGTTTATTTTTGATTTACTATAAATACACAAATACACAAGTACAATATAAATAAACACAAGTACGTCATGTACAATTTAAGGCCATCACCAAAAGCCAGAGGCTGTCACATGTACAAATATTCAAATATACAAAAGTTGACAATTTTTAACCAAGTACAGCCGGCGAGGCCATTTTTCTTGGGTGATAAGTAGACTAAAGTAGCGCACATTAATTTTTGTTTATATGTCCAAGGAAAAAAAATACATCAGAAATGTAATAATACACAGAAAGATTCTATGTTGGCATATTCAATGGAGGTTACTGAAAGTTTCGAAATAAATAATGTCTGTCTGTTACCCTTGGAAGTGGTGCAATCTTGGCACACTTCCAGTCTTCAAGCAGAGAGCCATCCTCTAAACTAGTTGTTGATGAAAATTAGGACTAAAGAGGGTGCGTTACACTGCATTGGGGTACGCCACTTAGATCTGGTTCCACGGTGAGGTACATAACATGATCTTTACAGATACACATTTTGACTTATCTAGACGGTTTCACCCAGACTGCTCGGACGGTCCTATGTCCTGTTGAGCGAGTCGACCGTATACCTATGTAATATTGTCCGCAATAAGATTCGTATTGTGTAGTGACTGTTTCTGGAATTATTTCTTGACTTGTGGATTTATTATCAATTTTTTGCACAAGAAAGGATATTTTCCCCAGTTGCGTGTATCAAAAAGTTCAGTGAAGAAGTGATTTTAAAAAATCCATTGAAATATTGACTTCTAAGAGAGAAAAAATCTATTGATGAGCGACCGAAAATTTCCTGAGTTCTAGACCTTGCGACAGGTCCAAAATGGAGGAACTGGCCGTGGAAGTTCATGGTCGAAATGGGGTCTATTATAAAGTAAGATTATCTGTTGTAACAAATCCACCTTTCAGTATTTATTCTTCTCTGGAGAAAAGTGCCTGCATGAATCTGCTGTAAGCCTGTAACCTTTTGCTCGACCAAAGTTCTTTTTATTGCTCAGCCTTACTTGGGCAGCTGTGCTATCACTTATCAGATATCTGATCACTGATCATGTTACCAGTGTTTACCCACATAAACCAGTATACTAGTAGTCTATTCTACCTTAAATACTGTAAGCCCATGGGCATGTTAACCATACAGCCTCGCTCACACCTTTGGTCGAAAGATCCCCCCCCCCCCTCCCACACACACACACACATTCCAGACAAAATAGCAAGTGGTCAAGTGACCATGTACTTGGGTATTCATATGCATTCTTACTTTGATTCGACTATTATAGGTCTGGAGCATTTATGTGAAATATATGATATTTCAGTTTTATTGGACTTGTCACATGATTAATACACATACTTGACTCTAGCACCACAGAATGCTTGATATTTATTAAATTCATATTATGTGTTTAATTTTAAAATAAGTTGCATTAATCATAAATACTAGGAACTCCAGTTGAAAAGTTTCAAGTGGCTTCAAAAAGATATTAATTGCTACTGTTAAAATAATTCATGCAATAGCATCTAATCTGGTCATCCTATCAAATGTGTGAGCAAGTCGTCCCATTGAGCAAGATCACTGTACACCTCCTAAATTACATGATCTCCCCGTGCAGTGACTCAATGAGTGCCTGTGCAGTCGATATATCAGTGTACATGTATATTGGAACTGTGTTTCTTCCTGTGGATCACTGGATGTTGAAGCCATATCAGAGTGCACAAAAGGCCCATACATTAAAGCTAGGAACACCTTGTCAACTGGCTGGCAGTCAATTCATCCTAGGGTCGATTTGTCACATCCCACAGGTGGCTGCTGTTGTCATAACCATGATAACTAGCATAAACATACTAACGTAGGGATGTTACTATTAATTTAATTTTGCATCTTAGTGATATTGTTTCCTGAGTGTTTGTTATAAACAGCAGCGAGTTGAAGTGAGGCCATGTTGCAATCATTTGAGGCACATCTTGCGAGTTTTGACACAGTAGTAATTCTTTGAGAAAAATTCAAAAGAAATAATATTTTAGGATGCCACAATGGTATATAGTAAACATCAGTTGTGGGGTGTTGCATTGTTACTATAACCCAACACAAGACTGCAATGTAAGTGGGTTTATTAAAGGTTTGAAAAACCCTACAACAATATATTTAGTACAACATGTACAAATATAAAAGTTGCAAGAATATATATTCGTATGATCACAGTCGTTACCGATTACTACACAAGTCACATTGTCACAGTACATTCAATGAAGACTAGAAGTGTATATACTGATAATATTCTGCAGTAACAAATAAATTAGTATTAATTTACCAATGTCATGAAGTACAATTTTGAATCTGTAATTAACTACTGGTAGTCACATCAGTACACGGTTCATACAAGTCATTATCAAACCTATCAGGCCTAGACTCCTAGCTTGGGAGGTCTGCACACACCACACCACGCCGTACACACTCTGAAGAGTTTACAAGAGTATTTTAATATCTCTTGATAATAAGTGCCGACGAAAGGAACAATCACTCAGTCACGTAACTTGTAACAGAGAGAGAGCCTTTAAGCAAACTTCAGCGTAATCTACAGAACTTCTGTAGATTACAAAGACATTTAAATGACCGGAACCAACTACACTCATCAGTGACAGTGATTACAACTCTAACTAATGTGCTTACAATAAAGTCTACAAGAACTCCGTACATACCAGTGGAAGAAGTAAAATACTAAAGCGACTCATCAGTGCAATTGCCAAATGGACAGATTACTGAAAGTGAATGATTCTGATTAAAATACCGTGGGTTACCAAAACGAGGCTGTACTCTGATCGGCTGAAATTTGTTTACTAACCCTGACAACCAAATAGATAAGTTTTAATAACTAACCCTAAACAGATCTTAATCAGATAATATTCGGGAACCACTAGATACTAGAATCTCACAAATGATTATGTCTAACACAAAACTAATATTTACTGAAATTATGAAAATTACCCGTCATTCACAGACAACCAAAACATTTGCTAGATGGCAGAACTAGACACAAACATAAACAACAACACGTGTACACACGAACGGTCACACATGTTTCCTTAAATCAGTCATAATAAACACACCTACGCATTTTATTCAAGAAGTGACACACAAAGCTACCCATAAACAGTTTATCTGGCCATATGTAGGTAACATTGACAACCTCTGTTGGCGATGTGCTATATTTGTCAACAAAGAGATGGGATTTTGTTAACGCAAATATGGCGTTGAGCAAGCAAGACTACCTTAAAAGATACTTATCTGGGAATGAAACCGTTGAAGATAAGAAAAAGAGAAAGAGAAAAAAGTTAAAAGCTTCATCAACCTTAGCCACAAAGTAATATTTTATATTACGGTGTTTAATGGATTTTTCATACTCTGCTCTCTTCAAATCTGTATTATCGCCCATGTCCCTCTCCCTGAGTACGGACACCAGGATACAAGTGAACCCAGACGACCCGCCCTCAAAAGGCTCAAATTCTTGAGGCTACCCGCCAAAAGTTAGTGGTTTCTGAGCAAGTTATAGGGGTATACATAAGTTAAAATCGAACCACGCGAACCGGCCGTTTTTGAAAATCGATTTAGCGTACTGACGAAGTCTTATCTTGCAAGTGATTTGCGAATTGGTGCCCCTGTTAACTGCCGATTCGTGAGCCAGCCCACCTGTAAAACTACGATCCGATGATCCATGGCTGTTAAAGATTGATCTGCGACTTGCCATGGCTGTTAAATAAATCTATGTTAAAAAAATAAAACTGGAATCGAGCCATAGTTTATAGACCCATGTGCACCCCTAGTTATTTAAGGGACTTTTAAGCCCTAAGCCGAAATTAAAATTTGGACCAAACATAATTACTAGACCGTATCACAACAGTCTAGCCAGCTGCCTGGCATGTCAGATGTGAACGGGCATTGTGACAGTCAGCACAATCTAACAACTACCAGATTACAGGGAAGTATCCTATTTTCATGATTTTTATTGGCCATGTCATGCATGTTGATAGACGTGGACGCCCCCTTTTTTACCTCCCTTACTATGCCAGTACACCAGTAAACATGAACTCACGGCTACCATGTTGACAGACCTGACAAGATTTACTAATAGTAATCTCACATAATGTAGTCCAATAGGACTCTCTATACTATGTGATATAGAGTCCAATAGGTATTGTGAGAAATCCCTGGCTAAGGCTGGCTTTGACTATTTTTAAACAGTCGCAACCGTAAACTACATTGTTTGGTTCACAAAGTGTTCTTGAAGCAGCCATTACCATACTAGATAAAACAAACACCATCTTCCACATGTTCCAGGTAAATTTAACAAATAACATATGCTGAATCTTACCCCCTTCAAAAGACACCATTAATTGTCATCGCGACACCTAGCCGCTGACGGGGAGCAACTAGTGCAAGGAGATTCTGAATTACAAAGCTCATTTCCCATCCAAAAGTTACACTGGTATGGCTAATGAATAAAGGTCAAAGAGCAGGTGTGAAAATGGAATTTGGACTAGATTTTAACAACATGGAGGCTCCTACTACTACTAATGTCAGGTTCCTACTACTACGAATGTCATTGATGATTGTTGTAGCTACATGCAAACATGGGGTCAAATACATTGAAATGTATTTAAATTCAAATTATTTTTGCTTACGTAAACATGTTAAATACAAATATAAATACAAAACTAATGAAAATGTAACAAAAGTGTCAAATACACAATCATAAAAATACTTTAAGCAAGTATTTATGCACTGATGCATTCAAATATACCGGTAATAAATACTATGTCATTGGTAAATACATGTAGTAATGCATCAATAATTCCAAGAAGTTAATTGACACATGAGAAATTAGCAGCATTATTGGACTAATATGGTTTGTTGTTTGATGCCAGATCACGAATCATTGATGATGACGTTGACGTCAAGATGCTGCTGCCAGAAAACTTGACAAACACGCTGGATGAAGACATTGGTGATGATGACCCAACTGTGGCCGAGTTTATTGATGAAAGACCAGAGGATGTGAAACAGCTGGAAAAATACAGAGAAGACAAACGGTGGAAAGTTATGGGTAAGTCACCCCAATAATAAAATACAGAGAAGGCAAATGGTGGAAAGTTATGGGTAAGTTACCCCAATAATAAAATACAGAGAAGACAAATGGTGGAAAGTTATGGGTAAGTTACCCCAATAATAAAATACAGAGAAGACAAACGGTGGAAAGGTATGGGTATGTTACCCCAATGATAAAATGATAACAAGCATATTATGTATATTATTATATACCTGAATTAATTCCCCTATACTTTACCATTAGAGGCAACCGTGCAATTAATTTGTGAACTGTACAGTTGAATTGCATGATTGCCAACCCCCCAAAGGGCCCCCGTACATGATGACGCCAACTAATGATGGGCGAGTAAGACAAGGTTTTTGATCCGTTGTTATAGCTATGGGCATGGTTATGTAAATAATCAGACCATTTTCAGCAGGGATCAACTGCCAAAATACGGTCTTTTTGGGTGTTATCGGGCCTAATACAACACCTAAAATTATCCAAAACATCTCTAAAATGATAGAAGAGGTATATAATAAGGAGGAGGCCCTCGCAAGCTCGGGCCGGCGCCAGTGATTTGGCCATACCACAATTAATCCTTGAACTCGTGCAATAACCCTTAATTATGTGAGCTGGTATCGTGACCGATAACACGACTTACAATCCACAAGCCTCGTTAAAATATTAGTATAACGGGAACTGTGGGCTCAAATGCTGTCACTGAATTGTGTTGTCTTCGCGGAATTTCGTTATCTCTATGCAGTCAAGATTTCTGATATATACATGTATCTGTGCGAGGTGTAACATGGTTAGTGCATTTTAGAAATTTACCACATACAGGCATGAAGATATCCCCCAGCATTATTGTGTTCATAGCACTGAACATACCTCCCAGCCTTATTGCCGTTCATCCCTATTCCAGTACGTTATCTAAAGTATATCCAGTCACATTTGTTCGCACTTATGGGGTTCCAAATACGCTGTAGCAACCAGAAGGTCAGCCGTCTGTTCCCTTACTTCCCCACGAGTAGTTCACGTCTCCAAACTGTTAGTCCCAACTCCCCACTCTCACGCTACCCACACTGCAATCCGCCGAACATTGCTAACGGCCTCACACCATTGGCTCCGACAGCCAGATCACACTGCGCATGCGCA
>JAAUYG010070540.1_pt1 | contig 11202 bp, 10 predicted proteins | sample 7278091 | NCBI WGS metagenome assembly JAAUYG01 (sample SAMN14350201, study PRJNA611818) | marine sediment metagenome | isolation source: surface marine sediment (0.6m) | place: French Polynesia: Moorea | collected 2018-08
GTATATCAATGAGTTGCTAGAAATGTGCACAAGTGTGCTTATGAACAGCTGTATATATATACTGACCCACATTTGTACAGTACTCCAGACTACAGCTTTAAGACCCTCCTTTAAAATTTCCCCCATTTTCAGACTAGCCATCACTTAAACTCAACTTTAAATATTCTACCATTTTGAGACCACCTTCAATTTAAGACCATAATTCTCTGGCTGAACAGGTGGTCTTAAAATGTAAAGACCACTCTTAGTGGCCATTCTCAAGAGGCCACCCTCCCCAATAGGGCCACAGACCTGCCACTACTACTATCAGTGTATTTAATTCTCCCTCTCACTAAAGGCCACCTCTCTAATGTGGCCACATTTTTGTGGCAAATAGCCTAACCTTATTATTGAGGGACTACTTTATCTGTGTATCTTTATCTGTGTTGTTGCAGAATTTTTAGATGGTCAAGACCATCTCACAAATTTGTAACAGTTTTTTAATCACCGGGTCATAAGTTAACTATTTAAATGCAAAATACATGTATATCAGTTATTTTGTATTCCAAAGTCCCTGATTTGTTATAAGCAGTGCAGTTGGCATTGCCTAGTATTGGCAACAATATCCCCTCGGGCTGCCCATTACACCTTTAGTAAATCTGGTGGTGGTCACTTCAATCCTGCTTACCTGAGAGAGGTTTCGGAATCGTTGGATACTGTTCTCTCTAGCGGAGGCCCTGGGGTAGAAATAATCTTGCTGACCTGTTCTCCCGCTACTTTAATAGTCAAGGTTGTCGGACCTGAAAGCACAGCACAAAAGACATCAATCACAAGGCAGTACACCATCAGACACCATATTTACTGTCTGAAGACATGGGACGTTTAATAGAAAAATTTTAAGACCAAAAGAATAATCTTAAGCATCAAAAACAAAATAATGGTTGTGACCACCTGACCACTGGACTTCAGTTCATTTGCAAACTTATTTTTTTCTAACAACACGATCTAAAATCCATAGATCAAAAAGACTTGTTTGAAAGTAAACTGACAAAGATCGTGTTTAAGAAGATTTATCAGAAGTTGAGAAACATTAAACCAAATTATGCAGCACAAAAACATTAAAGGGTTCCCTTTACCATGGTCCCCTATTCCACCAAGGAACTAGACAGTCATTGCCTGCAACGCGAGGAGGTATCCCATTAGCATCAAAATATATGCTGTGCAATTATACATCTTTGTCGCATGTGTTTAAGTCATTAAAGAGTCCATATGAGCAGTGCTATCTCATCCTATGGACAGGATGCCTAACCAGGAGCTGTAGTTCAAACGACTTCGAAAAACCCTGGTTCTTACAAGGTATCTGACAACTAGGTATAAATAGTGACATACCTGTTGGCCTGGCTGCCCACTCTCCTCCAAAATATTCCCGACTACTCCCAGCCTCCGAGTAGGGTGGCGTGTCTATAGACTGTTCATTGGGTGGACTTGAGCAGAGCGAAGAGTCCGCCTTGGAATAACCACTGCATTCTGTTGGAGTTTCTGCTCTATCCACAAAGTCTAGTGGCATTGTGTTGGAGTCTTCTTTCATATCCAGTGTATCTGGTTCTCCTATTAGCGATGCTCCGGTGACAATTGACCCGGACAGAGTGAAATCCGGATCATCGGGTTCAGTGCCTGACATCGCTGATCCTGATCTTTGGGATTTCTTGCCTTTCTTCCTGTAACAGAAATGAAGATAGCAAGTTAGCAGCACAAGTTACATATATAAGACTGCATGCAGTGATCGAGACTGTCAGTAAAGTATTTTTCCACCTAGTATTACCACCAGCCCGACAGCGAAGTCAGACAATTCTATACATATATGCTATACATATATTGCTTTAGAAAGTAAGAAATATCCTATGCAGACTAGTTCAACAACCCCAGATGCCAATGACAAATGCAGATCTCTTAAATCAGGTAGCGAACACCTATGCATGTATACCTTGAATGTAACTAAAGCTGCATCACAACAACTTACATCTTTTTTCTTGGGACTGGTGACTGACCATCCTTGCGTGGTCGGCCAGGCCCTCTGTGACTTTTATATGAGCCCGAGGCATAGTGGACTGGGGTCACTCCTGGACTGGACCCCACTGATGGGGTATCCCCTCCCCCAAGGGGATTCCCCTCAGCGTCCAGCTCCATCGGCAGACCAGTTTCCGACGAGTCGTCAATGGCCGTTGCCGCCAAGTCATTGCCTGGGTCAGACGGGAGGTCGGTGGGCTCCACGATTTCAGTACCAGAGCCGCTCTCTTCCTCAGCAGCGGTGATTTTTGAATCTTCTGGCAAGGAAATGCTGTCAGTCGATTCTAATTTTCCTTTTCCTTTCTGGTCACTCTCATCCATTCTGAAGTGGTGTTTTTGTTCAAGAGAACATACAGATATAAGCTATATAACCAGTTGATAACAGTAAATGTAGTAAAACAGTTCAACATGTTTAAAGCATTTCTTAATTCTCATGCCTCTGAAACAATACAATTTAGTAAATTTTGAGATTTATTGTTCATCACGTCAATTTTGACCAACACAAAATGATCTAAAGGTTTCCGGCTTTCAATAACACACAACATACCCGGTACCTCACTTGAACACCATCCTCCAGTTAACCATGTACACCAAATATTAGATGCAAATGGTATATATTTTTCATGATGATCATGTTAAATCTGATGTTTTGTCAAGAGACTCAAAACCGAAATTACCCCCCAAGCAATACACGCCGAGCTATGCTACCCATGCAACAGCTACCCGATATGGTAAAATCAGCTGGAATCTCTCAGCTTGCTCAAGGTTATTGTGGTCAGACAACTGGACCTTCTTAACACAAGACTCTCGGGCAAGTGAGTAACTTGCTCTGGTCAGAAAATAGCACAATACCCTGAGAGCCAATCAAGTGTGAGGAATGGCCAGTAGAGCCACAGTGTCTGCATGAACATTTGCTGAATATGAATATTAATTTATTCAGGCGTGAAAAGCCTAGATAGCTATTTGGGGGTGTAGCTGTGTATGTACAACAAGCTGTGGGGACAAAGTAGAATCAGCCCTCTCAAATTCCTTCCGTGTTATAAATGTAGCAGACACATTCAAGGACACGCTCGATCCTTAAGTATTCATACAATGAAATATCTTCTGCAATTCAATTTTAAACACCCACAGCAGCGACCAAATATTCTACACACATTAAACATACAATGTGTTACACAAGTATTTCATGTCACCAATAGTTTTGTAGGGTTGTACAGTAGCCATGAGATGGTATTGCTCGCAGAAAAGCCCCAGTTGGCCATGTTACGATGGCTGCATCAAAGTCTAAGATAATTTAAGACAAGAAAGATACTAAACCCGGGGACAATAAAATCAAGATACAAGGGTTATCCTGTTATGAAACATGTAAAATGCCACGACGTACATGTAATGAAATGACATTGGTGAAATGACATGTAATGAAATGAAATTGGTGGCTTAATTGAAAGCACACAAGGAAATGGTAGTAAATTAACTTGTTTAATCAATTTGCATTAATTCCTGGCTATTTATATCATAAAGCAGCGTTACTCACTTTCCCGCAGTGACAATTTTGGTCAGTGACCATCAATTTGCCAGCTAATAGACCTATCCAGTTGTTCTCAGGGTTCAGGTTTAGTTGTATTCATGTAAGGATTCCACCACCTTCAATGTATTGAAATAAGTTTCCCACCAGCTGGAGACGATGCGCATGAGACAGAAAATGATAACCCCACAGATTGCCTCTAGTATTAGCCGAGTGGTTAAGCCGCAGGCTTGGAGCGTGAGAGTGGCTGAACCATTCGATCCTGGACTGCATTAAGTTACTTAAAATGTGACCGCTTTTGGTCAGCTATACGATCTTCATTGGTGAAACACAGAGATCGTAGATCTCTACTTGAGAAGATTTTGGTATGACTTCAAAAGAATAGGATTGGTATACAGACTGGTATATGATTCTTACACAAATGCTGTAAACTTAGCAGCTTAGCGTCTCGTTTTTGGCCAGTTTTTAGTGCTAGATACACTCTAGATGTAGTACATACTGGCTGCTATAGTCTGCTACGGGCCTAGTGTTCGTAGTCATATAGAGGGTACTCTGGGGAGGGTAGACGCTAGTCTAGTACTCATGTACTCGCATTTCTGACTTTGGAGAACGTCAACGAAAACATATAAGCTGGACTATTTGAGTAAACTAACATTATCGCCTGAGTGGAATTGGAGACTTATAGCTATGGACAAAACTTGGACTTGAAGGTCAAAAATAGCTTCATGCCTAAATTAAAATTAAGCAAAAACTTAACGGCAATGCCAATGGGCAGTGCCTCGGCTTCAAATTCGATTCTGAGTGACACCTTATCGCTCACCTGAACTTATTACAAACAGCGATCTACTCAACAAGTAATGCCGTTCATTCAACTGCATCATAGTTTCATCCAGTGACATTCGTTTCAGAACTAGGGCCAAATAAAAAGTAACAAAGAGTTCACAGTGAGAATATTGTGGGGGGCTTCCGAATATTATTACAACCCCACAAAGATCTCATCTTCGGCCATGATGAAACTTTTCACTTCTTGTAAATTAGACACATTGCATGTGATATAGTTCCACGCTTTTGTCCCTTTAGTCGAAACAAAAATGCAAGCTAATACCTAAAAGGAATTCTTGTGATGTAATATACTGTTTTTAAAGTATTTAGTGATATTTTTGACTGCTGCAGGCTATGAAAGGCAAACATATTGGGTACGCGCATCGATATTTAAACATGAGAACTGTGATGTACCCAAGCGCCCTAAATTAGGACTTGGTAGACAGTTCGGCAAAACAGATAGGACATCGCCATCCGGCGAACCGCCATGCAGGAGGTCGGTGCCGTTTCTACGCCGGTGCATCAACATATATAATACCCCGGGCATATATATTGCAAACTACATATTATTACTAGTGGACATTTAAGCCCTTTAATCATTCAGCTATGATATGCGGTTCATCATTGGATGACGGTTCAATGCTCTAGTTCCCTTAGTTGTTACTCCAGTGAAATGCACGGGGATAAATGAACGGTATACATATAAATAAATAAATAAATAAATAAATAAATACACTGCCATGCCTGAGTCGTTCACTGAGTAGTTCATTATTTCAATTATCATCCTTCGAAAGTAAAGACAAGATTTATACAGTTCGAGGTCCGTAGCTATCAGCTGTTACAGTGACTCCCGGGCAGTTATTGTATTTTACTGAAATAACCGGATGCATGCATAAAAAAATACTTCTATGGCTACGGTATAGCCGTTAAAAAGGCGTCTTGATTATAGGTATATACAGAAAAACACCACCATCCCACAGTAGTAGTAGTAGTAGTAGTAGTAGTAGTAGTAGTAGTAGTAGTAGTAGTAGTAGTAGTAGTAGTAGTAGTCGTAGTATAGTAGTAGTAGTAAGTAGTAGTAAGTAGTAGTAGTAGTAGTAGTAGTAGTAGTAGTAGTAGTAGTAGTAGTAGTAGTAGTCCTGCTAGACTAATTAGTAGTAGTACTGGTTAAGAGTATCGCAGACTGCTAGACTAATTATTATTAGTACTGAGTAAAAAATAGGAGTATGTGTTCAACACTTTATTTTTATCAGGACCAACAGCTTTTTTATTTGTTTGTTTATTGATAAAAACAGACATATACAATAAAATACACAAGGGGGTAAAGCCCCCGTGGGTAAAGCGTGGGAATGTTAGCAATATATACTCCCTCTACCAATAAGTTACATCTTGTAGAAATTTCTTGAACTGGCATAGAGTACAGCTGTAGCTGTATTCACAGTGGAACAATCAATTATACCAAAGTATCAAACACAAATATTTGTTACACCAAATAAGTACATTGTACTGTGCTGCATTCATTCCCGACGAACTTAAATTGTGATTTGTTGAACAAGTGTGACAACACTATTATTATATAACTTCTACTTCACTTTTAACACATTTTACGTGATATTAAGTCGAATTTAATAGAAGAAAAGACCATTTCTACACAACATTTAAAATCGATATTTTTTTTTCCTTTTCATTCCTGTATCACACCTTCGTTCCTTCCTTCCTTCCTTCCTTCCTTCCGTTCGTTCTTGGTTTGTACTTTCATTTCATTCGTTTCCTTTCTTTCTTTCTTTCTTTATTTCTTTCTTTCTTTCATTCCTTCTTTCTGTTTTTTCTTTCTTTCTTTTTTCTCTTTCTTTCTTTCTTTCTTTCTTTCTTTCTTTCTTTCTTTCTTTCTTTCTTGCTTTCTTCCTTACTTCCTTCCTTCCTACCTTCCTTCGCACGGTCTTTCGCTTATTGATTCGTTTCTTTCTTTCTTTCTTTCTTTCTTTCTTTCTTTCTTTCTTTGTCTCTTTCTTTCTTTCCATCACTTTTCGAAATCATAAAACCCATTTTTATAACCCGTTTTTGGTTATTGTTTTTAACTTGCTATTACATTGTATCTCCAAAACTAAGATACGTGATTAAAGCCAGATTTTGTAGAAAGGTACCTACCCATATCTCAAGATTTTATTTAATTGAAGTTTTTTTACGATTTTTTGTTCGTTTTCGTTAACATGGGAGCATATGGGAGGAAAAATTTCAAACGACATCTCCCCTCAACATACATGTACACAACAGATCCGCTCCCCCAAAAAATGCATGCTCCCAGAGAGGGTCTCTGCCAAAGTTGTTCAAAGAATTATGAAATTTTGAATTTTTGCCATTTTTTTGTGTTTGTTCTTTTGCATTGGGGGGGGGGGGGGGATTTAACATGGCGGCCAATGGGGAATTTTAAAATGTGCAATACCTTCAAAATGGTTGGCCGTAGAGCGAAACGGACAAAGAGCTGAAGCTATAGCTAGTTGAGCCTCGTGGGCAAGTACTTACTGTATACAGGTAACAGTTACTTTTGACCGTTAAGAGTTCAAAGTCATTCTGAGGTCATTCGGTGCATTTCCTATTTTCGACATTGTATCTTGAAAACGCGTGGTCGTAGAGCAAAACGGACCAAATTTGGGCCTCTGGGGTAAGTAATTAATGCATACAGAGTACATGTACATATACTTTTGACTGTTAAATGTTCAAGGTCTGTCGTCTGTCTTAGTTCATACGGTGCATTTCTGATTTGTCCGATTTTTTTTCGACAACTGTGCATCTCAGAAAAGGCTGGTCGTAAAAAGAAAAGGATTAAAATTTGGGTCTCTGTGGCAGCTAATTAATTAATGTACATGTACATAGAGTAATTTTGATAGTTCAGTGTTGAATGTTATTCTGAGGTTATTTGGCGTTTTCTGGGGAAAACCTGTTGGGTTGACGCTTATATAGCAGCACAACAAAATACATTGTAGGTGTGGCTGCCTACCAACACCATAGGCATATCAGATACCAAAGCAAATTATCTTTATAACATGTTAAAAATAAAAGAAGCGAAGAAAGTGTCTGACGGATGCCGCTGTTTATTTCAATAGGCTTGGTAAAAGCATAGACGATAAAAGTTCCCTGCCAACAAATCTGTAAACCAGTGTTAACTTAAGTCCCATCAGATCCTTCCAACACTTTTTTAACTGAACACTGTGTAGTATTCCATCGCCCGCAGCTTCGGCATTCATTGAACATGCGTATACTGGAAAACCCAGACGGCTTCCTTATCTGACAAAGTTATATAAGCCTTCAATATTTGAGTAACGTTTACTTTGGCTATTTGTGGTCACTCAAGGTCAAACCCAACAGTCCTGTTGGACGTATTCCCCATACATGACTTCTGCTGGTGTTTATAATAGTAATGATGATATACATGTATGCCATATGTGTAGTAAAATATGTTCCAACTCCGCTCCTCTACGAGATATGAGGCTTCAATAAAATCTGACCTTGAAATTCTCCATCCAAGCTTCGTCAAGGACAAATCGAATGGTCCAGCTGGAATCCATAGATACAATAGACAATTATCAGCGTTTAATTATAGCGTCACCGTTTACCGCTGATAGCCGCTTGAACATCTGTCTTCTTCCTCTTCCCACAGGGCGTTTTGTTTTTAAATATGAATAATTTCATACTTAGCTATACTTGGATCAGACAGACACAGGAGCATTACAACAAGGCAAAGCTGGGGCGGGGTTTAACTTAATATAAAAAGTAGTCAAAATGGAAAATTTCAAAAGACACAAAAAAATAGTCTGGAGATGTGATGGTAGGCACATTTCGCAAAAGTTGGCATTATTCCACTGTTTCTCACTTTGTGAAGACGTGTTTAACGCACGGACAAGTCGACGAACGCACGAAGAACTGACGACGGACGCCCGCCCCATGACACTACCTTTGCTGATCAGATAGAGTCTAGCAGAGCTAAGAAAATCGACTTTCAGTTTAGGAAGTGCGTCATTAATGTTCATGTTCATAATCACATTTATCTGAGCCAAGAATCATGGCTGATGATAGAAAAAAGACTGTAAAAACAACATAACCTACGTGGCCAGTGCCATTAGTGCCCAATACCATTGCCACCTTGACATCATAAATGGACAGTACCGTTATTTCGCAGCAGAGTAAGGAGTCCTACTATACATGTACATGCAGTTTCACTCTTATCTGAAAGAGGTAGCTTTTGGCTTTTTACATCGCCAGACCTGTGTGCGCCAGTGCCCTGTATCGTGGCGTTATGATAAATAATCGCCACTCCGTATCTCCAGGGAGGTCAAAACAATCGCAATTCCAGTTTAATCCGTATATTTGTGACTTTTTGAAGGTGTTAACACGTAGATGTCTTTGGTATTAGTCAATTCTTCCCACTAATGTTGCTTCATCGTTTACAAATGCGTATTTAAAAACTGCTGGCAGTCCCCCACAGTCCCGAGTTCAGAGCCCCGGGCTCCGAGCATAATGTGTCTATACTCTGACGCCATTTTTGACTGCAAGTAACGAATTGGTCACTTGTAGGTCCTAATCTGTTGTCGATCCGTTGAGAAGGAAGTTGAACATGCATACATAACTAATTTATAAGACTTAGACACTGAGACATGGATGACAATCATCCCTGTGCCAGTGGTCCACAGCAAGCCCCGCCCACTGAGGTCATCCGGGCAGACGATTGGTCCTAATACAATGCTTCGGAATGCCAATCAAACCTGAGACGGTGGCCTTGACTTCGCTTGAACACTATCTCGTGCGCTGGCGAGCATGTGGAAGGTTGCTGTGCCCGATAAGCAATCTACGTGTATGGCTCGAGCCTGACTCGGTAGGATACCGGGATAAAGAAGTTGGGTCTGAAGTCGTGGCTGTTTATTCTTCATCGAAAACGAACACGAACTGGATCAGTCTGGGGGTGATTCCAATATATTTACATGGATTACCTAACCGCCGTTTACTTAGAGATTGTCGCGAGTGGCAAGGCGATAGATGGCTTCTGAGACGGTTGACACTAGGGTATTTGATTCTCTGAGTGGAATTTTAATTGGTCAATACCGCGGATTATATTACTAATTATAATAGCAGAACTGGAACTATTACCTGCAAAAGGTGGCCGATTGGATATGTAGCAAAGAAACAGAAACACACAAGAGTTTTTCATGGCTATAGAATACCCCCCAAGAGTGAAGAGACCTGGAAATTTCTCCGAAGGTGAGTGTACGTGTACCTTGCTCTAAATGTTCCGTTACTCACACACATGTAATCAAGGACATTACAGCCTTGTGTGATGTAATATTGCGCTGTTCGTTTAGGGAAAGTCCCCGGGGAAAGTCATCAGATCCATGACTTGCCCTGGCACGACCGTGCTATTAGAGGGAAAGTAATATACCGCTTAAGATTTCATCACCGTAAGGAACCCCACTTCTACCTTGGGTAAATCCATCTTCCTAAACATATCGGCAGACAGGTGGCCAGGTGAAAAGGGCAAAACTGAGAGTTGGAGCCGTAATACACCTACTAGGAGCATGCTTGCAAGACATATTCTTCACAACAACAAACCTGCAGTATTATTTAGGCCTGTTTGTGTTCGCATAAAAAGCTTTAGGTTTTTGCTATTTCTGCATTGGCAAAGCACGCCACTGTTGCACACAACAAACAACAAATAGTGGAAACGCTGGTGGGGAAAGTGTAAATGGATTGATTTTTGCTTTGAGGTGATTTAGGCTGAGGCTGTTTAGTGTTAGGGGCAATGGCGACGTAGAGCTGACGTGGCTTGGATTGATTAGCTCAAATGTTCATGTGGGGTATGGCAGAAGCTGTTCAAGCAAGTATCTACTGTGCTGTGCTGTAGTAAATGCGATTCGACATACACTCAGTGCAGAAAACTTTCCAGTCGGTACAGGTGTTGATTGCGTGGATGAATATCAAGCAAGTTACCTCAGTAACCTCATCTGATTCCCTTCCTTCAACATCCATTTTGCCAATTTATACATCTGCAACCCCTGGCATCTAATCCCAACGGGAGATTGCTTGCTAAGGAAAACCGTATCCACGGGTGATTCTCGAGGCCAGACTTGTTGTCAATTCCGAACCTCGAAGCTACATCGAGCTCGCTCAACAAACAGCACTTGAGGTGAAGGAGTTGGGTGGAGCAACTCTTGCAATGCGCATAGATTCGGGTAGAAATTGGAACCCACGTGGGTTTCGTAGGTCAGCCGTGTGTTTGTTTTCAATTTGCTTCCACCTGAAGGAACAGAGTGGATAAACGGTAACATTTGCATTGAGACAAGTTTGGCGAATCGCTTTCCTGTGTTTGCATCTGAGTTCAGAAAAGGTTACAATATTCCCGTCCGCTGTGATAATAACCCTACTTACTGGAACCCTCGAGGCAATGAAGGGAGACTCATGGCACATCTGCTAATCTCTGGACCAGGTTACCCGTGGATTACCTCTGGATTAATGCAAATTTACTTTAGCGAGTCTCACGTAAATAAATAAGCATTTAGTTTTGATTAGGCAATATTCATCCCGAGCCGAATGTGTTTCGACTATTCGTGTTTTCTAAGTACATGTAATCGTTGGGAAAGAAAGAAACAAGAAAGATGTTTGAAAACATATAACTGATTTGTAAAAACTGTTTTGAATGATTTCTATCACCATTATGGTCAGCCCCGTTTCAGACAAACTATGGTAGGCCCTAGATAGAGTATCTGTCTCTGTAGAATAGACTGACTGGGGTTTACTACTATGCCCGGCTACTATGGCTA
>JAAUYG010165950.1_pt1 | contig 11202 bp, 12 predicted proteins | sample 7278091 | NCBI WGS metagenome assembly JAAUYG01 (sample SAMN14350201, study PRJNA611818) | marine sediment metagenome | isolation source: surface marine sediment (0.6m) | place: French Polynesia: Moorea | collected 2018-08
AGGTGATCAGGTTGCCGTAGAGGCCGGCGCGCGCGGCGGCCGTGACCAGGGTCTCCAGGTCCATGCGCACCGTCGGCTCACCGCCCGTGAAGTGGATCTGCAGGACGCCGAGCGCGGCGATCTCCTCGATCGCCCGCAGCCAGGTTTCGGTGTCGAGCTCGGCCGCCGCGCGCTCCAGCTCCAGCGGGTTGGAGCAGTAGGGGCATTGCAGCGGGCAGCGATGGGTCAGCTCGGCGAGGACGGCAAGGGGCGGCTCGGGCGGGTTCATGCGGTCATGACCCCCTTGTCGGCCAGATCCTGGAGCAGAGCGGTGACGTCGCGCTCGATGACCTCGCGGTCCGCCTGGAAGGTCGCGGCCAGGTTGTCGACGATTTCCTCGACCGTCGCCGAACCGTCGCAGCGCTTGAGGATTTCCAGGGCGATGGGATCGGGATTGAAAATCCGTTCGGGCCCCAGCAGGACCCAGATGTCCCGCGCCTCGTCGAAGCGCAGCTTGACGCCGCGCGGCAGGCTGGGCACCGAGGCCCAGGTGATGACGACACGCTCTTTCATGATGGAATGCCTCTGTGGCCACGGCTTCGCGGCCGCGCCGAGCCTTTGCTTCAGAGTCCCTGCATCACAGATGGAAACGGCCCCGCCTGGGCGGGGCCGCTTACCCGAAAACGTCTGCGGTATCTGCCTCGCCGGAATCTAAAGTTCGGCGCGGACGTAGGAATTGATCTCGAGACCGCAGGAAATCTCTACAACTTTCGGAGTCGTCCACAGCATCTGCTCTACCTCCCTCGGACAAGCCTCGGTTTTCGCGACCACAGTTTGAACGTTACCGAACCGGCCCTTCATCCACGCCGATTCTTCTTGGCTTGGCGGGGCGGTGCAGCAAGCATTGGCCCCAAACACCCTTCCGTGGCCCTTAACTCTATAGTGCATCGAGGAAACGCAGGCAAGTAGATTGTAATGATTCTAATGATGGCCGCTCCCGAATGCGGTCGCAGGCAATCGCGCGGTCTGCTATTCGCGGCAGCCGATCCTCAGGAAGGGCCGGCTGATCCGGCGCAACAGGCGTGGCGACACGCGTTGCGCGACCAGCCAGCGATACTGGATCTCGTAGGCTTCCGCTTCGCGCTTCATCCAGGCTTCGCAGGTCCCCTCCTCGGTGAAGGTGCCCTCCTCCTGCTGCAGGTAGTGCACCAGCTCGTGCAGCAGGATGCTTCTCGCCCAGACGTCGTTCTGCGGGTCGAGGTCTTCGTCGAGGTAGACGACCCGGCCCGGCGGGAACCAGCCCTGGATCTTGCAGGGCCGGTCGCAGGCCTGGGCCTCGAGGTAGCCGTGCGACACGAAGACGACCTGGGGCGGACGCTCGGGCAGGGGCAGGCCGGCGATCGTGCTGATCGCGGTCAGCAGCTGCAGCACCAGGGCTTCGATGGTGGTCGTCATGAAGCGTCTCGCTTGCGGTCGCGCACTGCGGCACTCTAGGCTCTGCCGAGCCCGTCGCGCAACGGCCCTTGGCCGCCGCCCCGCCGGCCCCGGGTTGGACGCCGGCCCGGGCTGTCGTGCTAGGATCGGCTGCAGGAGGGCCGCGGAGACGGCCGAAGGGAGGAGAGTGAATGACGGTCCCGATCAAGCCGAAGAGCGTTCTCGGAAGCCTGTGCGGAGGGTTGGGGGCGATCGCGGCCCTGGCCCTGCTCACCGTCCCGGCCGGCGCCAACGACTATCCGACCGCCGCGCGCGCCGACTACGTCTTCGGCTGCATGGCCAGCAACGGCCAGACGCGGGACGCGTTGAACCGCTGCTCCTGCAGCATCGATGTGATCGCCTCGCTGCTGCCCTACGACAGCTACGTCGAGGCGGAGACCGTGGTGCGCATGCGCCAGGTCGGCGGCGAGAAGTCGGTGATGTTCCGGGACTCGGCGGTGGCCAAGGAGACCCTGGCCAAGCTCAAGCGCGCCCAGGCCGAGGCGGAGATCCGCTGCTTCTGATGCCGGCTCAGGACTCCCCGGCGGCGCTCAGCGGCCAGCTTCCGGTGTAGACCTCGCCTTCGGTGTCGCGCACCTCGACGGACATTTCCTTCGAGTCGGCCTTGGGCAGGAAGCTGAAGTGGATGCTCGGGTCCTCGCTCAGCGAGATCGCGCCTTCCACCGTCATCAGGGTCTGCCCGCCGTAGGACACCGTGATGTCCTGGACGAAGTGGGCCGGGATGTAGTGGCGGGTCAGCTGGTTCATCTGGAAGCCGGTGTAGTTGGGATGGCTGACCAGAAGCTGGACCTCCTGGGGCTGCGCCGCCGCGCCGGGCCGGCTCTGCTTCAGCTTCATCTTGCCGATCCGGGCCTCGGCCGCCGCCATGTCCTTCAGCGCCGGCGCCGAGCAGCCGCCGGCCGCCTTGACGAACTTCTCGGCCATGTGCAGCGCGCCGTCGCTGGTCTCCGCGATCACCCGGACGTTGGTGTACTCGTTGACCCGGATCCGGGTCGAGATCGTCGCCGTGCCCATCTCCGGGGTCAGGTTGAAGATCGCCGCGACCGGCGCCGGGTTCTTGTCGACGATCAGGGTCAGGGTCTTGATGTAGCGCTCGGCGGTCTGCGGGATCTCGGCGGCGATGGTGACCGGCACGATGGCGGCGTCGTAGGCCCGGTAGGGGGCCTCCAGGCTGACCACACCGGCGCCCCCGGCGATCGGCCGCTCGCCGAAGAGAGTCTCGCGCAGATCGGGCCAGGGATCGTCTTCCTCGCCGGCGGCCAGGGCCGGGGCGGCGGAAAGGGCGAGCGCGAAAACCGTGACGGCGGCGAAACGGCGGGCCGAGGCGGTGATGCGGCGACCTGGCTGCATGGCGTCTGACCTCCCGGATTGGGTCGAGATTCCTAGTCTCGTCAAGAAAGCTTAACAGAGCGCTTCGCCGGAGGCGAGGCGCTTACTCCCACTCCAGCTCGGTGAAGACGGTCACGATGTTGCGAGGATGGTTGTCCTCGAAGAGCAGCCAGTCCTGCCGCGCGGCCTGCCCGACCTGCCGCACCGCCTCCTCGATCTTGCCGCCCTCGGCGATGATCGCCCGGGTTTCGCTCAGCAGGCTCTCCAGGTAGCGCTGCTGGGCGTCGAGGGCGGCGGGCCAGGGCGCCGAGGGGGGGCCGTGGCCGGGCACGACCCGGACCGCCTCGACCTGGCGCAGGTCCTCCAGCACCTGGAGCCAGCCCTTGAGGCTGCCGTCGATCACCGGCAGGCGCTCCATGAACACCAGGTCGCCGGCCCAGAGGGTTCCGGTCGCTTCGTCCAGGACCGTCAGGTCGTTGTTCGTATGCGCGGTCGGATAGGCGGTCAGCCGCAGCCGCCGCTCGCCGAGGTCCAGGGTCAAGGAGTCCGCGACGGTCTCCGCGGGCGGCAGGAGCCTGGTGCCCTCGACCAGATCGCCGAGCACCCGTTCCAGGTGTTCCAGATAGAAGGGGCCGCGGGCGGCTACGGCGGCGGGCAGCCTGGCGTGGCCCAGGACCTTGGGCCGCTCCGCCTCGAAGGCCGCGGTGCCCAGCATGTGGTCGGGATGGCCGTGGGTGATGATCACGTAGGCGATCGGCAGCGCGGTCACCTCGCGGATCGCGTCGCGCAGGGCCCGGCCCTGGGCCGCGCTGCCGCCGCTGTCGATCACCGCGACCGCGTCGCGGCCGACCACGAAGCCGATGTTCGCGTAGCCGCCGAGGTTGCGGCGGGTCGGCTCCTCGTGCGCGCCCTTGTGGACATAGACGCCCGGCGCCACCTCGGTGACCGGCAGGGGATCGGCCGCCGCGCCCGCGGCGCCGGCGAGGATCGCGGCGCCGGCCAGGAGGGCCGACGCGGCCGGCGTGCGGCGGTCGGGGCGCCTAGTCGAAGCGGGCGGCGCGCAGGTTCTTGGCGGTGTCCAGGTCAATGATCTCGTCGCGTCCCTTGATGCCGTTGAAGCGCGCGCCGTTGATGTCGGCCTTGCGCAGGTTGACGCCGCTGAGGTCGGCGCCGGAGAAGTCGGCGCCGGCCGCTTCGACGCGCATCAGGTTGGCGCCGGTCAGGTCGGCATCGGTGAAGTCGGCGAACTCCAGGTAGCCGCGGGCCAAGTCGGCGCCCTTCAGGTTCGCGCCCTTGAGCCTGGCCTTCTTGAGCGAGACCCGCATCAGGCCCATCGGCTGGTTCTTCATGTCGGCGGCCATCTGCGCGCCCTGCAGCCGGGCGCCCTCGAGGTTGGCGTAGTCCAGGTTGCAGATCAGCTGGGCGCCCGAGAGGTCGGCTTTCTCGAGGTTGCTTTCGGCCAGGACCGCCGAGAAGGCGCTGACCTCGGACAGGTCGGCACCGGAGAGGTCGGCGCCGCGCAGGATCGCGAGGTCGAGGACGGCGCCCTTCAGCTTGGCGCCGGGCAGCTTGGCGCCTTTCAGCAGCGCGCCTTGCAGGTTGGCGCCGGAGAGATCGGCGCCGGAGAGATCGACGCCGGTCAGGTCGGCCTGCTTGAAGTCGAAGCCGGAGAGGTCGAGGCCGGAAAGGTCGCGCTCGGTCAGGTCCGCGGGCTCGGTCCCGGTGCTCTCGGCGACCAGAAGCGTCAGTTCGTCGCGCGAGAGTTCCGCGGCCGAAGCGCCGGCGGTCAGCGCGGTCAGGACGATCGCCGCGGCGGCGGCCGAGGCCGATAGGCGGCCGCGTTTGCCTGGGACGCGCAAGCTCTTGCCGAGGGTCGTGCCACCTGGATTTCCGCGCATCTTCGCCTCCCGTTTCTCGGTTTTCGTTTCTTCGGGGCCAAGCTTCTGGCCGCTTCGAGTCCCGCCTTTGATCCGGCGCCCTAAAGCGAGTCCGACTCGCTTCGGCCGGGCCGTCCCGCAAGCATGCAACGAGGCCATCCCTCTGCGCTAGTGTTTAGACTTGCTCTAATTTTCGGCCTCCACTAGCATTAAGGAGAACCAAAAGACCAGCGGTCCATCAGAAACCGCAGTTTGGGAGAGGCCGAAGACCAGACGAGATCCCAAAAAATCATAACGCCAGAATAAGATGTTGGGGGTGAAGTGCTGCCTCTCGTCATCTTTGAAATGAGACCGGTTCCGCTCCCGCCCCTTCGGCGACGTCACGGGCGGGCGGAGTAACCGGCGGCAACCTGATTAAGAGCTTCCGCGGCTTGGGGAGCGATCAGGACGACGAACTGAAGGGTGACCAATTGGGAGGTTATGCCATGAAGAAGGTCCTTAGCAGCGCCTGTCTTGCCGCCGTGGCCGCAATGCTCGTGCCGCAGGCCGCGACGGCGAACGACGAACTGCTGGTGATGCAGGACAATCCGGCGTGGTACGTGATGCCGACGCTGGACTACGCGAACACGCGCTACAGCAAGCTCTCGCAGATCAACACGGACAACGTCGGCGACCTTCAGGTGGCCTGGACGTTCTCGACCGGCGTGCTGCGCGGTCACGAGGGTGCCCCTCTGGTGATCGGCGACACGATGTACGTGCACACGCCCTTCCCGAACAACGTCTATGCGCTCGACCTCAGCGCGGACGGCCGCGTGAAGTGGAAGTACGAGCCGAAGCAGGATCCGGACACGATCCCGGTGATGTGCTGCGACACGGTCAACCGTGGCGTCGCCTATGGCGACGGCAAGATTATCCTGCATCAGGCCGACACCACCGTGGTGGCGCTCGACGCCAACACCGGCGAGGTGGTCTGGACCGTGACCAACGGCGATCCCAAGAAGGGCGAGACCGGCACCAGCGCACCGATGGTGGTCAAGGACAAGGTCATCATCGGCATCTCCGGCGGCGAGTTCGGCGTGCGCGGCAGCGTCACCGCCTACAATCTCGCCGACGGCAAGCAGGCTTGGCGCGCCTATTCCATGGGGCCGGACTCCGACACCTTGATGGATCCCGAGAAGACCACGCACCTGGGCAAGCCGGTCGGCAAGGACTCCGGCATCACCACCTGGGAAGGCGACCAGTGGAAGATCGGCGGCGGCACCACCTGGGGCTGGTATTCCTACGATCCGGAGCTGGACCTGATCTACTACGGCACCGGCAACCCCAGCACCTGGAACCCGTCCCAGCGCCCGGGCGACAACCGTTGGTCCATGACCGTCTTCGCCCGCGATCCGGACGACGGCATGGCCAAGTGGGTCTATCAGATGACCCCGCACGACGAGTGGGACTACGACGGCGTCAACGAGATGATCCTGGCCGACATTCCGGTCAAGGGTGAGACTCGCAAGACGCTGGTCCACTTCGACCGCAACGGCTTCGCCTACACCATGGACCGCGAGACCGGCGAGCTTCTGGTCGCCGAGAAGTACGACCCGGCGGTCAACTGGGCGACCCATGTCGACATGGAGACCGGCCGGCCGCAGGTGGTTTCGAAGTATTCGACCTCGCAGAACGGCGAGGACGTGAACACCACCGGGATCTGCCCGGCAGCCCTCGGCACCAAGGACCAGCAGCCGGCGGCCTTCTCGCCGAAGTCCGGCCTGTTCTACGTGCCGACCAACCACGTCTGCATGGACTACGAGCCCTTCCGCGTGTCCTACACCGCGGGCCAGCCCTACGTCGGCGCGACGCTCAGCATGTATCCGGCGCCGGGCGGCGACCATCTGGGCAACTTCATCGCCTGGGACGCGGACAAGGGTGAGATCGTCTGGTCGAACCCCGAGCCCTTCTCGGTGTGGAGCGGCGCGCTCGCCACGGCCGGCGACGTCGTCTTCTACGGGACCCTGGAAGGCTACCTGAAGGCGGTCGATGCCAAGACGGGACGCGAGCTCTATCGCTTCAAGACTCCCTCGGGCATCATCGGCAACGTCATGACCTACGTCCAAGGCGGCAAGCAGTATATCGCCGTGCTGTCGGGCATCGGCGGCTGGGCCGGCATCGGCCTGGCGGCGGGCCTGACCGAGGACACGGCGGGCCTGGGTGCGGTCGGTGCCTACAAGGCGCTGAGCAACTACACCCAGCTCGGCGGTCAGCTGACGGTCTTCACGCTGCCGAACTGACGACAGGCAGAAGGCTTGGATTGGCCCGGCATTTCGCGACGCGGGATGCCGGGCCATCTTTCCAGGAGCCTCGGAACCACCGCTCCGGCTTGGGACAAGGCAATCCTCCGCCCGGGCCAGCGTGGGCCGGGGCGGTTATCTTCAGGTTCGGAATGGTGGGTGAAAAGAGAGATGGAGCTGTCGATGCGCCATTGCGCAAAGCACGTGACCCTGCTGCTGGCGGCCGCCCTCGTGGCGGCTCTGGGACTCCTTCTGCCCTCTGGCGAGGGCGCTTGGGCCCAGGACGACGAGAAGCCCTATCAGATCAAGGACGGGGTGGTGGACTGGTACACCTTCAGCGGCTTCCGCCGCTATCACGCGGAATGCCATGTCTGCCACGGCCCGGACGGTCTCGGCAGCTCCTTCGCGCCGGCCCTGACCGAAACGATGAAGACGATGAGCTACGAGGACTATCTCGAGGTCGTCGTCAACGGCCGCGAGAACGTCGGCACCACGGCGCAGAACAAGATGCCCGGCTTCGGCGAGAACCGGAACGTCATGTGCTTCATCGACGACATCTACGCCTATCTGATGGCGCGGGCCGACGGCGTCCTCGGTCGCGGCAGGCCGAAGAAGGAGGCCAAGCCCGCCGAAGCCAAGGAACGTGACGAAGACTGCATGGGCTGACCGCGTCTGCGGTCCCTCGGCAAGGTCGAATGACAAGGAGAGAAGCGATGGCAAGTCGCCCGTTCATGGCCGTTGTTCTGGGCCTCCTGCTCATTCCTGCCGCGGTCGTGCCGGCGGCCGCCCAGACCTCGGAGGCGGTCGACCGCTCCGCCCTCAGGGTCTGCGCCGATCCGGCCAACCTGCCGTTCTCGAACCAGGCCGGCGAGGGCTTCGAGAACAAGATCGCCGAGCTGGTCGCCGAGGAGCTCTCGGTCCCGGTTCAGTACACCTGGTTCCCGCAATCGACCGGCTTCGTGCGCAACACCCTGAAGGCGCGGCGCTGCGACGTCGTGATCGGCATCTCGCTCGGCTTCGAGCTGCTGCAGAACACCAACCCCTACTACCGCTCGGCCTATGTGATGCTGTACCGGGCAGAGGGCAGCCCCAACGTCGTTTCGCTCTCCGATCCGACCCTGAAGTCCGCCCGCATCGGATTGATTGCCGGCACGCCGCCGGCGACCATGCTCGCGTTGAACGGGCTGATGTCGCAGGTCCGCCCCTACCACCTGCAGGCCGATACCCGCTTCGACCACCCCGGGCGGAATCTGGTGCAAGACCTGGCCAAGGGCGAGATCGACGTCGGCCTGCTGTGGGGACCGATCGCCGGCTACTACGCCAAGCAGCAGGACGTGCCGCTCAAGGTCGTGCCCCTGCTGACCAAGGGTGGCCCGGTGCGCATGGACTACCGCATCACCATGGGCCTGCGCTTCAACGAGCCGGAGTGGAAGCGGCAGCTGAACGACATCATCAAGCGCCGCCGGGCCGACATCGACGCGATCCTCAAGGACTACGGCGTGCCCCTGCTCGACGAGCAGGGTAAGTTGATCGCGCCGTGAGCCCTTTGCGAGCGCCCGTCGGGCTTGCCGCGGGCCTCATCGCCGTTCTGATCTCCGCCGCCGCCATCGCGCAGTCGAAGGCCCCTGTCCCGGAGCCCGAGGGCTACCGGATGGACCACTTCCGCGCGCCGGTGCCGGCCACGCTGAAGGGCGCCACGGTGGTCTCCACCAAGGAGGTCGAGGCCCTGGCCGGCACGGCGATCCTGATCGACGTCCTGCCGCGCCCGCCCAAGCCCAAGGGCCTGAAGGACGGCACCATCTGGCGGCCGCGGCCGCGCAGCAACATTCCCGGCAGCGTGTGGCTGCCCAACACCGGCCTCGGCATCCTGCCGATCAGCGTCGAGGCCTATTTCCGCGACAGCCTGGCGCGGCTCACCGCCGGGGACCGGGCGCGCAAGCTGGTCTTCTATTGCCTGGCCGACTGCTGGATGTCCTGGAACGCCGCCAAGCGCGCGCTGACCTACGGCTATTCCCAGGTCTACTGGTATCCCGAGGGAACCGACGCCTGGAGCGCCGCGGGCCTGCCCCTGGCGCCGAGCGAGCCGGAGCCGGGCGCCGACTAACCCTGCGGCGGGCCGGGCCTACTCCAGGTGGCCCATGATCTCGCGGGCCAGGGCGAAGACCCGCTGCTCCAGCAGGACGGGCTGCTCGCAGATGTAGGTCAGGGAGCGCTCGCGGTCTTCGTAGATCCGGGTGTCCCACAGCCGCTGCTGCTCAAGCTCCTCCCGCTTTCCCTTCTCCGCGGCCGGCAGCGCCTTGATCTCGCCCGCCAGCCGGCCGAGCCTTTCGGCCAGGGCGCGCTGCTTGCGGGTGAAGCGGGTGATGCCCGAGATGATCGAGGCGCGCTCCCGGTTGACGATGTCCAGGGTCGCGGCGAAGAGCAGGGTCAGCCGTTCGTTCCTCTCGGCGCCGAGGCCGGCCGCGAAGTCGGCGATGGCGGTCTTTGCCGCCTCGATCTCGGTGCGCCGCGCCGCCAGGTTCCCGGCCACTTGGCTGATCTCCGCGTCCTGCTGCCACTTCTGCGCCAGCGTCTCGACCGGCGGGCCGGCCCAGACCATGCCGGCGGAGATCTCCGGCACCTTGCGCTGGACGCAGGGCCAGTCGGGATCCTCCGAGGTCCCGGCGGACGCCGGGCTCGAAAGCGCCAAAAGCGCCAGAAGGGCGGCCAGCAGGACGCCGCCGCGCCGGCCCGGTCTTGCGGCTCCGTTTCGGATCTGAACCATCGCGACGGCTCCTCTCGTCAGGCCGGCGCGCCGCGGCGCCGCGCCATCATGCCCCGTCCCGGATCATAGCCGTAAATGGCCAGGCCCATGAACAGCAGCGTGCAGCCGGCGACCACGGCCAGCGCCAGCAAGTTCACCTCGCCGTAGAGCGCGAAGCGGATCAACTCCACCGCGTGGGTGAAGGGGTTGAACGAGCAGATCTGATAGAGCAGCAGGCTCGACTCCCGCATTCGCCACAGGGGGTAGAGCGCCGAGGAGGCGAAGAACATCGGGAAGATCACGAAGTTCATGATCCCGGCGAAGTTCTCCAGCTGCTTGATGAAGGAGGACAGCAGCATGCCCAGGGCGCCCAGCATCAGGCCCGAGAGGATCAGCGCCGGAAGCGCCGTCAGGTAGCCGAGCAGCGGCGCGTCGATCCCCCAGGACCAGGCGATCAGGAGGAAGACGTAGACCTGCAGCAGCGAGACGCAGACCCCGGCCAGGAGCTTGCAGCTCAGGAGGTACCAGCGGGGCAGGGGACTGATCAGCAGGGTGCGCATGTTGCCCATCTCGCGGTCGTAGACCATGGAGAGCGAGGACTGCATGCCGTTGAAGAGCTGAATCATCGCGACCAGCCCGGGGGTGATGTAGACCTCGTAGAGCACGTAGGTCTCATACGGCGGCATGATCGAGAGCCCGAGCACCGCCCGGAAGCCGGCGGCGAAGATGAAGAGCCAGACCAGCGGGCGCACCAGGGCGGCGACGAAGCGCTCCCGCTGATGCAGGAAGCGCAGCGCCTCGCGCCAGACGATGCCCCTCAGGCAGCGCAGGTACTGGGCCGCGGTCACGGTGCGCGCTCCGGGCCGCCGACCCCGGTCAGGGCGGTGAAGGCCGCCTTCAGGTCGGCCGCGCCGCTCTCTCGGACCACGGCCGCGGCGTGGTCGTTGGCCAGCACCTTGCCCTGGTGCAGGACGATCACCCGGTCGCCGGGTGCGACCTCGTCGATCAGGTGGGTCGCCCAGAGGATGCCCAGGTTCTGCTCGCGGACCAGGCCGCGGGCGTGGTCGAGCAGGCTCTGCCGGCTGCCGATGTCGAGCCCCACCGTCGGCTCGTCGAGCAGCAGCAGCTTCGGCTCGTGCAGCAGGGCGCGGGCGATCTCGACCCGGCGCAGCTGGCCGCCGGAAAGCTGCCGGACCTTGTCGCCGGCCCGCTCGGCCAGATCGAGCCGGGCCAGCTCGGCGGCGCTGCGCGCGCGCGCCCTGGCCCTGGGCATCCCGTGCAGGGCGGCGTGATAGAAGAGGTTCTGGGCGACGCTGAGGTCCAGGTCCAGGGTGCGCTGCTGGAAGACCACGCCGATCCGCGCCAGGGCCTCGGAGGGCCGGCGCCTGACGTCGTGGCCGAAGACCCGGATCGCGCCGCTGCGGTTGTCGTAGAGCCGGGTGACCAAGGAGAAGAGCGTGGTCTTGCCGGCGCCGTTCTGGCCCAGCAGCACCGCGAACTC
>JAAUYG010074479.1_pt1 | contig 11201 bp, 5 predicted proteins | sample 7278091 | NCBI WGS metagenome assembly JAAUYG01 (sample SAMN14350201, study PRJNA611818) | marine sediment metagenome | isolation source: surface marine sediment (0.6m) | place: French Polynesia: Moorea | collected 2018-08
CTGCAGCAAAAAACACATCACATCAAATTCACACCAAATGCCTGATAAAACATCAAAAGATCATCCAAAAACATTAAAATTTGAGTGATATTCCGGTCTGTTTGGCTGCCGCACATACGTGAATCGCCACTTCCTTGTAGACAAAGGTCCACACGGTTCCTGTTTACCGTATATATGCGTATTGTAGGTACCGGACGACAGGAAATTTATTGTTGAAATTAATAGACGCACACCCAAGCCCTTGCACTCGCGCACTGCCCTTCTATTAGGACATATACGGTTAGTTTAAGTTTTGACTGATTGACTAAGAAATTGACTTAAGTCAAAACTTAGACTTAAGTATTTTCAAGATCACCAGTTTAAATCCATCGACCAGTAAATACCTTGTATTTACAGGTGTGTTGACTGTCCACATTTGCTATTGATTGACAGAATCAGATGTACAGGGGCTAATCATGCTAGGGTAATGTCAGCCCAAAGACAGGAAATGAACAAGGAAAATCCCATCAACGGATTATGGGCCAATGCCATGCCTAGGAATACATCTAGCGATTATAAAGGAGACACGAACATGACTTTTGGTCTAAATTTATCGTGACATTTGAATTTGATATCATGTACCAAGTTCCATTATTGTTAGTTTGTGATCTGACCTTAAATTTTACTTATCATACGAGCAAATAGGTTACAGTCACTGTGGTCCCTGCGACTTAACATGTTTAAGACCCCTCCATTTAACAATTCCCTGCATTTTAAGACCACCTATCAGTGACACCATTCTTATATTTTCAATGCAAATATCACTTCATTTTAAGACCACCCCCAATTTAAGACCATATTTTCTGACTGAAGGGGTGGTCTTAAAATGCAGGGACCACTGTATTCTATTTACTTATATTTATTATCGCTATATATGCTGTATGTTCTTCCTCTATAGTTTGAGCAATGTAAGCATAGTGGAAGTACCATTATACATGTGCCGGCTATTAATCTCTCTAAATTTGTTGCCATCATTTGGCCAATACTTTTCAAAAGGAAATCTTTGTTGAGATTTTAGAATTGGTGTATTTTAATACCTACAAGAGTGTCATGAATTAAGTTTTTTAACAGATGGAGAAATCCTGGATGAATCCTCAAAGCAGACAAATAACCACTGAAATACAAAGCCTAAAGTGGCTTTGAGAGTATGTCCTTCATGCATGTATGTTTCGCGGGTTTGGCAAATGTGCGGATCACGCTTGGGTGGAAAAGTAATATACAGGGCTCCACATGGGTAAAACATGAAGTGCTATGCAGCCACTTTAAAAGTTGTTAACTTTGACGTGAGCCTTGATAAAAACTGTAGAAAGTGACATCAAAACGTTATAAAGAATTGACATTGAAATTTTATAGAAAACGAAGATTGACATGAAAGTAAAATAAAATAATTATATTATAAATCTATATATAAATATTTATAAAATGTGGTGTGATGAGGTAAACTTAATGAACTTAAGTAACTTAAAATGTGACATGGGACAGAAAAAAAACAATAAAAAGTGACGTGTCACACAGCATAAAATATTTTGACCCATATAGAGCCCTATATATGCAGCCAGACTGCCGTGATTTGTGGTAATGAAGGGCACTGTTCAGACGACTACAGTTGCAATACGCAGCGTGTAGTGGCTTCGTTATCGAGAATATACATGATGTAGTCCCAATTAGCGCGTTAAGGGTTAAAATGATTTGTTTTCAACGAAAATTACTTCCTGTGAAAATTTGGTTTTTGTATTGCTAAAAAATGTAAAACTCTCCTTTTAATCATTCAATCTTAGTCTAAAACTGATTCTACAAATATGGCATTGGACATGTCTTGTTACGCAACTGTACCCAATAGCTGGTTCGTGCTCAGATATAAAGACACAATAATTGGAAGAAGTCCTGAAGTTTCACTGGACCCCAATACCGTTTGAATGGCAAGAGCTTGGATGGCCGCAAACTCAAGAAGAGCTACAAACCCAATCTTCAAGGCAGCAGTCAAATTCCACATTATACAGTACTGTTAAGTTACTTCTTATTTAACTATACAGTATGTACTGGGTTTTCTACCAGTAATACAATGACCTTGCTCCAGGGACAATTGTGTAACCATGTGGACCAATTGTCATATGGTACATGGTATAAATTGTCGAAGTCGAAGGGACTTTGTCCAATCTGTAACATGCGAAGTCGAAGTGAGTTTGAAGTTGAATCTGTAACATGCAAAATTTTCAAGACCTTTTAGTTTTTTGTCTGGTTATGTCCGGAAAACTTTCCCGCCAAGGGGTTGCAAATACACTCTATTCAAATCCTCTGTGACCCCCAACACCACTCTCTCATCATACCTGTCCGTGTATCATTTGTTATATTGATAACATGTTATAAATGTATTACTAAATGCTGGTGAGTCTTGTTTTAATTCCACGAACCAACATGTCTCCAACACAGTGCGTTGCCATTCTGAGGAAAGCTCTTTGAAACGGACACGTCACATTTATCATAATTGCATGACAGAAATTGATACAGGTGCCTGAAACATTACGAGTATTTTTTTTTGTCCTTTTTGTGACGTGACAGGCTATGAATTATAGATTAACATCGGCGTGAATCTGTGGCGGAGGTGACAGGCATACTGTCCAGGCTTTTCAGATCCTATGGAATAGGTTCAGATTGATTTTCCGTGTACTTCACACGTTCTGTGAGGACCTACTGAATAACTTACATCGTTACCAGTCAGCTCACAGCGGTGCTCTTCAAGGGTATCACCTACACGCATGTATATCGTCTTTTTGGAATGGGGTATATCGCTAAGATGGTTCAATTTCTGTAGGATGTAGGATCAATAGATAAATAAATAAATTTATTTCTCAATCCTTTTTCCTGTGGAAACGTATTCTTAAAAAATCTTAAGTCTGGTAGCAATCTTAAGCCAGGAAAGACAATGTTTGCCATGGCGATTAGTGAACTTAAGCTTGGGAAAGACAGTGTTTGCCATGGTGATTAGTGAGCTTAAGCTTGGGAAAGACAATGTTTGCCAAGTGATTTGTGAGCTTAAGTTAAATGTTTTCTAGGCTTAAAATTTTTCCACAAACTGGCCTCAAAAGCCTTCAAAAATTTTTTTTTTACATAAATATAAAAATTCATTATGCTATGAGTGAAAACAACAGGATAAAGAAGTTTTTCATACACACACATAAAAAAATTGAATACGTTTATTTTCATAACTAGTGAGAGCTATTCGCTCTATTGGCTACCTATTAATCACCGTATTCCTATTTCATGATCTGACATGATAATGAAGTTAAAAGTCACCATGCATCATTATTTTGTATGGATTTTGTGGGCCAGTACCCCCTTAGCACTTGAGTTGCAGTTTTGCTGCTGCTTAATTGGGAGTCAAATTATCTATTGGCAAATGATCAAATGTTTGGTGGTAATTAAATTTTCTGCTATTTTGAATTCATTCAGGCTTGTTTCTTGAAATGTACTTTTTTTCAATTGTTTGGGGGTGGTCTAATTTGAAATAGATTAATTCTTCCCATAATTCCAGCTCTAGCCAATGACAGGCTCTGCCTGGTTGGGTTATAAGACCACCCAGACACTGCCTGGTACGGGGTGGGGTGGGGTGGGGGAGACTTCTCTTCCACATCACCTACCCCCAACCCTTGTTCATTCAGAAGTAAATGGATTTATTAGACAGCATGCTAACACATCTCCACTGATGTTGAGAGTACAGACAGGGTCTGGAATAGATTGTTCTTATCTCCCTATTGTCTTGCATTTTAGATTCCCATACTGGAGGAGTGTCATGGGGATATTTAGTAGCACAAACATCATACATGTGTATGCAGACTCCTGTGTTACAAGGAGTCATGGGGCCCTAGTGATATTGTCATGAGAAATGTTTATGCCAAAATTTGGTGTCATATAGTCTACTGCTCATACACAATGGTCTATTGCAGTGTTTAGACCAGGGATGATATAGAGATAGAGAAAGATCTTTCTTAATGTTTATGTATAGACATGTGTCATAAAATCTCTACCATGCCCAATCAGAATCTTTATAACAAATATAACTGACCAACCAGAAGAGGTTTTAGAAATTTAAATGTTTAAATGAAAGGATTCTGATTTGTCGGCAGAGCCTATAAGGCCCCATCTAAAAAGTTGCCTGAGTAATTGCTATTGGTTGTATTTAGTTTGCTGTACTGGTATCAATTCTTAATATTTCTCTATGATTGTTTCATTTCAAGTTTCCATGTTTTTTTTTCATTTCAGGTAAGTCAAGTTACTACTTATGTGGATGGGAGATCTGTTTGAATGGAAGAGACTGGCTTATCATGCTTATGTAGGTATTATACATATTATAGTCAGGAAATGATGCTACTGCGTTGAGTGCGTTGTACGTTTAACAGTGTTTTCGGGGGCGGGGGAGGGTTATCATTTATTGTTGCTTGTGGGGTTAAAAGCACTGTTTACCGATTTTGCAAGTCAATACTTGTATTAATTCCAAACTGTTTCACAAGCACGAATTTGATATTTGGAAGGGCATTACATGATTACTATCACAAGATCTTCATAACTAATATGGACATTATGAGAAAAAGGGGTTTATGTCAAATATATTTCTCGGTAAATGTTGAGAAATGTTTGAAGTGAATAGTAAATTAGTCAACACATCAGCCCCCGCCATTGCAATCAGTTTATTTGCATGTTGTGGAGCTTGGCTTTTGATCTGTTCAGAGTAAGTTTGCATTTCTAATTGCTCTGCGGAAATTGTATTGGGATTATGTCAATACCATGACTTCGCTATAGATTATATCTAAGATTCTGGCAGGGATTGGATGCTTAATGCACTATAACTAGGTACCAGTACCTCAAACAGAAAAAAAAAATACATTGCAGTTTCTAAGGTTCTAACCTTCTGCTCACCTTGTAGTCAATAATACACAATACAAGAGATACTGTACTCAAAAGTGAATTTGTAGAGTAATTTTTTCAAGGAGTTTTAAGCGTACAAAGATCGATTTGAGGTTAACAGCAGTCTTGGTGGTCACAATCAACACAGCCTAACCCTTCCTAATGTGGCCCCAAAAAATTTGCTCCTGTTACTAGAAATGTGTTGGCACAATTTCTAGGCAAATAGGCTGTCCTTAATAGAGGGAGACTATTAACTAAACTACAAGGTATCTAGTTTCTAGTTTTGGAAAAGATTAATTGGTATGAAATTTTGATCACAGCTGACCAAGAGAAATTCCAATTCCATTATTTCAACCTGCAACATATTACTGAATGAGGTTGTGAGATGGGAAATTGTCCATTGTCTGTCTGTTCGTCTTGCTGTGTATCGACGTGCACGATTACCGTATTTATTCTATTAAGTACACAGTGCCCTTAGAAAAAATCTGAAAGGGTTTATTCATGAAAAACAATGTGCCCAGTGGAAGTTACTTGCAGTTTAACACTGATAGGATATAAGGGATAGGACACTGCCGAAACCCCAATACAGTAGTCCCCCTCTAAAAGGAACACCCCTCCTGCCAAACAATTCTGTCCTTGTTTCAGAGAGGTGTCCTTTCTTGAAAGGGAGAATCACATACATTCGTAGTACATGTGTACTTGCTACCAAGAATTTGTCCTTTCTAGAGGTGTGTCCTCTCCAGACAGTGTCCTTTAAGAGAGGGACCACTGTATAAATCACATTTTCGTGCTTTTTAGAGGATGTGATTTTAATAGAATAAATATGGTACATTTATCTTGATATTACAGGTGCATGGCTTGCTATACTCAATATAGCGTGATTATTTTAATTTTCGGTATAGCATTGTATGCTACACAAAAAAAAATTAGGCACCCAAGCAATAAATGATGAGATTTGCCTGTAGTAAATCTTATCATTTGTTGGTTAGGCTACAGTTAACTGTTTTGTATAGTATAGTCATGATAGTTACATATTAAAGTCTTCGGAGTGAAATTATTTCAACTTTCAAGATGCCATTTTAATAATACAGCCAGTAATAATATAGCCACCTAAGAATCTTAAGTCAACTTAGAAACAAAATCATGGGTATAATTTTCTGGCTAAAATTTGAGTTTCTAATGGGATCAAAAACTAATTCCAGCATTTTATTGATACATTTGTATAATATAGTAGTCAGTAAATTATCCGTATACAGTGCATGTATCACCATGAGGTACCAGTATCTTCGCAGCAAGAGGAAAGGATGAGTAATGAAATTCTTTGTTGCCATGGTTACAAAAATTTTGCCACGTATGATGTGCACATTATTTTCTGCATACCTCATCTCAAGCACGTTGGACTATTGACATAACTGCTACTAAGGCAAGATGAATTAAAGTAAAAATCATGATGAACTTTTGCCTATGGCGAAAGAAAAAAAAAAAGCATAACAGGGCTTTATATCACCCGCCTCTGGACCAAAGGCGCAGACCCTTCCCTGAGGCTCCCTATCTTTCCATTGGCAGAAACATGGCGGCTATATTTAATAAACCGCACTAAAACGTGACAGACATGGACCTGGCCTTTGTAAAGATGCCGTTGTCCCGCTCATGGTCTAAATGGATTTCGGATATTTATCTTGGCATAACTGTCACTTTTGTAATGCCTTGTCTTGTTGGACCAGATTTTGTTACTACCATGTCCTCAGGACAGGAATATAGATATCTTTTTTTTCTGAGGGTCTCGAATATTATATTTTGGAAATCAGCCATGATTTGGTGCCATAATTGTAGTGCCTGAACTATGATATGACCTTTCAGTGTATTTTGGCATTGCCTTTTGTGTGATGCAATTTTCGTGTAGGAAAAGGTCCCTTGAAGATAATTCATATCCCATGTAATTTTACGGGGCGCAGATTCTGCGTTGCGCAACAAAATGTGTATCTTAACTTGGACTTTGGCCTATTGAACTGTGTGCTTCCACCTTATTGGGCATGCATTGATTGTTTTTTTGGCGAAATTAAATCCAGGCAAACTCATACCCTTATCCCTGTAGGCTACCGGTATATACCTGTGTTGGCTTTGATTCTTGATAGACTTGAACTATATTTCGTACTGAAGAACATTTTAAATACATGTACCAAATCCCTCGAGTGACCACAGAACTAATGAAACAATTAGAATGTTTATCGGTATATGACAGTTTCAGACTTTGCTCTTATTTCACAGATTTACATTTATGCTTGGGCGGTTGACAGTATTTTCATAGCATTTACATTTATGCATGTTCTGTAATTCTTTTCTCAGTCTACAATAATATATTAAGCATCACAGATTCTGATATACACTACACAAAAAGGTTAAGGATATTACATATCCTTAACTTTTTGGTGTAGTTCATACATATGCTATGAGTACACATATAGCATGTATCAACTACACAAAAACGTTAAGGATATTTAATATCCTTAACATATTTGTGTAGTGTATATATACTGGGTAATATCTAAACTTCAGTTGACATTCCTTGAGAATGCAAATTAGATGAATACCTGAGCATAATTAAGTCAGGTTTTTAATGAAAAGAAATGTTCGTGATCATTTAGATATATTAACCATGAAATTTTCCGGCGTTTGATGAAATCTGAACCATGATTGAAGCACGATATCCTCCATATGACATGTGACCATCTGTGTACGTGCATGCAGCTACCTCTGACGACATTGGTGAATTTAATTTAAAGCATGCTTGACGGATTGCCTTGCAACCTAATCCCATGGTCAGCCATTGTGGGGAGGCAGTCCAGCGGCGTGCCGACGCCGTAGAGAAGGGATCTGTAGCTATCGGATCACACCTTGGGGATGCCAAGACCTCAAGGACTCAGCCACTGTGCCTGGACAGCGATACAGAAGTAATAACGCGACATTTCTTTTCAGCGTTATCTTCGGTATCTTCTAAAGAAAACCGACAGCTATGCCCTTTACCTTGGCGTCAAAGACAGAACAACTCCCAGAGGAGGTGAATATTGAAGGTCGTGAAAGACAAAGGCATAAATAACAGAAAGGGAATAATAAGTAGGGAAGAATAATAGCCAAGGAAGGCTCCAGGAGCAGTTATCCTTTAACAAGAATCATTGCAGTATGGGAGTGACATTCACCCCCACCCTCCCCACCCCCAAGCCCCCACCCCAAGCCAAAAACGATAACAGGGCATCTTCTTGGCTTCTCTATAATGTCAATTTGATGATGCAGAATTACTCGAACTTAAAGCACAGCTTGCTTGATGAATGGGCATATAAAGATCGGAAGTGAGCACTAAATCATATAAACGTTTTTTATGTCTTTTCATAGTGTCATCCCACGCCCTTTAAGCGATTGGGCTATTGCCCTGAAGACGTATGACCTACTTAGAAAGACCACATATCCCCCCAGATTCACACTTTGCGTGGGTGTATCAAAGACTCGTATTAAATGGAGATTGGTAAGGAAATTCCCCTCGTTGTGGGTGTTAAGCTCCACCTCCGCTCTATACGTGGGTAAGCATTAGAAGGTGATGATTGGGTAACACAGAGTGGGTGTCTGCTCTTCAATTTATATCCATGTTATTGCTGCAGAACATGGCCTTCTGTTTACTAGAAATATGACATAATAGCTTGTTTACTGTTTGTCGCTGTGTAGTAGTAGTAGTAGTAGTAGTAATAGTAGTGGTAGTAGTAGTAGTAATAGTAGAAGTAGTAGTAGTAGTAGTACATAGTAGTAGTAGTAGTAGTAGTAGTAGTAGTAGTAGTAGTAGTAGTAGTAGTAGTAGCAGTATAGAAGTAGTAGCAACCTAAAAGTAGTACCAGTAGTAGCAGTAATATCAGAGTTGTAGTACTAATAGTAGTGCATTTCCATGAAGTGTTGCAAAATTCAGTCAGCGCTTTTTTTTTTGGAAGGGAGGGGGGGAGGCTGAAGGTCAACACCACTGTGGATTATGTATCTTACCACATCCTGTAACATGTATGAGGAGTTATGGGTCATGACTGAATGGCCACAATTGGTCAACTTAGAAAAAAGCTATGGTTATTGTACTTACAGACCAGTAAATGTACACATGGAAAGTTTGTCTTAAATATGTTAAAATTCTCTTTTGAAAATACAAAATGTATAATCTTTTAATGTCTATACATTGTTGCCGAACTTACCTGCTTACCGCTACTAGAAAGTCAACAAAGCTCTGTCTGTATTACAGAACTTACCATGCTAATACCACTACTAGAAAGTCAACAAAGCTCTGTCTGTATTACATACTTAAACGCCTTGACTCTTTTTGCTTGTAGATGTATTTATAGTTCCTGCCTTCATACGCACCTATATTTAGCGCTTCCTTATATGTTTAGGCATACTGGGAAGGCCTGTGAAATGCATATATTTATATGATTTATCCCACAGCCTGAAGACTACATGCCTTGGCTAATATATTAAATCACCCAAATGTTCATTCAATTAGTGCAATTACAGAGAAGATAGTTATCTTTTTGCAGGGATCTTCATCATGTTCGCCCCCTGGTGGCTCATCAAGCAGTTTTTACCGACGTAGATATTTTTTTCTCCCTTAATAGTTAATTCTCATTACTGACAATATCATCTGGGTTACCTTGGAGACTGATTGATGTCTGAAGTAGCCAGATAATATAATAATAAAACGTAAAAAAAAAAACGCTCACTTTGCCTGCGTAAAAATTATCGCCCGGATTCCTCGTCCGCAATTACAGAATCGCTAATGATTCTGATTGGCCAGCCTGTGAACCTGTCATAGTTCCGATGTAGGACATTAGCACTTGAAGTGTACCACAGCACCCCCCACCCCCATCCCACCCCCCTTCCCTCGGCCTAACCCTCATGTATGGACGAGAAGGCCTGGCATCAAAGGGAGTGCGCTGTCACAATCCGCGAGACTGTCCCAAATGGCACCTACTGCTGAAGTGGAAGCCTAAAGTAGGCGCTGAGGTGCCTCTTCCCGGGAGAAGCCGTCCCTTCTACCATCAATCTTCATCAGAGAACAACAAGGAACGGGGAATTAAATTCTACATTTATCAATACTCCTACTGCCAAGTGTGTGTGTTGTCTCTGTTTGTGTGTGAGGTTCCAGCATCCGAAATCAGAAGACGATCGAGAAATTATAATATGCCGTTATCTGTGATGGCTAAACAAGCAAAGGATTTGGTCTTTATATAACTAAACTAATCTTTGGTCGCCATGAATCGAGAATCATTTTCTGCAATTTGTCTTTCATCTATACATGCTAAACTTTTGGCATTATGATGTCTGTTTTGGTGGCGGTGTGACCGTTAGAACATCAATCATAATTTTATCTGGCAAGTTGAGATTATTGCCACTCCACTTTGACAGCTGGACACTGCGGTATCGGTGTCTTCTGACCTGTTGCCGGGAGTAATCGTTCGACATAATCATATCGCTGTGGCACGTGTCAGTTTTGTACAGTGTGCTTAGAATACGGCAGCTCCAGCATAGGGTTTTCACCACTTGTAAAGGCACTGACATGTTTCAGTCTTAAAAGCTGATCATTTCATTACTGCCTTGGTTGGCTTAACTTGCCATGGTGTCGTTATGATTTTATCTCTGGATTCTCTGGATCTGTGTTATTTCTCCATACTGTGTGCATCCTGTAATGCAAAGGTTACCAGATTACATTTACCTTTTCCAATTGTTATTTTATGCCAGAAAAATATGTAAATGCATAGAATTTGGTTAGGTGATCCCTTGCAGATGGTTATATATATATAGGGATGTTGATCACATCATATACCATATTTAGTCAAATAAGTGCACATTGTTTTCTTTTGGCCTGTTGGCATTGTCCCAGCCCTATGCTGGTAGCTAAATGGAAAGGAATTCTCTGTTAACCACAGTTTTCTTCCTAAGTTGGCCATTTAAAATTTAGCCTTAAGGCACTGGTGTGCATTTAATGGAAATGAAAAAAATATGGTATCAGTGGATAAAGGCACAGGCATATAGGACTGGTGCTGCAAATTTCTTCTTCCCGACAAATTTCCTATGTGGCTTGCTTGGGAAGAAGACCGATGTTGGAAAAAAAACTCATGAGTACTGAAAAAAATCGAAAAAAGGCCCGTATTCAATTATAGGCCCTATTCAATTTAAGGCCCGGGGGGCCAGGGACTTGAAAAAATAAAGGCCCGTATTCATTTTTAGGCCCGGGC
>JAAUYG010186378.1_pt1 | contig 11201 bp, 9 predicted proteins | sample 7278091 | NCBI WGS metagenome assembly JAAUYG01 (sample SAMN14350201, study PRJNA611818) | marine sediment metagenome | isolation source: surface marine sediment (0.6m) | place: French Polynesia: Moorea | collected 2018-08
CAGGAGACCTGCAGCTCTACGTTTGCTTGCAAGAGACGCACTGAGACGCTAAGAATGCGAACGCAAGCCGCTACCGTTCACTGAGGACATCCGGCCATTGTGTTGCGTATTTTCTGGAACCCTCTTCATCTCTACCACACGAGAGACTGCGCGGATGGAAACAGGAATGGGTGTTTTGATAGTTCTGCATCAGAGAGTGTGTTGAAGAATTGACGTTTGGCGTCGTGTCCTTGAGAGGAAATTCAATGAACAAAACGCAAAAGAAAGGGGAAAGCTGCTCCCGTGACCCAGATTTCCTGCAAGAGCACGATTTGTAACGATTTGGTCGTCCCTTGCTCCGTCCTCAGGTCAACCAACAGAACACCCACCCCAGTGCAGCAGTCACGGTTTGGACGTTCAGGCCTGGGAAAAAACAGTGGGTCTGAATCACACCTTTTTCAGGAAAACCGTCATAATTTAGATTTGTATCGGGGAAGAGGGTACAGACACCCTCTGACAAAACCTTGGTCCCTTCCAACTAAAGTTTGTACTAGTGTGGTTGTGTGGAATCATGGGGGTGCGTGTGTGTGATCCCATCAGCCCCCCCAGTCTGTTTCTTCCAAAGTGAAATACATCATACCCTGATGTGCTCAGATAAAATCTGTGGAAGGCCAGATCCCCCTGATGGACGTTTCTCATTGCTTTTCGTTGCCTTGCCTTTTCTGACAATGTCTGCAGAACATTTGTGAGATCAGAGCATTTCCAGAAAGACCAGTGCGGCAATGTCGGGAATCGCATCTTGTTTCCCCCACTGGCATCAGAGCATGCTTTCTGAACCGACCTGACGGTGTTCATGGCAGAACGAACCCAATTTTTCACCTCAAGATACAGATCTATGTTTTAGGGGAGGCCGTAGTATGTCGGGCTCAATGCCATTCTGCTGGCAAGATTGTGCCCACAAATGGTGCTTCGACTTGTTGAGCAGAAGTTGTCAAACTTGGTAATTGAAGAAGTCAGAAATGTTCCCCTTCGGTGTCGTTGCTGGTGGAATGTGTCCTCGGATAATGCAACCTAAGTGGTCCTAAAATCGTGCTGATATGGGCATTGAATAGATGGTCATTATGCTCGAATAAGTCACTTCAGTGCAGTTTTAACGTCTGCTACAGAGGAGCTCACTTCAAGGAAAACGAAAAGGAATACGTATGTACACACAGAGACCGGCTCAGGAAGGAGACTGGGCTTGTTTACCGCCTTGTTTGCTCATGAAGTTGCCTCCGCGCAGTGTGTTGGTAAACAACAGCCCACGGACCAAACTTTTGCCCAAAAGGGGAAATGCAAGAAACTGAAAAATAAACAGTTGTAAAAGGAGATCCAACACGTAGTAGCAGTCATTGTCACACATGTTAAAAGATAAAATGTTTGTCTTCTACCTGGAGGTTTGGTGCTCTGCCTCACGCAACCCGTATAGCTGGTTTATGACTCGCAGGTACATGCAAAGAAAATATGGCAAGCACAATTGGATTGAAATGCCCCTTTGAAGACGACCCTGCTGTATTTACCGTTTGGTGTTCGATACTGACACACGAGAATCAAACGATTCTGAAAGATATGCTGCAGAAGCCAAATCTGGAATGGTGTTACTCTATTGAGTTCTGCAGTTTCCTTTCCAGCCATTCTGGCTCCCAATGCAAATTGTTGTCCTGAGGTGCACCGACTCAAGTCGACAACTGGGTGAACCGCTCAAGGAACCAAAAGGGAAATTTGATCACTGCCCACAGCGAGATCTATTTGGTGTTCCACTTTCTGAAAGCCTCTCAGAAGAGTTTTTTTCCGCAAATTTGATTCTTTTCCATCAAGGAGGTCGGCCCTCTTTCACTTCCTGGAGGGGAGATTAGCCTCAGACTGTTGTCCACGTTGATCTCAGGCAAATCTGTGCGAAATCCTTCCCTGCGAGAAATTGGTATTGACCCGAAATTCTGCACGTGTGTGGAGGGCTCACTTCGCCTGATATTTATTCAACTTGGCCTGATGTTTTGCATGAAAAGATCCCTTGTAACAAGATACATTTTTCATAACTCTTGGCCGTACCGCACACGAACGTTTTATTGACCTGGCTGTGCAGGTATTGAAGGGATATGTAAGCACCCCATTAATCCCATTAACCCTGGGTCAACTGGACTCAAATGTTGAGCAACACGGGGGGCAACGCAAATGTTTCACAATTGTGTCTGGCTTCTGACAGCTGGACCAAAAAATTATTGGTCCCAACTGGTGGGAATCGCCCAGTTCTCTTGCAAACCATCTTGGCCTTACTCAATTTGACCCACCAAACACCGCAGACAACCTTTTGACGCACGAACCATTGTTTTCGTTTCTAATTTTCTTCTGCCTTTTCAGAAATCGTGGACGGTAACGTGAAAATGACGTTGGGTATGATATGGACCATCATCTTACGATTCGCCATCCAGGACATCTCAGTGGAAGGTACGTCGTACAAACAACAAAGTTCTTCACGCAACCTGTGTCGTGTTCGTGCCATAGCACCAGCTGGGTCACCAAATATTTGGTTCAGTCCTTTTGGAAAACATCCAGGCCTCACACAACGTCCAGCAAGAAGACGTATGCTGAGGGGAGGGAGATGGAACACGTTTGTTTGGGGATTTCGGTTGAGCTTTTCCACACCTGACACCACTAGACCTGTTTGTAAACCGATCGGAAGCTGATATTGATTGTGGTGGGTGAGGCTTGTCAACCAGTGATGAAAGGCGAAGTGGTGTGAAGGAGAGAGGGCGGGCGGGGCTGGCGAGAAGCAGATTATCACGAATGATGAAGCACGGGTTACGTGTTCCATTCACAGTTCCCGTCGAGCTGTTACAAGGTTCTCTTGTCAACGACCCGACACTGCAATTGTACCTGCGTTTGACAAATGTGAAATCAATGGAAATCTTTACGAAAGTCACTGAGCTCTCCAATTTGGCATTTCCCAGTTGGCATAAGAGAACCTTTGTATCTTGATTCGCCTTTGGAAAATTGATACACCAAACCTGCAAAGCGAAACAGAGTGGTTCTAGAAATTCTCAATTCAATCCTTTCCCAGCGTGAAAATGGCCACACTGGGTGATACATTTGGGGCGCAGGTGCCCATCCCATCAGTTCACAATCAGATCCAGATCCATCTGTTGCGCAAATCTCTGGGAATTAGGGCTGACACCTGTAATGCAGCTGGGTTCAATTTCATCCTGGGTCCAGTCGTGTGTGGCTCGTCAGTGGTCTCAAAGCACGAGAAATGTCGCCATGTTATCTTGCTGGTGGCGGCAGAATGTGAGAACTGCCTTGAAGTGGTTAGTGTCAAACACTGTTGACCCCCTCAAGCCTTCGCGGTAACAGTACCCCGACAGGTAACTAAACAAGCGAACGCGAGAAAGGGTTAAATACTCGAGGTACGCGACTGATACACATAACACCCTCAGCTTCTGGAGTCTGGGCCTGAAATGTGAAGGAAGAGTGGATGCAGGTTGTGCAGTCGTGGTACAGCCGCTTCAGGGGTAGAACTCTGCAGTAAATCACAGTTGAAGCGAAGCCGTACTCTTCCATGATAACAAGATAAAAGCGAGAAAAATCTCTCCCAGCGTTTCAAGCTGATAATGTTGGTGCAAGAACCAAACTTTGCTGGAATTTCTCTCTTCATGAGACATTTCGCGAAACGTTTCTAAATTCAAAGCCAAAAATTCTAGGTTTGCAATTCGGCAAAAGTTGGATTGTTTGGAGATGCACAGTTCGTGAGCAAGTCAAAAGCAGCAGTTGTGAACCCATTTGGCCTTCGGAGGGAAGCATTTCCTGTGCGCACCAGGCCAACAACACCCATTTAGCTCCCGATTTGCACCTCTTCAGTCGCTAAATAGTTTCACACACCCCGGAGCTTTGGTTCCTTGTTGAAAGGCACGTTTCTCGCATTCTGATGCCCACTTCAAATTGCCGTGTATGGTATTTGGGTGAAATGAAGTCGCATGACATTTTCTCTCCAAGGAAATAAATCTGGCCCGCAGTTCAAGAAAATGTACATGTTTTGAATTGACAAATTTCGTTCTCTCACCTGACAAGCTCATCCATCTGAACACTGATAAGACTCAACGGAGTTTAGATTCGCTGCGTGAAAAAAAGGAAAATATTATTCATGTTGAGAAAGTGTGGAAGTTTACAAAAAGATATTTTGTTTCTTCACTCGCATCTGTTGCCGTCTACTCCCAGTTCTGCATCCAGATGTCTTCTTAGCTCAAGGATCTCTCACCCGAAGACCATGAATTATCTAGTGTTCCGGTACTTCTTGTTTTGGGCTCATTACTTCGCTGCCTTTGAAAAAGGCGCGAAGTAGTATTGGAGCAGCCGTGGTTCAGGCTTGACGAGACCTATGCTTCACCTCCCCACGGATGCCCCCCCCCCCCCAGCCAGCCTTCAACCAAGTAACGACCAAAGGCAAACTGCCCCCCCCTGGACAGTGCCACACCCCCATGGGAGTTGCCACCCCCCCATGGGAGTTGCCACCTCCCCCATGGAAGTTGCCACCCCCCCCCACTGTGGCGTATAGCGATGGTGGCAGCGAAGTACATCTGCCTTTCGGGCCAAATCTCTAGTTTTCTGATGTTGACTTTTATCTTCGAGTTAGGGACGACGCATTTGAAACTTCCTCACGACCACTAGGTTTTGATTGCATGAAACGCAGAAGAGAAATGGACCCAAAAAAGCATTGAATCTCCCAACAGATACCCATGTGCGTGCAAGACGTACGAATGATGGCCATCGTACATGTAAATGCATCGCAACATGGCCAGCAGGATGGAATTTGTCTGTATGCACAAGTATTTGATGAGGAAATGCGCATAAAAAGGCGCATTGTTAGCAGTACAATTGAATGACAATGATCTCAGGGCCGGTGGAACTTTTTAATGTAATACCTGACGTGAACAACACACAAAAGAACAATCTGATTTCGAGTTAAAATCATCATAACATGTTGACTTGGCGTTGTTGGGCTGTATTTGTGGAAGAGATTCTTTGATTTGCAGATGCGTTCCAACCAATGCTGCTTCTTTCGCCCTCAGTATAATCCATTCTTGTCTTTGATTCTTGAGGGCAACCAACAGGAAGTACTGTTGTCTCCTGTACCTTGGCAATGGAAGGGGGTTGCATTGAGATGGGCCAGTCCGGTTTTCCACGGGGTGGGGGAGGGAGAACTAAACCTGGCGTAGTCAAAGCATTGTGTACTGCACTAATCAAGGAAATATTTCTTTTACAGAGATGACAGCCAAAGAAGGTCTCCTGTTGTGGTGTCAGAGGAAAACAGCTCCATACAGAAACGTCAACGTACAGAACTTCCACATGAGGTAAAAATAAGTGGTCGTGTCAACTGGAATTGTCACCGTTCCTTGAAGTATGGTTGACAAATTCGGAAAAGTAAATGGATTTTATGCTGTGCACTTGTCACCGCATTACTGAAACAGATGTTTTATTGATGACAACGATGGCACTCGCCTAAAACTTAATATTCTGCACATTGTATCATTTGCAAAATGACATTTCTGAGCAAAATGTTTTCAATTGAATGATATTTACTGAAACACATTGCACAATGTCAAACAGACAAATTTCCATGGCGAGAATTCTTGCGGCAGCAGTCCTGAAAAGAAGACGTGTCCTGGAGTGAGAGGAAGTGAAGGATTCCTAAGCTTCCGCTTACAAACTCTAGATAAAAGACTGAAACGTTTGATGATAAGCTGTTGCCCACAGGTCATGGAAAGTTGACCGTTTAGACATTCCGTTTTATTCGCGTTCATGGATATGAAAACAATGCATTTGCACTTTCAAAGGTTGTCTGACTTTTTCAGCTGATACTGTTCAACATGGCACAAAAAATTAACTGCTGCTGTTGCGTCCTTGTAGTTGGAAGGATGGTCTGGCGTTTTGTGCGCTCATCCACAGGCATCGTCCAGATCTCATAGACTACCACAAACTGTCGCGGGTAATTCAATGTAGATGTGCCTCTCTTCTGATGAGCTGCTGTGCTGTTTTATCTTCTTGTAGTCTTTCTTATCCCTAGGTTCCCAATTTCTCCATCTAAGTTGAATTTTCCTTCTACTTCTGGGCATCAAAAGAAAACCAAATTTTCAAGGGATTTCTGAGACAAGATTAGGCCACATCAGTAATTTGCAATCATGGTCGAAGGAAAGTTCCCAATTAGGATTTGCAGATTGAAGTTGGAGCACAAAGTGTTGCCAGTGAATTAGTAGCCTGCCAAAGATCACCTGCACCTCTTCATTACTACGGGCCGCAATAACACTGCATTTCCCAACAAAAAGGTGGTGAACAATCTTGCTGGTTACGTTCACTGGCGACACTTTTATCGTCTCATGTGAAAATTGCGCAGATCAGATGTGACGTTACGATGTAGATTGACAAGTGTGGAATGTTGCAAACATATTGATCTCCGAAACTTTTATTGTCGAAGCAAACATATCGCCTTTATATTGTCGGTGCAATTTTTTCAGCAAATTTATGGCAAAAGAAAATTTGTGCAAAACAATGAAATCGCTATTGTTCGCCGGCACACTCTGTTGTGCCTTTTCGATTGTGTCGCGACAAGTGTCCTCATCATTGATGTTTATCAACACCACCAAAGTGCCATAAACTGCACTTAGACAAATATGTTTGCAATGCAAAACAATGTGTTTTCTTCTACATGGTCACAATTTCGGTGCTTTGCACTGTAAATGCGCGATATCATTTCATTCGTGGTTTCTATTGCTTTTCAGTGAGTGTGTAGAAGGCATGTGTAGTTTCAATGCAGTGAACTCAGTATTGTTGTGCAGATATTTTCAATACGTTGGAACACACCAACTCTCAAATGGAAAATATTTTCCTTGCTGAACGATAAATTTCAAGAGATGCTGACAGAAACGCAAACGAACGCGCTTTGTCTTGAAGACCCCAGCTGGAAAAAAAGTTGTGGCAGATCAGTCTCTGAGAGAAAAATAAGCTTGTGTCTTCCAACGGAGTTTTGTGTTAATTTGTTTATAGTCCCTGCATTTGTAGAAGGCGATAGTGTCCCATGCACAGTGCGTGTTTTCGTTCACAGAGGCGTCAGGATCACGCGCGCCGAAACTGCACCATTTTTGTGCTCTGTATCACGGAGGAAAAACTTCAGTTGAAAGCGCTTTCCATCTGATCATCTTTGGCGCAGACTTGTACAAAAACACAAGATGACGGGCTGCGCTGCAGACTTATTTGTTTTCAAAATATCCGTTCTCAGCTGGAAGGTTTTCCCAGTTGTATCGAACATGCTGTTGAAATATGTAGCTGTGCTTGGTTGTGCATGCTTTTGAGTGTAGTTTGTGTTATTTCCTTACAGTTTCAAAGACGGTTTAGCTTTCTGTGCATTGATACACAGACATCGACCTGAGCTTATTGAATATGATAAATTAGGAAAGGTATGTGCATGACGTGAAGCGTACGTATCTTCCGAAAAAAAATATGCAGCAGTCAAGGCATTCTGTCGGTCCCTCCAAGCAACGTCCGAAATGTAAAGTTGTTCAGGGCCTGTTTGGTTTGTAATTCCCAGAAAGAGAAGGAAAAGAACCACCTTTAGAATTGTTGCGTGGAAAAATTTCCCTCAACAAACGTGAAGAGATGTTTGATCTCATGTGGTAGTTTCCTTTCAAAAAGTCACAAAAGGCACGATGGTTGTGCGCTGAGAAAGCCGTGCTGGTCAACGCATTTTTCTGGACATCAAAGCACAACTGGTGCCACTGCACATGTGCAGTACAGTTTTTCTGCCCAGTCCAACCTTATTGAGGGCTTGATGTAAAGTATCTTTTTCTGTTTTCTTTTTGACCAGTGCATTCAACCTTTCAGCTTCTTGAAATGAATACACTTGACTTTGCAGGATAATCCACTTGAAAATCTGAACACAGCTTTTGACATCGCAGAGAAGTACCTGGACATCCCGAGGATGTTGGATCCAGAAGGTCAGTGTTTCTCACTTTGACAATTGAATGTGCCTAATAGGCGTGGAGTTGATTTTATTCAAACACACACGTGTGGAGAAAAAAAAAGGCAGAAAACGCGATGACATGGTGCGAAAGTCGCCCTGTAATTGCTTCAGTTGACAGTTTCGTTTCCTGCGCCACGTCAGAAGACCTCCGTGCCAGACTGCACCACGGCTTATCTTCCTTATTTCACGCGGCGCTCCAAAATAGCGTAATTTTTTTTTCTTGTCCCTGCTACACATGGTGAACTCGGTGGAACAACTTTTCCTCCTCATTTCACGTGGGGACAAAGTACCGTAATTTTGCTCTTGTCCCTGGCAGACATGGTGAACTCGGTGAAGCCTGATGAGAGGTCGGTGATGGCCTACGTTTCGTCGTACTACCACGCGTTCTCGGGCGCGCAGCAGGCAGAGACCGCCGCGAACCGCATCTGCAAAGTGCTGAAGGTCAACCAGGAGAACGAAAGGCTGATGGAGGAGTACGAGCGCATGGCTAGTGATGTACGTGTCCGTTTCATTTCTCATGCTCTTCAAATTTAGAAGCTAGCATGTTCCCAGAATTGCGTTGCGTGATCTGATGGGTGAGTGGTCCACAGACACATGAATGGAACGAACCGACATGAAAGAGCGATGTGGTCAACCGCGCTCGTCTCGTGGCAGGCGCGACTTGAAAAACAATGTTGCCTTTGGAGACAAAAATTTGTCACTTGTGCATTGTGTTCTGAGGGTCTTGCAGAAAAATGTCTGTGCAAATCATAGCGTCCTGGAAACGCGAAAAGTTTTCGCGAGAGTCTTGGTGCGAGGAAGGCAAGTTTTGCAATCCTTCAAACGCACACTGGACACTGCGAAATTTTTGTGGTGCTGATTTTGAGCGGAGTTTGAAATGTCACAATGGCTATCGTTGCAGCTGTTGGAATGGATCAGAAGAACCACCCCGTGGCTGGAGAACAGGACGACGGACAACACACTGCCGGGAACACAACACAAACTGGAGGAGTTTCGCGACTACAGACGCAAACACAAACCTCCGAAGCTGGAGGAGAAGGCGAAGCTGGAGACGACCTTCAACACACTACAGACGAGGCTGAGGCTCAGCAACAGACCCGCCTACATGCCCACGGAGGGCAAGATGGTGTCCGACATCGCCAACGCGTGGAAGGGCCTGGAGCGCGCCGAGAAGGGCTTCGAGGAGTGGCTCCTGTCCGAATTACAGAGGTGGGTTGCACTGCTTCGTTCTGTTGTTTCTAATGGCGAATTCACATGGAAGACAGAAGGGGGGGGGGTTCAGAAGACCAGAAAAGTCTATGGCAATTCTTCACAAGGTTTCATTTGGTGCGCGCTGTTTGACGTGTTTTGTCAGGTCTTCGGAAGAAAGCTTTGGCCTGATCCCCTGGGTTGAAGAAAATGTCGCACAAGAGCAGGAGTGCAAATTTATAGGCTTGCTTGACTTGAAAGTGGTTTTGTTTTCCAACAGGTTGGAGCGTCTGGACCATCTGGCACAGAAATTCAAGCACAAGTGCGATATTCACGAGGAGTGGTCGTACGGCAAGGAGGACTTACTTCAAGCGCAAGACTTCAAGAAGTGTCGTCTCAATGAACTGAAGGTAAGTTTGACTGCGTTGATACCAAGTGGATCAGTTCTGAGAGCTCTAACACCGAATGTAAGCTGACTTTTGCGCCTCCAAGATGCCAGGTAACAACAAGTGACTTTTCGATATTTCAGGCTTTGAAGAAGAAGCACGAAGCGTTCGAGAGTGACTTGGCAGCACATCAAGATAGAGTAGAACAAATTGCAGCCATCGCTCAGGAACTAAAGTAAGATGGGATCTCGATTTTCTTGCATGACAAATTCAGTTTCAATCGTAATCTGTTCTCGAGGACAGTTTTCGTGCAAAATCGCACAGATTTCCGGTTGTGGTGAAATTTTTCAATTGAAAATGTTTCTCATGGGCTGGTGTTGTGTTCATGGTGTTGGTTTTGGACGTTTCAGTGCTTTGGACTATCACGACGTGGCGGCTGTGAACGCGCGGTGTCAGAGAATCTGTGATCAGTGGGATCTACTGGGAACGTTGACTGGACAGAGGCGAACTGCTCTGGATGTGAGTGATGAGCAAATTCTTGCATCATAGTCAATGGAAAAAATATATTCAAGAGATTTGAATGTTCACAGTGCACGAATCTGACTTCCGATTTTAAAGGAACGAACCCAACCGATCTTCATTCAACTTGCAGTGTGATGTGAAAAGCGTTGTTTTCTTGTTTCCAGGAGGCTGAGCGCATCTTGGAAAGAATCGACCATCTTCACCTGGAATTCGCCAAGAGAGCCGCTGTAAGTTCTCAATTCCATTGAATCAAACAGAAAACAAAGCAAAAAAAAAAAAACAAAACAAAAACACAACATTGTGCCCACAAATATCCACTGCTTTCGGCTTTGGGGAGGCACGGAGTTTTGACTGAATGGCGAACAGTAGCAGTGGTTCCATCCCATTGAAAGGTGAAAAGTGACCAAAGCATAGAATCTTGAACAGTGCATCTACGAAAAGCGAGCATTTTGTGTTTCGCAAACAAAGTTGATAGATTTGATGACCTCTGGGCAGATGATGGTTTCAGGTACAAATGTTTTGTTTCTTGCAGCCGTTCAACAACTGGATGGATGGAGCGAAGGAAGATCTGGTTGACATGTTCATTGTGCACACCACAGAGGAAATCCAGGTTTGATTCACAACTCTGTTCATTGTTTGTCGTCTCGCGCATCGTAAAGAATTTTTAAAAGCACTTTTTGTCAGGTATTTAGCCAGTGTGAACATTTTTCTGAGATAGTCAGTCACCCGAAGTAAAACCCAGTGTGTCACCATGAACGTTTCTGGTCTTTTTCCAGGGTCTGATCGACGCCCACGAACAGTTCAAACAGACGTTAGGCGAGGCTGACAAGGAGTACAATGCTATAATCGGGTTGGTTCAGGAAGTACAACGCATATCACAACAATACGGTATCACAGGGGGCGCGGACAACCCCTACACCACTCTCAGCGCGCAGGTAAGATCTCCGCACTCTGGCGTCTCACTTTCACCTCCAAAGGCACTACTACATGGCAAGGGGACGGTCTACTGTTTCTCCAAATGCAGATTCAAAAGTTCCACCTTCTCCCAACGTGACAACGGCAAAAAACAAGTGGACCGTTCC
>JAAUYG010036287.1_pt1 | contig 11200 bp, 7 predicted proteins | sample 7278091 | NCBI WGS metagenome assembly JAAUYG01 (sample SAMN14350201, study PRJNA611818) | marine sediment metagenome | isolation source: surface marine sediment (0.6m) | place: French Polynesia: Moorea | collected 2018-08
AATGGGCCTTGTTGTTAAAACTTAAAACATTTTTTTTTTCAATGGTGTGCGTATAATTTTTAAATTTTTTACCCCTTCCCCCCCCCCCCCCCCCCTCCTAGAGCACGTTGTATGTGAAGATGAATTCAAGTACGCCATCTTGGCCAACAACTGCGTGTGTCCTGCTGTGTCCACTTTGGTTACTCTCCTGCTTCATACCTCACGAGGCGTGTAAGTATTGATTGATGACAATTTTCATATCTATAGACATGTAACATGTATTACTTCTATCACACAAATGATGGAAAATGATTTTCTGCTGTAATTGACCTGCAATTGAAAAAATCATGCCATAGAAGAATCAGTTTACCTTTGTATGCTAATGTCGTTAAACACAAAACTTTGGAGTGGTCTTAAGATGTAGTTTCACTGGATATGAAAAGCAAATTAAAAAATCTACGTCTTTTCTTGCTCAATGCAGTGAGGGCCAGCAGTCATCGGAGGAGTGGATGCGACAATATGGGCGTTACTCCGGCAACGAGATCTACCACATCCAGCTGCGGAACAGTCGATTTTTCGGCGAATACCGAGGGAAAAGTTTCACCTATGCGTCGTTTCATGCTCACAGAAAGTTAGTATGGAGCGACAGCTTAATCGTTTCAGAGTGGGGATAAAAAAAAATGATTACAGTGGTGCCTCACTTAAACATGTGTTAAAGGACACTCTCTAGAGAGGATACCCCTCTAGAAAGGACATATTCTTGGCAGCCTGTACTGAAAAAGTGTGTAATGCTCCCTCTCATCAAAGGATACCACTCTAATAAGGACAGAATTTCTTGGCAGAAGGGGTCCTTATTAGAGGTATTAGACTACTGTACTTTTAGGCTCTTTTTCTGCACAAGCGTCATGGCTGGCCAAGTAGGGAGTATTTGGTACCACAAAAATTTGCAACATAAACAGTCCGGTTTCATTTGGAAGCCAGACTACCCTTGGTCATATGACCACCCTTTACCCAATATCATTCTGTCATATAAAGCTTTGACCAATCATGAGGTGGCATGGTTTCCGCGCCTTTTCGCTTCTTTCGGGTATCTTCAGAACAATTTTCCCCCCAAGGGGTTTAAAATATTCCCAATTGAGTCCAGCATCATGTGAGCGATGAGGCAGAAGATAAAATTCCCGCACACTGGATTCAAGCACACGTACAACCCATCAATCTGAAAGCCTGACATCCTCCTGCATGGGTAGTGCACCAGTCATAATATGATATGGGTAAAGAAAGGCCGTTTTGTCTTAATAAAAGTAAAGTTGATAAAAAAGTGGTAAGCAAGCCCCCCCCCCCCAAAAATTAAATTACACTTTTATCCCTGTAACATATTGTGCATGATTCCAGATTCAAGTGGGGTACAAAGATTTGATGTGATAACATATGGTCATCGAGTACAATGCAGGCATAAAAATTAAAATTTAACAGAAACATTTTTTTAACTACAACAATAGGCCCAACTTATATTTCAGCAAGCTTGCAAGCTCAAAACTTTTATCAAAGTACACATATGCAGAAGAAAATGTGGTTTTCGCATTGGGTCAGTGACTACTACTTCTGTTGGAAAATATGTTTTTTTTCCTTTTCAAGAAAGGTTTTCTTGTATGTGCTATCAAGAAAGGTTTTCTTGTATGTGCTACTACTGCGGTAATAATTGTTACAGTAGAGAGACAAGATCAGCATATTTGTGAAGAAATTGCAGCCCCATGAGAGAGATGTATACATGTAACTGCATTTAGTAGTCATGACAAAGACATCTTGTCATATTAGGGAGGGTGGCTTCTGTTAAGGATGGCCACTAAGAGGGAAATAGCCACTGTACCTAATGTACAGTAAGTCCTTCTCTAATAAGACCACCCTATTTGCAAAGAAAATATGGACATATTAGAGAGGTGGCCTTTCGTGAGAGGGAGCGGTGAATGTATTCATTTGGTAATAGTTGCGCCAAAGATTTATGGCCATATTAGAGAGGGTGGTCTCTGTGCAGAGTGGCCACTAACTACTGATTTTGCATTGTTACTGGCTAGGTATGGAGTAGCCCTGGTAGGGATCCAGCAGGAGAGAGCCGGGGCGACCATACAGCTGAACCCGGGCCCGCGTCACATTATGAAGGATACGGACCTTTGTTTCTACATGAGCATCACCAAGGAAGAGCACTCCGCATTCATCCTAGCGCACCCCAACGAAGACAACGAAGGCCTCGGGTTGTTACGACGCGGCTCCATGCGACTGTCCCTCACCAAACGACCCAGCGTGAAGAAAACGTCATCGGTGCCACCGGCGACGGCGACACCGCCTAACAACTACTCCAAGGTGGCCAGTATGGTAGCCACTGCAGGTAAAATGAGCGGCAAAGGCATCAGAATTCAATAAAGGGATCATGTGCATGAAGTAATGGTTCAGGTGGTTTAATTTAGCTAATGGGAAACTTAAGCTGCTACAGGCTTGTACAGTAGCAGCTGTCTTGAAAGACCGCTCACGGTGACCATGCACAGGCCATAAAAATGTTGTCTCTTTGAACAGCTGGTCTTTGGTGACAGGGTCAGTTGTATTCAAATGTAGGACCTACTGCCCAGAATATCTGGTCTTTCAGGGTAGGTGGTCTCTCATAGCAGTGGTCTCTCAAGACAAGTTTCACTGTAACAGTTTGTGCGAGCCATGTAGATTGTTAAATGGAAATTAGTCCAGTACTTGAAGATAAATACAAACACAGGGCATTTGTAACACTCATTCAGTAAGAAAAATGATATTTTAACTGATATTTTAGCAGTTTAGGCATGGACACAGTGTAACTCGGTTCAAGATTTAGGACAAAATGAATCATCAAGACTTCAAAATTCACAGTAACTGTTTCAAATGGAAATGTTATATCATGACAACTGTCCGCATGTTTTTAATTCTCCTGTGTTAGTACTTTTGATTTCCGTTTCTCGGTTTTAACAGGGCAGGCTGCTGGTTAGTATCAAACTCACAGCCAGGGTGGTTGCGATAGTAGTTTAATGCTTTTGCTGCTTGGTATTTTTCACTCATAGATTCAGTACTAACACAAGTCTGTTAGCTTTAACAACTGCAGCATTTGACTGCCGTATGTAACGCAATGGTGTTGGCACTTCCAGCTTAATGTGTGAGATTAGATGTTACTCACTGCATGTAGAATAAAAATATCTACTTGAATATCTATGAGCAAAGACACGTTAAAATTTTGGTGGATTGTTGAGGTTACTTGCGTGGTGAAGACTATACACTTGAAGACTATACTTTGAGTGTATAGTCCCCCTGTGCAGTGGTCCCTGCATTTTAAGACCAGCATTTCAGCCAGAAAAATGTGGTCTTAAATTAAAGGTGCTCTTAAATGAAGGGATATTTATATTGAAGTTATAAGAGTTATGTCACTGATGGTCAGTCTTAAAATGGAGGGAACTGTTAAATGGAAGGGTCTTAAATCACAGGGACCACTATAATAGGGATGTCTTTCATTCAGATGAAGCATCACATGTTTTAACAGTACTTAATTGCTGCAATGAATGTGTGTCATTTCTGTCTTTATTTGAGAGAGAGACAGACCACTATTGACCACTAACTAAATTAAAAAATAATTTTATAATCCATTGATTTTATTCCATGCAAAAGATTTTTCACCATAAACCTAATCCGGGAAGATACCAGTGGTTAAGATAAAATGGATAAAGTATTTGTAATTTTTTTTTTTTAATTTGATAATCTTTCAGTTTGATTGTGTACAAAACCAGGAGGGCAGCGAGTGATTTACAAGATAGGTCTAACATGATTCAAAGTTTTATGGTTACCAAAGGTTCATGTGTAATAAGGCTCTTGGAGTTGCCTTGAATATCAATATAATAGTATTTAAATTATATTTTTAGTACTTTGATTCTTGATTAGTTTATTGAACATTTTATTATTGCAGTATGCAAAAAGACTTCTGCTTTCCTAACAAGACTAACAGCTTAGTGGGGCAGCCTTTAGAGAGCATTGGAAGAGTTAAAAAAAATCCTCACTAAGAGCGTGTTTATAATAAAAATAATAAAATAATCTTAGAATTAACACACTATTCTGTTCCTTTAGCCTAACCATTAACCGCATTTTCAGTGATGACACGACTGAAGTTTGCTTTTGCACTATACAAGCATCTTGACAAGTACTAACCATCCATACTAGTGAACGTGTTCCGGAACTTGCCTACTTGTCATAGTCTCTTTCAAAAGTGCTTTGGGTAATTGGGGAAATTCCTTGCAGTTCAGGTGTCAGTTTTTTCTGTATAGTGCACACAATACTACATAAAACAGGTTTGGCAGATATCAAGTTTTCACCTGTAGGTAGAGTTTTGCATTGTGTAGTAAATTTTCAGGTAGATCTTTTTGCTAATGTTAGGTCAGATCATTGATGTGAGTTCCAGGGTTAAGCCAAGATCAATCTGTAGGCCTCTAACATGTGTCTAGGAACTATTCATTTGTCATTTGTTGTACATGTATAAGGATTAGTAGGATAATAAGATATATCAGTATACCTCTCATGAGTACAGTGGTCCTGAAATAAAAAAAATTGGTATTACTAACATGCAGAATTCCAGTTTGTGCCTGACATAGGGAGTAAGTAAAATGACAATTTGCTTTCACATAACTTCTATCAAAATAGTTTCTTTGTTTTTTGCTCAGATGCTCAGGTACATATTAACTGATATTCATATTTGGTGTGATTGAGAAAACGTGATGACATTCATAATGCTATATTTTAATTATCTTAATATTATATAATGTCGTATGACATTTTAGGTTCCGTTGCCCTTGAATTACAACAGAAGGAAGGCAAACCAAAAGATCCGCCGCCATCCCGGCGTACACGTTCCCGTGATCACCCCTCGACCTCGAGCATGACCTCCCAAGGGTCAGCAACGCCCCCCAACCATCTCGAGCTCCCCAAAGGAATGAGTCTGCAGCAGCACATGCATAAACGCCCCAGCATTGCACCAGTTCCGGATGTTCTGGAGGGGAGTCAGGTGGAGCTGCATCTGGATTCGGAGTCTGAAGAGACGGAGATGGATGATTTGGAAGGGGAAGAAGCAGAGTTAGTTTTCGTTAATTGCATTAATACCCAGGAATTATGACCAACTGGGCTAGTGCTAACTATTAGATACATAGCCAAATGCTAAAACAATTTCCATGTGGGTAAAAGAATTGGTTTGCTTTTAGCCACAGTGGCTAAAGCTTTAACTTTTACCTCAAACATTGTATGCAGTTACATGGATCAATTCTATATATATGATAGCTGTCATTTAAGTTATCTGGATAGTTAGCAGCAACTTAACCAAATAGATACATCATCTTGTTCAGAATCTTTGTATCCATGCAAATTTAATACTGTCAAATTGCCTTTTTCATGCATATTTTGTGGCTCAACAAACTAATTGGTGGCTAAAGGAAAAGATATGCTTTAGACACAATGGCTAGCCAGACAAAATTGTCTCATTTTGGGGAATGGTCTGAATTGTAAGACAAAATAACATTCGGTCCATTCTTCAGGAATAAATCTTGTTTGGTAACAATCTTTCAACAGTATCACATCTCTCGGGATTTGCTACATGGATACTGTCGAATACCCTCACATAATTAGGGTTTCCATGGTAACTATATATTTCTACTATTAGGAGAGGGTTTTGGACACAAATTTAATGAGTATCCATTCTTATTGTTCTTTTCTGTGGTTAGCATGGGGCTATGTTATAATTCCAGCTATGTGCGAGGGTTCCCCCCGGTGACACCATATATAGGGACCAGTCCTACTCTCTGTCACCTGCTGCGGGAGAAACGTAACCTCTGCTGTCTCAAACTCGCACAGGTTGGTCGTCATAGCAACAGATTTGTGGTGTTAACTTATGTGTCAGGCAGTCAATGCAGCAGGCAAAAATGCCAAATATGGGACCAAGTGGTATGTCTTTAAATGAGAAATGGTCTTAAAATAACAGCCTATAAAATATTATAAGTGAATTACCACCACCTGTGCTTTATACCAATGCTGCCAGTGATAGAAGATCATGGTTTCTTATTCAGTTATAGGGTACAGTTTGTACTTGGACATACTGTTAGGCTCTTTGTGGTTCCTAGAGAGGGGGCAGTATTGTACTATTGTCTGTTTCCCATATTATTGATACCACAGGACATTGTGTATGCACACTAATGCTGCAACAGCTAGAGTACATATGACTTACAACCGATGTACAGTAGTCCCTCTAACAAGGCCACCCTTTTTGCCAAGAAATTCTGGTCACATTAGAGAGGTAGCCTTGGGTGAGAGGGAGAAGTAAATACATTTATAGTAGGAGCGGCAACGATTTGTGGCCACATTAGAGAGGGTGGCCTCTGTTGAGAGGGACCACTGTACATACAGGTATTAACATTTTCATCCTGCTGTTGACTACATTTGTATTGACAAATATATACACTGTCCCATGTACTATTGCTGTTACAAAATACAGTCATATATGTGCATATTATATTAAAAGCTGCTAAATTAATGTAGATACCAATATATGCTAATGAGCTATACTCCTCCCCTCCCCCAGCCCTGCGCTCACTGCAGTTACAGTCACGCCAAGGAGTACAACTGGAAGAACCGAGCTGTCATCGTAGCTGCCGACCATGCCAGTAATGGACTTTACAACTTTATAGTGCCTCTACGCTCACACGCGCGACCTCGCGGCTCACTTAACCCAATAGTATTACTGCTGGAGGAAGCGTGAGTACAGGACTAGCTTGACAATAGTTACATCGATAATACTACCAAGTAATTGTGGCCACAACTAGATGTGGTCTTTGGTGAGAGTGAAAAGTAAATCCATTCATAGTAGTAGCAGCTAAGATTTTTGGTCATTTTAGAGAGGATAGCCTGTGTTGAAAGTTGATTAAGAGTGGGATCACTGTATACACGTGAAAAGAATAGGAAAGAGGGAGAGATAAAAGTGTTTATTGCCATCCAAACAACAAAGATCTAACTCACAGCAAGAACAAATTAAGAAGAAAAGGAAACATATGTTCCCACTGAAAGATATAAGCCATGGACTCAGCTTGCCTCAAATGAGACAGTGGCCTAAGTAAGATTCAGTTATCAGTTTTAAGTTCGGACATAAGTCATACCAGCTGTACTTACACAATTAGATGCAGTTTTATGAATATCTAGCATTTGATAATGCATATACGATGTACTGCGATCATCCTTATAGGATTAGGATGGACATTGTATACATGTGTAACCCACATAGCATTTTAGAACAATTTAGTGTACTTTATTTATACACTGAACAACCCTTAGTGTAATGTAGGAAATCATTTTGTACTTATGTTCCAGTCCAAACAATACAATCCTGGAGACTTTTGCATATTTTCCTATGGTGTACTGGATGCAGGGATCTATAGAAGTGTAAGTAGATTGTGGAGGAAAATGTCATCTTATACCAGTGCTGATGGTGTTGTATACCCTATAAAAGTAGTAGCGCCCATTCAGCCAGCAAAATTTGGTCTTAAATTGAAGGTGGTCTTAAAATAGAGGGATATTTATAGTGAAAGTATATGAGCGGTGTCACTGATATCTGGTCTTAAAATGCAGAGAATTGTGAAATAGAGGGGTCTTAAATCGCAGGGACCAGTGTAGTAGTAGGAGGAGGAGGATAAGAGGAGGAGAAGGAGTAGTTGTAGTAAGTATAGTAGTAAGTAGCAGTAGTAATAGTAGTATCAGAAATAGCAGTAGCAGTATAAATTTCATGTTGCACAGAGTAAGAAATATACATTAAAACATGTCTAAAAACATGCAGGCCAAATTCCTTTATATTGAGATACAAGTTTAGTAAGTTAGAGCACAAGTGCCAGACTACAGTAATCAGCAATAACTAAGCACTTATTAAACCTTTACCAAAAATATCAACTGCTCACAAGAGACATTGGCATCAAAGTATTATGATATGCAGTATGTAATTTTCATTTGTTAAAACTCCTTGTACATGTCAGATCCTATTTACTTTGATTTTCTTTCAAAAATTACTCTTAAGTACCAGTGATAAAAATAACCTTGACCTATACAGTGGTCTCTCTATTTTAAGACCACCCATGGGACCAAGAAAATGTGGTTTTATATTGCAGGTGGTCTTAAAATAAAGGTCATTTACCACGGAAATTTGCCCTTTGGGACCAAATCAAGCTGTCTTATAATCAAGGGTGGTCTTAAAATAGAGGGATGTAAAATGGAGGGACTACTGTATGGGGTTTTTTTTTATATTCAACTCCAATTTCTGATTATTCCAGCTTGGACCATTTGCTACAAGCTGGGATCAACTTGGCTGACAACTTTGTGATTGTCAACAAGGAGAGTTCCAACGCTGACACTGAGGACTCTCTGGCTGACTGTAACACCATAGTGGCTGTACAGAGCATCTTCAGGTTAGCCTTGGGGGGGAGGGAGGGCACAGTTTAACAAAAAATAAAGTTGCACTAAAAACATTTTGATCTTTTCCTTTGCTTCAGATCACTGTTTGGGATTCTTAATTGTTTTCTGTATGATGGGAACGTTGTTCAGGAATTGCCACGGTGGCCTTAAAATGTGGAATTATTTTAAGTATTATTGGGAAGATCTGTTGGCCAAGTAGTTAATTAAATTAAGGCAGAGTGTGTTTTGCGTCCCGCCATATGCTTACCTTTTGGTACCTCTCAAGTCACTGAATAAGATTCCTGCCCAAAATTTGCTTCACTGCACTCAGCTGTAAATGAAAACTGGGCAATACACAGAAAAAGCGACGCGGTGTTGAACATTCATCACCCGTGGCACCTTGTAGTGTGTATCCGACTGGAATGCTCTAATGAGGTCAGTTGAGCAAGCATTGGCATGTACAGGTGTGCCGGGATAATAATATTATAAAGCGCTATCAGTTCTCCTTCAAGGATAAAGCGCCATATAAGAACTGCATGTTATTATTTTACATGTACTTAATCATAAATAATATATATAATGTGTGTTTTTTTTAGGTTGTTCCCGAGCACAAACATAATCACCGAACTGTCCCAGGCCTCAAACATGAGGTTCATGCAGTTCAGGGCGAAAGACAACTACGCTTTACAACTGTCTAAGATGGAAAAGGTGAGAATAAGTTAATTTATCAGTGTAAGTATAAAATTAAGACATGGTGGACCTTTGTAATTTATGAAAAGTGTAACAGCCAGTATATAATAACAGGTGAAAAAAATTAGCCATTTCACAGTACACCAGTATCTCTCTCAAAGGACACTCTAGAGGGGACACCCTTGCAGAAAGGACACAAATTTTTGGCAGCAACTACTCTCAATGCACATGATACTCCCTCTCATCAAAGGATGTAATAATAGTTTTGGTAGATAACTCAGAAGAACATGTACAATAGAACAATTAATTGATGTCATATATAGCCATGTAGATCAGAGATAGCTGGGGTTCTATTGAGTTTGATCCTTCTGTTTTACAACATAATCATGATATTATACCTGATTGTACCCCAATCTGTAGATATCTATATCTTTGGCCACTAACCTGCCGTAGGTTTGTTAAATGTTAACCTAAATATTACACATGTATCTGAATTATTATTATTATACAGACCAAGTAAACATACATACATGTAGTAAACAATACAGAACATGAATAAATTTGATATTTCTCACTTTTTTGAAGAATTTTTCATTGGTATGAACTCAACATTGAATCCAAGTGTGACGTATTGTATACTAACAGATTTGTAACCTTTTAAACTTTACCCCGGTATATTTACTGAGGTCTATGTTGTGTAGTACTGATACATAAAACCTGATGTATATTTTGCATATCATGCAGAAATTCTATTTAATATATTTATTTTTCTTTCGATTGTGTCTTATTTGGCAGAAAGAGAAGGAGCGTGGATCGCACCTCTACTACATGTTCCGTCTGCCGTTTGCGGCCGGGAATGTATTCACGTCCAGCATGCTGGATACACTGCTGTATCAGGTTAGCCAATCATCTTAATACGTATGCTTCACCACTATGTGGATGTAAGGAAAATTTGTATATATACTGGTAAACCTAATTTTGGTTTGATGCTTGAGATGTTATCAATCTCCAAATTGTTATCGATGCATTGCTAAAAACCCATCTGCAGAAAAAAATTCCAATTGTCCCTGTTATCGCTCATTGGCAAACGGTAGTTTTGTCTCAATTTTATCTGTTGAAAAATATATTTCCGTGCAATGCTGATTGATTTTTTACATTAAAATATATCGAGGATGCTGCTGCCAACACCAGGTAATGCCCATGATTGCGCTGCTCATAACAAATCGTGACTGTCAGAACAAAACTCGATACAGCAGTAGATGGCTCTCAGGCATGGGACTCTAAAATGTAAATGGGTTTGCTGATGCATCGATGCACACAAATGATAATTGATGTTCTATGAAATTTCCTCAAAATGGCGAAATAGTGATGCATTGATTAATTGTTATATCTCTATTTGGACATACATTCGGATTATGAATTTATGTGTCATTGATACTGATTCTTCAGCTGACTGCAGGAGATATGCGATCTGAGAGATTATTATTAGCACTTAATACATCAGAGAGACGATAAATAGCAACAAAACATAATTAAGATATGCTTAATAAATTGATGTAATTTTGGTGGAACAGATTATATGTAGCTCCAGATGTTGTTTTGAGTACCAGTAGTTTTATAGATTACTATATCTAATTGTTAAAATAGATTAACCTAGCAGATGTACATTAACCACTTGAAAGCAGAGGGTTAATATTTACCATAGTTGGCATACATGTATATGAAATCATTGGAATCAAGGAATGAAGGTTGAAACACTCCTACCTTGTTTCTTTTGTGATGTAACATGTGTGATGTAACATGTGTAAAGGCAGAAAAAATTGCTGAGCAAGAATTTACCTACCTGCTATGACCAATGTTTATTATTATTATATACCTCAATGATTTTCCCTATACCGGTACTTTACCATTATAGGTAACCGTCCAGTTAATTCTTGAACTGGACAGTTGAACTGGACGGCTACCTACCCCCCACCCACCCCCACACCGGCCCAGTTCTATCCAATGACAGAAGAGTTTGATGGAATATTTACTCATATGAAACAATGGAAGTACT
>JAAUYG010154881.1_pt1 | contig 11199 bp, 6 predicted proteins | sample 7278091 | NCBI WGS metagenome assembly JAAUYG01 (sample SAMN14350201, study PRJNA611818) | marine sediment metagenome | isolation source: surface marine sediment (0.6m) | place: French Polynesia: Moorea | collected 2018-08
ACCACAAGGTACAGTGACTACGTACATTGATGTATGAAACCTCCATATCCAGTATAACTTTGAAAGGAAATTACAAATTAGTAACAACTGCTGCTGCCCAAGCTAATGTGCCAATGATACCATGCTGGGTGCCACAATTGCTGGACTCACATGTGTATGCATATGTACAATGTACATGTACATGTAACATGTGTAAGTTTAGGAGATAAGTGTTGATGTGGTGGGGGTGGGGGCCTTCTGCACCGCATACGGGTACAACTGCTCCCTCAAAGTGAGGGATTTTCAGACACTTATCTCCTAGACTGTACACATGGTACATGTAAGCTTGCTGTTCAGTGTTTATACTGGTACTATGGTGGAATCGACGAATCTATGGCGAATCAGCCAACCAAATACACTTTAAAAAAAATGCTGTAGGTAATATTCTTTCAGAATTAATTGACATGACCATCCCAGACTTTCGCCAAGGCTGAAACATGCGTGGTCTTATACAATGTTATAATTCAGGGTGTTTCAAATGTGTTCAATAAATGTTACATAACAAAAATCTGTGTATTTGAATACATGAGTACTACACATGTACAAACAGTCAAAGATATATATATGACAAATGTAACATGTGTAAGGATTTTACTGGAATGGACATTACTGGACTCAGGATTCAGAGTTGAAGAAGTGTCAGTCTATAAGTACACGCAGAGTCTGTTGAAAATTGTACATTAGTCCATCTAGTGGCCACCCAACAGAGGCCACCCTCTCTAATTAGGCCATAAATCTTTGCAGCTACTACTATCAATGTATTTACATGTACTTCTCCCCCTCACCAAAGGCCACCTCTCTAATGTGGCACAGTTTCTTGGCCTATAGGGTGGCCTTATTAGAGAGGGACCGCTGTATATTGTAGTTTGTGTTTTTGCAGAATCTTTGTCACTGTCTACACAAGTTCCAAATATATTGTATTCAGCATGTTGAGTTTAGTGTATGATTGAGGAAATTCCAAAGTAGATTGTATAAATATCGTGTCATTGAAAATGAGTTATCAAGTATATACAGGTAGTAAGAGTTTACTTAAACAATCTGACATCTAAGACTTTAACTTAACTTTATCAATTGTAATCAATTAGATTTTCTCTCGATATTCTGTATACTAGTAATTCGTCCATGTGTACATGTAAGTGGTACATGTGGTACACTGCCCACACTTAGGTATAATTTGTATGTTTGCAAGTACGACGTGAGACTGACTGAAGTTTGATCCATGTTTTATTATTGGTGTGTTGCAGGTATGGAGTCTAACATCACCCTCTGGCAGTTCCTACTAGAGCTACTGATCAGCGAGCAATATCGTGACATCATCCAATGGACCAGTAACGAGGGCGAGTTCAAGCTGATCAACGCAGAGGAGGTCGCCAGGCTGTGGGGTCTCCGCAAAAACAAACAGAATATGAATTACGACAAGCTGAGCCGCGCCCTGCGCTACTACTACGACAAAAAAATCATAAAGAAAGTCATGGGCCAGAAGTTCGTCTACAAGTTTGTGTCCTTCCCCGAGATTGTGAAAACCGAAAACAAAATCCCCTTCAAGGAGAAGATGGAATCCCTGGCCCAGGACTACGGTTACAGCATTCCGGGGGCCGCGTCGGGGTTCAAACCCTACCAGCCAGGGAGCGAAAATGGTGTGAAACTGGCACCAAACAGCGAAGGTACCTCCATGATGGTGGACACGAAACCAACGGAAGCCGAGCTGGCGAGGACCCTAGCTATGCAGCAGGCTAAGGTGGAGCCGGTCTCCATGGAAACCGTTGTCATGGTGACGCCGTCTCCGGTGACGCACGTCATACCCACGCTGCCGTCCACAGAGGGAGGTCTGCGGGTGCCGTCCCCTCACCCTCAGGTTGGGGAGGTGACGCGCACGGTGTCACCAGCTCTGGTAAAATGTGACATACGGAGGACTGACTCCCCCCACTCCCGCCCCGCCTCTGCTGTGTCCCACAATTCCATGCTACACTCCCCCCATGCTATCCCCACGGTAATCGTAGACAAACCGCAGGATGCTGTAACCAGCCCACCGCGACCGGAATCCCGCCCATTCAGCACCCCAACACCACCTGCCACCTATACCCCACCCCCACAGAGAGTGGAGCGGCTCAGTCGAGCTTTTACCCCACCGGCACGAGTCGGGTCTGCACATCGCGTGGTAACCCCACCCAGGCCAGCGTCTGCCTTCACACTGTGCCCATCGCAGATCTCCCCACTAAACCTGTCAGCACTGCGGCCGATACCGCCGTCCGACAACCTACCCACCACACCGACTGCCACCACCACCTCCACCACGTCAATCAGTCGACCTAAACCAAACCCGCTCAGTTTAGAACCTGCGACCTATCAGATGGCTCCCATCCCCAGCCCAACGATAATGCAGCCGCTGAAATCGGCCGGTTTCCCGACCGGCCCACTGTCGGCTACCTTACAGAGCATTCAGACCCCCCTGTTGCTAGGCGCTGGGATGGGGGCGTCGCCGTTACCAGGCCTCGGGAACCAGCGAACGCCGATGGGAATTCCGAACCTCCATTTCTGGAGCTCTCTCAGCCCCATAGCTGTTATGAGCCCACGTCTCGGTGGTTCTGGCGCCGCTGGGGCGGCACCACCGCAACATTTCCAGTTCCCTAGTGCCTACATGAACAGCCAGCTCACCTTCTCACCGGTCGTCACGGTTCCTGCATTCACGGCCTTTGAAACCACCCAATCAGGTCACACGAGCTCGCCCACCAAGACGATCCCGGTCCCCTGACAATTACAGAGGGGAGTCGACTCGCCGGCGCAGACCACGAAGCCAGACTCCTAGCAACATTGGCCAGCTTGAGCTTTATAAAGATGAGGCAATCTTCGCTGACAGGCGGCAGGGCGACCTTCACTGACTGTCGAACTGTCGGAGCCAAAACCAAACAGGTCACACACGTACTCCTGACGTGTATGCCTCCGCGCTGACTGCTTGCTGAAGATGACTGTGTCATATCCTATGTGGTTGCCATGGAAACTAGTCGACTGATGATGAAATTGACCGGTATTTCTTGCATAGACAGCTGTGGGTCGGTCTGTGTATGTGGCTGTGTATTGGATGGATTACAGTTTGCCCACACTAGCTGAGGCCCAGTATTCCTAGGGGAGAGAAAGAGATCAGAGTGAGAACGGGAGTGGCCATACATACACTGTATTAAGGTTTTGCAGGGGTGGACTGTCCCAGTACCCCGGTTACGGAACTGCAGTATGGCTTTGACATGTTTAATGCCTATTATCAAAACAATAATTGCTTTGGTATAATATGTAAAACCAACTGCTGGGACACACAAATATATCAATTTCAATAACAAGAGATCTCTATAGTCATTGTAATCATCAGGATGAATCAGTAAACACGATAGCGAGGGTGTACTTGTAGATAACTATCATGTCGAATCATGCGATAACATTGAAATCCTAGGCCGAAGTTCTCAAAAATACTTAAGCATGTTAAGTCTAAGCTTTGGCGTAAGTCAGTAATCTGAGCAGTGTGATTGGCTGAAAGTCTGACTTAAGTCAGAAGTTAAGACTTAAGTATTGGTGAGAACACCAATCCTTTTTCAGTAGGACAAGTGCATGGCTGGTGATGTTTTGGGGGCAAACATGTATTTGTTCAGACACACAGGTATTTCACAGGATTCTAAATTCACAATTATTCCAATATCGGGGAAGCATTGTGTGTGAATACCCCACAGGAATTCTGAATCTGGCTCTTGCCAAAATATTGTTACTGAAGCCCAAGTGAAAAACAAAATGTTCGCAATGTTTTGTGTTCATCATGTTGATGGTTTTAAAAAATTTTTCAATTTGCTGTTTGTTTCTTGAATCAAAGTCAAGTGTCTTACGAGTGGGGTAATATCCTGAATGTTGAATATTGTTTGGTGCGATGAATTGTGGGTTTGCCGTAATTGAACATTGATGTGAGCTGGTGCAGTCTGTCCGATTGTTTTGTTTGTCAGAGTTTATGAATCGTTTTACTATCAAAGTTTGGTCAAAGTATCTCAGGCTTTTGTGTAATATAAATTGATGCGCAGTTATTGACCAATCAGAATGTTGTTGCTGGGTGCCAGGAGAAGATTGTTGCCATGGGATACATATAACATAAATGGAACACGCCGCTGCCTTTCAAATACAAATCGTGCATGTCTACAATGTATTTATATACTTTCCTACAAGTTTAAACTTTCCTATGACAACCATTGTTAACTTAAAGACAATAAAACAACAGTACAGAGTGTAACATCAATTTCTGACCCCTTCCAATTTAAGACCACCTCAGAATAAAGACCTGTTCTCACCAGTATTAAAAACTGAATTTTCAGTAATTAGTAGATTCATAAATAAGACCGCCTCTCACATGTCCCAATCAATACCAATTTACACAAAACACCCCCATGCGTGGTCTTGAAAGTGTATTCTGTGGTTCCATTGAGTGCCCAGAGTTTATATACATGTGTATAGCGTACCCAATTGAAATCAGAGAAATAATGTAGATGTACTTGTCGGCAGTTCACCTCGATCAATTGCTTCATTTACTTTGTAAGTACAGCATATATTGCACAGAACTGACAGTTTCAGTGAATTTGAATACATGTTGAATACCAATATATCTTGTATACAAGACGTGACTATCTGCTTGCTGTTCATGCTGTTTGCACGTCAATCAAAAGGTGCCTACAGGAAACTAGTACATCGGTTTGTGATGTGCCAGAAACCTGTACAAAACACAGTTGTTAAATTGTAAAATTGTTAAGTAAATGCATGTAACTTTTAATATATGCATTAGAGTAATATAAATCCTAGGTTTTAATCACTAGACGTAGTATAATGTTTATATGCATGATAATGTATCATGATGGTATACTATACTTGTTGATTAGTGAGACATTTTTTGAGATGATGGATATTCGTGAGTATCTGCTTACATGCTGGTCGTGTAGCAGATACGCAGGGTGACGTCACAGGGACCAAATTTCTTTCTATTTGCTGGGCAGTGCTGCTGGATAGGATGAGCAGTCAGAGTGCACATAGTAAAGTTGCTGCCTGTAAGCAAGGCTTGTGTAGAAATTGCTTTAATCTTAAAGTTGCCAATATAGTGCTGGGCCATTTATTTACTAGTACTTTGACAGCTAAACAAAAGGATGCTCAAGACATGTAAGAACATGAAGAAAACAAGAAAAAAAAATGTTGAGATACATGTACCAATATTTTGTATGTTCAAGAAACATTTGAAATTGTGGGTGAAACAATAACTTAAACTCCCTGTGGGTCTATGAATTGATAATAATAATAATAATCAAGGTCACAGGGGAACTATTTGGGATTTGTCCGGAAAGGGTGTAAGTACATGTATTATGTACATGATGTACATTGTATACAAGTAAAAACTAATTTACATGTTTCTGAAAACTCCAATCTGGATCAGCCGATAGTGTGTGTGTAGTATGACGCCTTGCCGTTTGACAGTTACTAGAATAATCTTCAATAGAGAAAACAAACATACATCTTGTGCATGTATATAAAGACCACCCTAGGGACCGACACAATGTGGTCCTTATACACAGGTGGTCTTAATATGTAGGTTCAATAACATGGAAAGTATACCCCCTGGGTACCTGTAAAATGTGGTCTTTATAGGCAGGTGGTCTTTAGAGCAGGTTTGTGCATGTAAGTTCCCTATAAATGGCATTGCATCAATGAACTTTTCCATGTTAAAGATGATTTGGGCTAAGTTAAGACATGTAGAAAATTTCTGAAAACTTTATTGGGCTGATAAATTTGGGGCTAAATCAGGGCAGGGGTTCATGAAAATACATTTACTTACTACTTACATGTAAGTTAAGTTTTGATTTAAGCATGTTGAGTATTTTTGAAGATTCAAATCATGATTACGATGCTTGATCGAGAGTGTTTTAGGTCAAATCTTTAAGATATTTCAAGAATGAGGTCTGCCTGTGATTTGGAATATGTAGACAGAAATTTTATATATAGTAGTAGTCCATTGATTTATACTGTACAATTGTTTGTCAGCTTTGACTGAACCCTCAGGAATCAAACAAAGAGATGTTGGATGCTAAAGATGTGCTATAAAACTGTCCGAGCGCTGCATGTAACGTATATATATATAAATACATTGTATGCTTCCTATTTAACCACAGCTCCCACAGTTGTAGTAAGTAAACTGTAGTTAAGCTACTAGCCACGCATAGTTCCCAAATGATTTCCATCCCTAAAATGCTGATTCGAAAGGAGCTTGCATTATATACATGTAATATCAAAATGCTAGGAGTCTAGTTTTCAGAAGAAGGGTAATGTTCAAACTGAAGGTTGCCATGGACACGGTGGTGAGGTGACCTGTTGTTGGAGAGTTGAACGTTGTATGGTCTGCGCATGTGTACAGTGCATGCTTCATGTAGGATTTTCTACCCTGCTATTGAATCTGCTGTCACAGTTTTATACGCTGTTGAATATGTACCGTTGGGTAACATTTTATTATCTGAAAATGAAAATTGTATTGTTTTATTGTAAATAAAAGGCTTTCTTGCTTTTAACAATTTAATATCTCACAACGTGTCTGTGTTTTCCTGCTATGGGTGATTTAGAAACAGGTAGTGGTTAACTGGTTAGAATAGGCTACAATTTTACAATCGACTTTTAATATCGGTTTTGCTGTCACTAAGTTCACTATCTATAATTAAGATTACCGATGAAATTTTTAAAGTAAAACTCCCAGAAAATATTTATTGGTTGCACAAGAGCGACTATTTAAATATGACATAAATATAACAAAAGTTATAAACCATGAGTTTTATCCACCTTTTAACCATTTGAACATCCTGTAAGCCGAGCACTAACAAGAAGTCACAGTAATACAGGCATGTCTTAAAGCCAATGAATAAATCACAAAATTATAATTTTTATTCACAAAGTTTCGAATCGATAGTAGGATTCCAATGACATTCAATTATCAGATCAGCGGAGTTTTTGTGACTGATCCTGGACTCTTTCAAGTCGATTGCTAGCCCACCACTAGAAATAAGACATGGACATAATTAGGCTTGGATATTACGGGGAGTATATACCTCCCAACAGGGCCAGATCACCACATTTCTGTGATTCAGATCACCAAAAAAAAAGAATAGTCTTGTCACCAAAATATATTAATGTATTACAAGATTGTGGACAGCTGTTTTCACGCTGCACTCTGGTCATGTAGAGAATGTTTCACTTGCTAGATATATAGTCACCAATCACGCAATTTCCACAGGGCCCCATAACTATGTGCGGAAAATGTATATTATAAATGTATAAATATAATAAATAATATTTAAATGTATATGTCACTAATTATAGGAAGAACTTTATACTAATACCAATAAGAACAAAAATACATGTAGCAACAATAAAACAACAGTAGTAATGTTAATGAACTACAGCATGAAATATGGGTTGTCAAGAAACGCCTACAGCACAAAACAGGCTAACAAGACAATCCGTGGTCAACAAATATCTAAGATCAGGACAGTCCTAAACTAGTGCATTATGATGCGTACTGGCGACCTCTCGTGGCAGCTGTCTCTACCGTCTGTTGATTGGTTTGGATGATTGACACAAGACCCCAGGTCAGAGAGAAACAGGTCAGGCCGCAAGCTTTTGCTTGGTTACCAATCAATGAAGCTAGGAAGTCAAGCAGTTGCTTTAATATTTCGCCAAGAAGAACTATTGACAATGGTCTGGAAGGAGAAGGCCCGATAGAAAAGACACTTGGGAATTGAAATTAACGGACATTTTATTGCTGGGAAAGCAGTCAAGATGACAAAGCAGAGGAAGGGCGAGATTGCCGGCAGCTGGGTAAGTTTTATCAGGCTAAGTGCAGTGTGCTACCAGCTGGCTACTGGCTAGGTAGCTGTTAGCTGCGCTCAAAATTTAACGTAGGCCTACGTACATGTACAGTGATTTTGCAGCTGTACCAATTAAGGCCTACAGGGGAAATTTATGTAATTATGCCAGTGGAATCAATACATTTACAGATTACTCTTAATAGGTTAATTAGCGACCAGGATAAGTAACCTGCTATTAATTAACACAGGTTAACCTGTTAACGAGACAGTCCCTCCCATGTGATGCGAGGAGGCATCCCACATAGCAGTGGGCTGGGGAAACCATATGCCATCTCAGATATAAAGACACCTAGCTGACAATAAATTTAAGGTATTAGAGAAGTGAAATATGCTACTTTTAAGATACATTAACAAAATACAATAAAATTAAGGTAACCTAGAGCAGTGAAGTATTCCAGCTATTACACATTATGTACTCTAGGTGCTAATTAAATGGCCTAAAGCTGTGAAATAGCCTACCTGACAAAGTTATATCAGTTAAGGACTACAGAAAATTTAAAGAAGACATGGCTTTTAATGTTTTGATCACTGTGTATTTAAACTTGCTGTATACTGATATTTGACTGATCACGTCAGTGCCAGTGATGACCTAATCTGTTGAACTGCATGGTGCTTATTATAGAAGAAAGCCACGCTTGCCAGATGTGATCAATGTATGTATCACATACACAATTTAAGATGACCATTGTCATCAGATCTGATTCACTGCTTTCATATTTTTCTGCTGCTAATTGAAAATTTTGTTTCCAGCACAATACCGGTTTCCATGGTCACTTCCGAAGCAAGTCCCGGAGTGACTTTATCTGTGAATATCGGCAGCTTGCCAAACCGCAGCCACCTGTCAGGTTCTCAAATTGGTCAAAGGTACATAAGCTGGTTGAGTACATTTGAAGTCTGAATGCCATGGAGTAAATTTGTTCCTCTCTTGGCAGAAAGTATATGCATTTGATACTGTCACGCTTACCAAAGGACATGCACTTATCTGGAAGAAGGCAATTGTTCCTATTGGGAGGGAGATACATGTAGAATGGGTGCTACTGTAAATATCTTTAATTGTGGATGTAAGTAAACACGAAAACAGATTTCATTACAATAAGTTGCAATGTGCTCTTATGCCATCATAATGTCTGTAAAAATAAAATGCACAGTGGTCCCTCTAAGACCACCCATGGGAGCAAAAAAATGTGGTCTTATATTGAAGGTGGTCTTAAAATAAAGGTAATTTAACACAGAAAATTGCCATTTGGGACCAACTCAAGCGGTCTTATATGCAAGGGTGGTCTTAAAATAAAGGGTTGTAAAATAGAGGGACTACTGTATATATATGTTTCTGATGTTTTTATTTCATTAACATTATATTATGCCGGCATTCATCTTGGTAACAATAAAACCCACATACTTCCTGATGTTTTTAACATCTAATCCCTTTACTGAAATAAAAAACTATAAGCTTCAAATCCTGATATAAAAACATGACAAGTATGATGTACATGTATGCTGTATATATAGCTTGTAATGAACCAATGACCATATGTTGCTGTAAAATACACATTCTCCATGTAACCAGATTGAATTGTATTGTTTGAAAGCTAGCTCACCCTGAAGATTTTTCTTCTTCTTTTCTCAGCAACCTTCGAGCAGACATATCTTTTCGAACCATGACAATAAACACTCCTTTCTCAATGACGCCCTGTACTTTGAGGAGGTAAGCATAAAATGTATGTATTGTATTGTAATTTGCAATGACGCCCTGTACTTTGAGGAGGTAAGCATAAAATGTATGTATTGTATTGTAATTTGCAATGACGCCCTGTACTTTGAGGTAAGTATAAAATGTATGTATTGTATTGTAATTTGCAATGACGCCCTGTACTTTGAGGAGGCACATGTAAGTATAAAATGTATGTATTGTATTGTAATTTGCAATGACGCCCTGTACTTTGAGGAGGGAAGTATAAAATGTATGTGTGTATGCTTCTGAAAGACACCGGAAGTGAAACCTACTGGTATATGATATAATTGTAACTGAACCACATGTGATATAATTGTAACTCTTTACGTTTCTGATCTGTCAGTTTCGCTGGTGTATGTAGAGCATGTATAGTGTGGAGGTTATGACATATTTGCCACTAGGATTATTACCAGACATACATGTACATGTGTCTGTTAAACAATACACAAACAAGTTACACTCTGTTCACACAATTCAGCATATCCATATAGGTTACTAAATACTGTAAATTCATTAATGTTTGCGGGGATTTATGTTTGCGTTTCTTAAACAAAACCATGTTCGCAGCGATTGATATTAATTTGCGGGTTAGCTGCGGTCCTGTTAATTATCTAGGTACCTGAATTGTGTTTGCGGGGATTTATTTTTGCGATTTTATGTGGTCACGAAAATTGCCAAAGAAATCCCTTGCAAACATTAAATTTACTGTAATGCAAAATGCAAATGCTGGGCTAGCACAAGCCTAATATAATATACACATTGTAAATGTATGAAGAGCAGGGCCGTAAACATGTTCAAACTGTTTCATATACTTTGCTTAGGATTAGAACGACTTTCCCATTACAAGTGTAAATACACATGTATTGAGCACTGTCTTTTTATGCTGTATCTGAATCTGTATCTGTATCTGAATCTATTCATGTATGTCTATAATCATGATAATTGCCAGGGGTTGGGCCGGAGGCGTATCGACAACAGCACCAATCGTTACCGGCGAAACCTTCTAACATGGGTCCCCCATCGCATCGACCTGGAAAAGGGCCCACCTAGATCTTCCGTTTACAAAGTCGATTATCGAGGAGTTCCTTCTGAGCCTCTCAAGCAGCAAATCGTCAAGCGACCCAAGACCTCGTTTGATGATGACCTATCTGACACCACCAGCTATCGCTACGCATACGGCTCTGACAACCCAAACAAGCAGTTTCTGAGTGCCATGAGTAACACAGAACTGGTTACTGCCAGAAAGCAGAAGATGTCGACAGGAAGCGGCAAAGAATCGGTAGCCGGCTGCATGAGCTGGTACAGACCACAAAGTCCCAAACCGATTATTCAAACGTCGACATCCATGTCAGAGCCATGCCTGACACAGACTGCCCAAGCTTCGGATGCTTAACCAAAATTTGCTATTTTTGTAAACGACTCATAGAGATGTACCTGGGTGTGTACATGTAGTACTGACTCAACAGCATGGCATTGTGTTGACATACAACAATGAAATTGTACTGA
>JAAUYG010028896.1_pt1 | contig 11197 bp, 8 predicted proteins | sample 7278091 | NCBI WGS metagenome assembly JAAUYG01 (sample SAMN14350201, study PRJNA611818) | marine sediment metagenome | isolation source: surface marine sediment (0.6m) | place: French Polynesia: Moorea | collected 2018-08
GAAGAAGGATGGCCAGGCGACCAATCATCCGAGGGTTACGTTGCTAATTGTGACGCCCAGCGGCAGATTGCTTTGCCCCCTTAGGAGGCCTCGTGTAAGCCGACTGGGCATACGGACACCTACTGCACCAAAAAAGATTTGTTCTACTACGATTTTTGACGTTATTGCCTGCACTTCGATTTCCGGGGAGATTTAAATTGTTATTTCTGAATAAAATTATTTCAGAATTTGATTGCATCTGTTGCCTCAAAATAATTTAATATGTGACTCAGTTCGAAATTTTATTTATTTAAATATTTCATCCCTTCTTCATCAAATGATCTGATACAACACTGTTAACTAGCTTAGTGCGGAGTAATTTATTTATTTGTAATATGCATGTAAGACAAGAGAGCAAAACCAAAATTTGCAACATAGATGCAAACGAAATGTAGGAGGAACGGAAGAAAAACATGAATTAAGAGCTTCCTGCATATACGTATACTGCGTTTTATCTGTTACAGTACACACATTAAGATGAATACAAAAAACGTAAACCTGTTTTGAGGCATATCTCTTAGTATTAAACAGGGCAGGAAAAAGGCCTCATTTGGGCAGTGTAAATTGTGGGGGTGCCAACCCGGTTTTTAGGCCCCAGCGGCTGTTATGAAAAACGACGTGTGTGATTAAGCTTGGCAGCGAGATCGTGTGCAGATTAGCACTAGGCATGGAAATCAGAACGTGGCACTTGGAACAGAAAGAAAATAGGAGTTAGTACTATTTTATTTGCCCGTACGACTAGCGTAGCCCTGGTAAAAGCCCACCATCGGAAACATATACCGGTATGCAATGACCCCGCCAGCTTACGGTAGGCTCAGAGTATCGGGCTAAAGTTCCATTGATGATTCAGACGGGCACAGAAATCAAACAGGAGAATAAAATAAAACATAATTTATTATAGTGTTAGGCATTTGGTAAAAAATCAAATGGTGACAGAAATGGTAAAACACTGCTTGTCATTATGGCGACCAAATAATGAGAAAATGAACGGGCAGAATCAGCAAATAGTTTGTCATTTTGGCAGGCATGTGATTATACTGCTAACACCATGGGGATAGTCTGGGAGGTAAACTCATTTCATTTTCATCGGAAAAAAAGAAGAAAAATAATAATAAAATATGCAGTACTGGCATGATGCAAAAAATGCTACTATCCGATTTTTTCGTCAAAGGGTGAGAGGTTTTAGTCTTTTGTGACCTTTGTTGACCTTTAGGTCAGGCAAAATTCAGGCAAAAAGACTGCTCGGCGATGACAGATTGTTGAAAAAGCTTTACCATTTCGTAAATTCGATTAGTTGGCACGACAATCCTTTACGGTTTCTTTTCTGATATATTCAACAAAAAGGATCCGGGAAAACTGCGGCTGGCTATGACGTCGGGTCGCGCAATTTCTCCTAAGTTGAAAGCCTTGTCCATGTTTAAGCGCTGATGAGTAGGGTCGCAGTAGCGGGGCAAGTTGGCGGTGAAAATTCTGCCCTGGGGACCCCCCGACCCGCCAGGACTGTAATGGATGAGATTCGTCCCCGTCGTGGACCCCTTCTCTTGGCGAGCAAAAATTCGAACGGTACCACCCACGTCCAGTATACCGCAGTGGAAACCTTTCTTCTCCATACAGACATGTACATGTATGTACATGTATATTGTATGTATGCATATTCCATTTAACCATAAATGAGATAGCAGCTGTCGAAAGGCTAGGGGCTTTTACCATTTCACACGAATGCAGCAAAATGCAATGTTATTTTCCATATGAGTAATAAACTTCGTTCAAAAGGAACCGGAGCAAAGCGGACCTTTTTAAGACGGTCAAGCCCAATGCCTTACCCGTGTAAACAGAGCCCACCCCCTTTTTATCTGCAGAATATTTGCATTTGCGGTTCATGAGTCTGTTTCATGTTGCCTTTAGCTACCTATGTAAAGCTTTGTTACAGTTCTGAAATTTCCGTTGATATTTTTGCTGTCTCCTCTGTTCCTAGCAATCCCATGCTCACCCCCAGGCTATGCCAGCTCGGGGGGTCCGATATCATTCTGTAATTTCATTCCAATTCGATGTCATCCAGTGCTTCTCTCCTGACGAAAGGACTGCAGGCGAGCGAGCGGCTGAGACCGAGCTATATCCCAGTTCCCTTACCCGTTGAAGACGCTAAGACGGCTAATGCTGTCATTCTCGATAAATGCGATCCATTCCACTTCTTGTCTTGTGGCATTAAATAATGCATAAAGGGTCTTTTTTAGCGCAGGAGAGGAAGAGGAAGAAGAAAAGTAGCCATTCCTTTCCCTTTGCATTGTGTCGTGGGTTTTTGGTCCTCGTGTCCCTCGGGTGAGGTCTTTTTTGCGGAATTTCCGTCGTGCACAAAGCTTCCAGTGACACTAGCTGGAGGGGTTTTGTCACACACACAGCACGTCCCGTGATTAGCCCTGGCTGTGAGAGTGTAGCACATTCTATCTCAGCTACCACCTTCTCTTGACTGCGTCCCTGTCCTGTTTTGTTTGTCTTCCAGTACAGGCATCGCCCACCGAGAAAGACTATACACGGTTTTGTTGGCTATCCAGACAGACTTTGTTTCAGTTTTGATGTCAGTAACAGATCTCCAGTCCTTTCTCTTCGTCGTGGCTTTTTGTCGGAGGCAATCTAGCTGATTCTTTCCCGCCATGAAAAGATCCGCTCCTCTCGTCTTGCGTGGATGATAAATCTCCCTGAGAAATTGTGAACTGAGTTACATCGTCAATTACGATCGGTCTGTTCTTGTACAGAAAATGCAGAAAAATACAGAATCTCTCTTATACGTGGACGAAAAAATCTCACAGCTAATTAGAAATTGTTAACACCCGAATATAATGCCTGCTGTACTGAGTGAATCGTTTACGGTATACCTCCAAAAGTATTTGTATCAATATTATCACCCATAAAAAAACATAGTTTAAATATCGAGCTAAGCGTCGAAGTTTTAAAATGTTTGAGGATGTTTCGATTTTCAACTTCGAATGCATTAATTCATCCTTTCCTATATTTGCCATCTACATTATTGTACACGAAAATAACTCGCAAGATTGTGGACAGACAGAGAATGCTCTTCCCCAAACCCTAAGATTCCCGATATTTATCCATTTTGTCCCAAGCCACACCACGTGGTACAAAACCTTTAGTTGCCAATTTAAGTTGTCTAGGCCATCAGTGCCCAAGGTCAGTGTTTTGAAAAGGCATTTAGTCAGAGCAGATTCCAAAGAGGTTGCTGATCACTCGTCGTCTCTTTATACTTCTGAACATAGTGGTTATAATGTATTACCTTATTGGTTTGCAGCAACACCAACTGCCTTAAGATGGACGCAAGGCTTGCCCCGGTATTGGCAGTATTGTTCGCTGCTCTGTTGTCGGTCGCTACCAGCATGAGTCTACCAAGTAACGACCTGAAACAGGATTCAGTACAGGTGGGTACCAGCTTGGTCTATATTAATATCAAGCAATGCTGTTTCTGAGCGTACATATGAGTACCAGATAAATACTGTCAAACCAAAGAATGACATTTTTGTGTGTAGAGATGTGTACCCCGGATACTGTTATATGAAAGCATACGTGTGTGAAATGGGTACTGATTCAGCAGTGTGAAAAAAGAAAAGATATGTCGTTATTATTGATTTGCAACCGAAGGGTTCAACAATTACGATTGTATACACACATTACGCAGTTACGAGAAATTGTACACGAAGGGTATGATTATAATGTAATTGAGTGATGAAACACATGAGATGTAGGAATATATAAATATTTTTTCTCTGGGTACAGATGGGTGTCGCATATTACCGTCAGAGAATATTGTTTCCGACAATTGCCAAGTTAAGATTCTCATTTCCTCCTTCATTCACTCAGCTCCCGTCTTATGATTCCGAAGACAACGTTTATAAAATGTTTCCACATTCATTTGAACACGTATCTGGGAACATTTTATGTTTGTTCTAAGTTTACCTTACAACAATAACTCGAACGCAAATTTATGCTCTTGTTGTCTTTTCTTTTCTGTTGTTTTTTCGTGGCTCCTGCCTTGTACAGGGCAGACTATTAGCACCTGTGTGTTCTAAAAACCGCCCACAATTTAAATGTAACTAGGGCCATTGCAAAAGTAACATATATAGTCATTACCATTGTGATTTGTAACTGCACTTACCGTAGACACAACCAACGCGTACCTGAATAACCGAGACAGATTTCGACCTGGGTTAAAGAAAAACCGCAATTTAGTGCAGGCGCAACAAGACTACGCTTCCTTCCAGCACCAACATATTTGATACCTAAAACGAGTAGCTCCAACGTGTCGTCCGGCCAATGCTACGTTACCCCTATAACAGCAACCTACATGTAGTTGCCCTTATGGTGTCTGAGAAGCAGAATGTATAACATCATATGCCATTTATGTCCAGAGACCGCGAAAGGGGACAAGACGGAACGGCCTGGTTACAGCTTCAGAGATCTCTTTGTGAGATAATCCCTTGCCTCTCGAGCTTGCAGCAAGCGTTCTGTGGAAGAGCAATGAGGAAAAAAAAATTTGTCCTCTTCACTGGCGTTGACACCGAGCTGGGGTTGTGGTCAAGTAGCCGTCTTGTCGCTTCTCCTCGTCCTTCTTTAAGGGCGGTCTTCAACCGGATATAGATCTCTTTCATCTGCATCACTTTGTAAAGAGTAGGCTTCAGAAGCGGGGCCAGAAGAAGATAGAAATCTCCCTCCCTCCCTCTCGCTCTACCATTCTGTGCGAAAGGATGTACGAGAAGATGCAATCATACTAAAACTCACGGAAACCTCTTTCGCCATTATCTTTAATTGAAACCCGGCGGCCGGTTGAGGAACCAGAAAAAGAGGGCTGCGCTTCGTTCATTCAGGGTCTACATAATAAGTTCGTATAGGTACCCCAAAATAGGAGTACCAGATGTATTACCTAGCTTGACTATGGTTCTTAAGACACCGTTTATCAAAATTACATTATGCAACACATGCGTTGGAATTTTGAATGAAGAATGCGTATCAAGTAATACGCAAAGCTTGCTGTTTCAAGACAGCATGCAATCTATGAACTCTTTGCTGGTGTGTTCTTCCACACCAAAGTCGGCAATCGGTCGACTCAAGGATACACGGGTTATAAAAGAGCGGGGTCGAGAAACTCATGCATAATAGCACGCCGCGGTGAGCAGCACACGTATGAAAAATAGCTCCTCGTCAACATATGGGAAGACCCGAGGCTGTGCCGTTTATCATCATAAGACGGCAGCTGAGGGAATGAAGGGGAAAACTCCCAGTGTGGGTCGCCACTTAAATTATGCATCGGTGTGTGGTTGACGTGCTGGCCGTGCAGTGACATGACACGGTATGAAGTTTAATATTGGGCCGATGTTGCCAATCATCGCTTCGCCTCCCCAAAGACTCTCTCGTCTCCTTCTCACTTATTATCGCTCGAGTCTTTCATGGCTCCCGCCTGTACCAACTTCAACAGACGGTGCCTTTGCTACCGACCACCTGCGGTCGTTTTGGGGTCTGTAGGGTGGCAGTGACAACACAACTGGAAGGAGAGGGGATGCTCCCTAACCTTCGTACGCGGTATGTCGATCTATTAAATTTGCACGCGGAGTGTATTAGTTCGTCCTGTTGATGGCGATGGACAACTGCTAGATAAAGGAAGCTCTGGTACCAGTACGAACCATGCAGTGGCATTAGCTTGGTATACAAAGCGGACTGGTGAATGCGGATAAAAGAATTCGGTTCCCAGTTCGCGGTGCCATCCTGACCCATTCGTCCCTACCTCCGGATCCCACTAACCTCCATCTGAAGCCTAACGGGGCTTTGGGACAGGCAGGGGAGGTGGGAAGAGGAGGGGAGGGGGGCAGGGAGGGGGGCATCCATTCTCTTCCCTTGCTGACCATGGCCCCAGGTGCCGGAAGCGGCTTTGCTGACGCAGTAACCTTAATTATGTGGCATCACGGCTATAAATATTTAAGCACGACAAAACCCAACATCTGTCTTCAATTAATTAACTGCCGCGGAGAGAAGGACGACGCACCTTCAGCGAAGCCTGCTGTAAATTCACCGACGTTAGTTAATAAAAAAAAAAAATAGAAGCACGAGTAATTGGGTATATTTGAGCTAAAGCTACAGACTGTACAGGCTCAGCATTAAGGTAGACAGTATTGCTGGTATTCCCTCGGTGGGGAATTAAAAATGCAGTCTGATTAGCATACGGCGAAAGAGGAAATTTTAAACCATGTTTACAAACCGATTCTTTACATAATGTAAGAATAAACGCCTTATGGTATCCAGGGATTTACGTGCAAGGAATAGACTTTAGGTGGCCGGATGATATTCTTCCGCGAGTATTAAGGAAAATAACTCACAAGACATTTAGCATTTTACGATCTTTTAACCTTGAGCTACCATCTCTTGCCCAGGACAGGCAGTGTGTGCTGGCGCTGTATTTCATTACTGGCTTTGTGTTCGTTCACCGTGCCATTTTTAAAATTGAATTATGGTTGATTGACTACCGTTGGTGAGGTAACCCTGGGGAGGCAGTAAGTGCAGTTGGGGGAGTGGAGGCAGGGAGGAGGGAATGGGCAGGACACACATCAAGCGCGTCCAGAATATCTTGATCGGGAAGGAACACTGTGCTTAATACGCATCAGAAAGAAATGTTTCTAAAATATGTATGTTTTGGACTTACAATGTATGTTTCATTCAAAGAACTCAATAATTCTTATTCGTTCTGACAACGCCAAGGATTTGTATTAGTAAGGAAGCTCTACTGTAATCTGTAGCTTGCTACCAAGGGCTAGCTATAGCTGATGATGTTATGTATAAGGTTTGAATTGGTGTACTGCAAAGCTGCGTTATATTGATACCGTTCTTGAACGAAAGAAGAAAGAAAGAAGCAAGTTCTGCTGTAAAGTGAAACACTAATTATATACATGTATATGCTTCATTGGATAGAATACCTGAGGCATCATTATCCCGTGTAACATGAATATAACTGCAATTTAGGAGTATGCTGTTTCTTCAGTTCATGACCAGTGTGGATTAGTTCCGGACGAGTTCGAAAAGGAAATGATCGTACACCCAAAGGTCGCGATCCATACTAGATAGGCCAGGTGGCATGTAAAACATCCACAGGAATACTTTTATATGATAAAGAAAACGTAAAAATTTAACGTAGTTACTTCCTATTTCTCTAGACCCATTTACTAGATACATCTAGGTCAGGCACAACGTCGTGTCAAATGTTGCATAAGATAACATTGTCAAACATGAGTTTAGATAAATTTGCAGTTATGTTCCTACGTAAACTAAAAAGAAAAGTCTTGCCCCATGATGAACTAGCCTATAAAATGTGTGCAGGGTCCTTAAACATATTTCACCATGATCACCTCCATGAAGCCACAAGCATTCTGTAATATCAATTTCTATAAAAATTCAATACTTCACAACTGTCGAAACTCCCAACGTTCTTTGAAAAGAAACGCACCATATTTATGATGCCCATTACTTTATTTCTTATCTTAGTTGTAATTGCCAAAAACAATGCTCTGAGTTGTTTTGTTTACTTTTCTGTCTTTTTTGTACAGATGGACGACAAAGCAGCGCTGGACGAAGGAAGACGAGCCACCTGGCTGGAGACGAGAGACATCGAGGAAGACTTCAAGGAACTCGTGTTTTTGACGATGCAGGAGGTGAGTGGGCGAAAACGTACATGTATGCAGGCAAGCCTCGTGGTATAGGGGTGAGAAAACGCTCGTAACGTAGCAGGCATTTCCGGCTGCCCGCAGGATATTTCAGACAACAAAAAATCCTACTTAAAACCTGTTTCGGCATAACCGGAAGTTTGTATGCCCATCTTTCGATTTCCCGTCTCTCATTTTTTGTACGGATGTGGAACCAACAATCTATTCCAGTTTGAGAGGGGACTGAAGTTACAACCATCGATAAAATTGGTTCGGGAATGGATAGATCAGGACAATCACAGACTTATTATCCAGTTTGATCTATATACCATACTTTGACAAGCTTTGGTTTGAATATTTTTGTACATTTGTTACTATAATATGCGATTAAATTAATGTCTACACGGAAGCATTTCCCTCTACCCTATGAAATTACATGAATGTGGTTTATAAATTGACGATATTCCTTTTCCTGTCAGTTTGGAATTACCTTGGGCTTTACTGTAGGCTAAGAATAAAAAAATATATAATTCGAAAACAAAAATAATTACTAATACTTTTGTGTACAACAGTGTCGTGTCGAAGCACTTCCTGGCCAAAATAATTCCTATACCTGTATTATGAATTAATTATGGTTTGTGAACCACGTAAGAATTCGAGATCAGTTCAATTAAAGCAACAAGAGGCACGATGCACGCCATGTGATAATATTAGCTGTTTGTCTGACGCGAGCATTGGTCGAGAGCCGCAGAAACGCCCAAGTTCGCCGGGAGAATGGGCTTTAGACTTCGCGCACAATTCATTTCCTATCATGCATTTTTAACACACTCGTGATGAGGTTTCCGCGCGACCACGCCCAACGTTATTGGCAGTGACATGATGAACCAGGCGCAGCAGCGTATCGGATGGGCTGTTTGTTTTCTTGCGGCCTAGGCAACGGAGAATATAAGGGTCGAGATCGTATAAAAATATTGACTGCCTTCTAGCGCGGTGATTCCTGGAATCCAACAGGCAAAATGAAGCACTGAGGAAAGGGTTGAACGTAGGCCCAATTTCGCCATGCAAATTAGATTCCCGAACAAGCCATGTAGGCTTGTAACTTTGAAACCCGAATGCAGCAGAAAAACACAACTTACATGCATTTAGAAATAGTAAATATTTATTTAAGTCACATTTTATGCTAAACGAAAGGAGATCGTCTTGAACAAAATATCCAAATAGATTCGATAAAGATAAAGTGGTTTATAACTTAATAACTGGTTCTGATAACTAGTTGACAGTGATTTTGACCCATTGACAACTCGATCAATATTAAATTTCCAAATGCTTATTAACAAAATAGCAGCCTTGCCCAATGCCAACAGTAACGTCGAGCAAATCATATACATGTAGAAACGCCCTTTCTTCAGAATTAAAAGGTACATAATACAGCCATGTAATTGGTCTTATAAGTAATATAGTATTTGATTGTTCCCGATATTACTACATGACTGTGCTGTTTAGGAATAACTTTTAACGAAACCGTCTTGATGCTTTTGCACCATGTTGATCCACAAATTACATAAAAGAGGCACACACGATGTCTGCTTCAAGGGGAAAGTTTCTTGTAGTAATTTTCTTCGCGTATACTTTTCCAGCTAGCAAACGAAGGCCGCATTGACCCCCGTGTCTTGCTGGAACCCCAGATGAACACAGAAAAGCGTGGACGCTGGCAGGGATTCTGCTTCAGACGAACCAAGAGCGGTCGCTACCTGCCCTACATCTGCTGGAAAGGAGGTCAGTTCAAAGGTCATGGGTTCATAAATAGACCAGCAAAAGAGTACTGTATGTGCCATGCGATAGGTTTTTGCAACATTCTAGGACATATGTCATGTAAGTTAATGCATTTGTAATACAACTTGGCAAGTTGCTTCATATCCAAATGGTACAGGCGTTACGTCCGGGGATCATGCACAAGTGTAAAACCCTTGACATGTTGTCAGCATGTATTTGCAGAATACATGGGACAAAATGGAACCTCTTTAGGTTTAATTCATTTGCGTAACGCCATTGGCTTAATCTGTATTTGATCCAATGAAACATAACGTTGGAGTCTTTGCATTTAAAATAAAAATTACGAATTTTGAAGAATTCAGGTCGTGGTTTAAATTGAACATGTCCACATCTACAATGTACACGTAGCCTTAATACATGTTATTAGTAATCCCTTGGCGCACATAGAATTCCGAAAACACATTTCCTATTTTGCCTTCACTTCGGCTAAATTCTAAGAATGTTCAATCAAATGTCAGGATACCTCAACGTGTTGCTTTTATTGCCTAAAGTTTTCAAGTGTAATTGTGGTTGCTTTATTGGACATGCGTATTAGATGTTGTATGATTTATCGCGTGTCTCCTTTTGAATAAAGTCGGCAAGTGAAAGCCAAATGGCAAATCAGGATCAATCATGTTTTGAAAACCTTGTTAGAAACAGCCCAGATAGAGCGCGCGCTTGTTGGAACACTCTGGAGGGTGTTGCGCCGACTTCTGATCATGCATCAGTTTATCTCCATTGTTGTAGTCCGGTGGTATTTGCTGATACGTGTATTCTCTGTTCGATGGCAACTACAATAGACGAGTCACTTGGTGAAAAGTGTAGGGTGCATTTGTGCTTCTGTTCCCCAAGTTCCTGCTGCCGTCTTCGGATATGAAAAACATTCTGTATATTTGCTCATAAAAGCATACATTGTACTTTGTGGGATTTCTGCTACGACCAACAATTGGCTACTGAAACTCCCTATCCCCGGCAGCGCTATTGTAACAGCCACGGCCGACTAATGTCAGCGCTGCGATATGAGATGTCGCAAATTATTCCAAATCGCCAAAATGGCAGACAGGAAGCTTGATGTCTTCATTCAAAATGGACCTGGGTAAACAAAGGTGATACCCACAGTACATTTATGCGGGATTACCCAGTAATTCGTCTAGATGCTTATTCTGATTGTTAAATCAACAGCGAATGCATTTTGTCCATTTACCGTTCATGAAAGCTGCATGGAAACTGCTGCCGCTATCAATAGTTGCCATGACATTGGGGGACTTGAGTTTGCCCAGACCCCTTCAGCGACACTGAATGGTTGTCCCATTGTCAGCTTGCATAACGGGAGCGTCGGGTTGGGGGGGAGGGGCATTAAGGGGTGATTTCGACAAACTTCTGTTGATTCACCATAATGTAACATTTTAATATGGTAATCTAACAGGTGATTTCGACAAAATTGTATTGATTCATCATCTAACCTTTTACTGTTGTCCGACGGAGTAGTAGTAGTAGCAGCAGCAGCAGCAGTACCAGTAGCAGCAGCAGCAGCAGCAGTAGTAGTAGCAGTAGTAGTAGTAGTAGTAGTGGTAGTAGTAGTAGTAGTAGTAGTAGTAGTAGTAGTAGTAGTAGTAGTAGTAGTAGTAGTAGTAGTAGTAGTAGTAATAGTAGTA
>JAAUYG010103141.1_pt1 | contig 11197 bp, 9 predicted proteins | sample 7278091 | NCBI WGS metagenome assembly JAAUYG01 (sample SAMN14350201, study PRJNA611818) | marine sediment metagenome | isolation source: surface marine sediment (0.6m) | place: French Polynesia: Moorea | collected 2018-08
ATGCAGTCAGATGCTTTGTTGGTCCTTTAGAGCAAAAAGGGAGATAGTCTTATAAAGCAAAATGCATCATTAAAAGCCAGGCTATGTCTACATACCATACATAATATCTGCTTATAAAAAGACCTACTAAAATTAGGGAGCTTTTATATCTAAGACCACCCAAGACTTTTCTTCTTTTTTTAGATTCTTTGTTATTTTCCAACAATTGCAATATGCCTTACAGCATCCGAAAGCTCACCATAGGAAACTGCCTGAGTTAGACATTGTATATTATGTACTGGTACCTGCCCAAGGCACCTGGACTGAATACAAGGGACTGACAAGGGACAATCATTGACCTTGGTACGGACGTCTCCCCTCCCCTCAACCCTAACTTTAGGTGTCTGTCCTCAGAAATAATTGAATTATGGGTCATTACTTTCAACTAGACACAATGTACACCATGAATTGGTTTCCATGGCTTGGATTAATATAACTTCCTTATTTCTTTAAGTTGTTTTCAACTGGAATTTGTTACCGAGACACTTGAGAAACTTAGAATTCCAGCCTATTTTGTACCCAATACTTTGTACTACAACATAGTCTGCCAGTACGATGTACCGGTACTACATATGATGATGCAAGGGTATGTCGGTGGCTCTGTGAACACTTCATACAACAGCTGTGCGGTTGGTGATCCATGCCTTTCACAAGAATAATGCACATGCACCATGTTTAACTTAATGTACATGTACTTTGATCACCCATGCACAATGGATTTAGTATATGCAGTGAATGCTGAAGCATACCAAAGGTCATCCAAGAAAGAAAAGGCTCTGAATGAATTGTGCGCAACGAGTAAAATACCGCTGTAGAAAACCCATAAATAGCACGTGTAAAAACTTCGCAGATTACGATGAACCTTGCTCGCTAAAAACACCCTTCCTATTCAACAGAAATGTCTACAAAGCTCGCTTTTTCACTTTGGGGGAATGTAATTAGCAACCCTAATATCATTCCGCATGTACTTTAATTTTTGATGCACTGTAGCACCTTATTTTCAAGAAAAATTGACTGATGAAATCAACGCTAACAGTACAGAATAATGGAAAGTTTAAGATTGTGATGTTTCAGGACTATATATATTTATCGTATGCAGAAACAGTTACAATGCCAAGCTTGCATTTAAATACTCCCAGCCTTGAACCAACTGCACACAGCCTTTGCTTTTCATTGACAAGTCACTCCACTTAGGAAAATAAGGAAAATAAGGACCTTAACTAATTATATTTTTAAATATACATTTTTCACATTGTATGGTATGCTTACAATTCAATACAGCCAGATATATATGCATGTACATTTTATCTGTGAAATCGGCACATTTCCGTACTGTGTACTACATTTTACCATTAATCATTTCTGGACAAATAAAAATTGTACAACCTCGGCATCGTGCCCATGTATTCATTGCTAGTCAAAACTCAAGCAGGTCTGTTCTATAAAAATGTACATGTAAAACATAGCATGTTTTTCTTTTACTGGTTACTCGCACACATTTTCGAGCATAATAGACTGAACAGACCCTACTCTAAAGTAGCACTACACGTAATGCCCATGCGAAAGCTCTTTCCAATTTAGGCTCCAAGGAACAGTCTAAATCTTATCACACCCATAAATAAAACGTTACAATTTCTCAAACCATCCAGGGCAAGCCTGAGCTGCTTTTCTCAAGGTAAATTTTTTGCCCCTTGAATCTAAATCATATACAGAGGTCCCTGGATTTTACAGTGCTATAAATATCGCCACTGTCCATGCTTTTAACTAAGATCACTCAAATCAATTAGCCACCTTATAGTCTACTGGACCTTCACTTTAAAAAAAAAAAAAAAAACATCATGTAATGAAATGTTTTTCTTTTTGACTGGATCCATCATGATATCCATAGGTGTTCTGAAAAAGGAGGGACCACTGTCTGCCCTAGGTACAAGGGAACCCTGGATAGCTCAAGTAGGATCTGGCTGCAGCCCGGAAGCCTTGCTTCTGAAATAATGACTGATTGCTTTGGTTCGGAGCTTCGTGCCAAGAAAGCCATCAGTTCTCTACACATGCAACACTTGTGCACTAGCGGTACAATACATAAGGCAACACAGCTGGTGACCTTCAATCTCTGACCTACTTTCGTCTATATTCCTGTGCGTTGGCAGCCTGGTAGCCTACTTAACAGACAACTACTGTTAACTTATTACCCACTACACATTAGCATTAATTGGTACTGGACTGCAAACACAAGCTTCAAACTTTTGTTATTCATTGGAAGGAAACATGGGAGTCTGGGCGAGTTAACAAAAGAGCACATTTAAAGTATTAGGATCCTTTTATAACGTCTCTGGAAGCAAAACACTTTTGATATCTGGCACAGAAGTTTGAAACCTACATAACGTAAAGTTTGCATAACATATATAATGATATTTTATGAATTTCTGCACAGGAATCAATTGACAAGCGAACTATGAAATTAGAATCGTCACTTTTAGAGTAGAACTGCCTTCGACCAATACACACATGTAAGCCAGGTCGTATGGTTCATACACATGGCCCATGGTACATGTAAAGTCCTTGTAAAGTACGTATAACTCGGGACCTATAAGGAGTTCATCTTGACAGTTATAATTTACCAATAAACTGCCTCAACCAGGATTATATTCAAGCTGAATTGGCAGTGTCTACTTAAATATCTACATAAACCTTCAAATCCTAATGTCAAAACTCGAGGTGTTTTGGTTCATAGCGAACATAACAGAGCACTAATAACATGAACTACTGGTATATGTTTATACAAATGGAAATATAGATGCAATCAATGCATATTCAATATCCATGTGAGTTTAATTTACTTAGATTTGAATTTCATGCCATAAATGTAGGTTACCGTACCATGTGTTCTTCTCCCCAACAAAATCACCCTCTCTAATTGTGCTAATAGTAGCGCATCACCATTTCCTGAAAAGGTGTCGTACCCATGGAGGCCAAGAGCTAAAATTCCTCCCACAAAATGTCCGAAGTGAGTGTTTACTTCCAGAATATCAGGATATAAAATACTGTTCTATCTAAACTTTTCGTATTAAATTAAACACACCCCGGGGAAATCTAATTCACTAAAATTTAAGGGTATCCGAAATAAACGACTCTCCCCCACCCCACCCCGCTTGCACAGACAGCACATCCTTAGTGATAACCATGATAGCGCAGACTATCAAACTTTAAAACTGCACATTTCATTAATTTCTGTACATTTTTGTACAACAAACTGTCTGGAGTTTGGATAATTTGGAAAATGTTTAAATATTGTTTGATTGTAGTACTGTGCTCAAAATTAAAGTTAGAACCTCCGCATCAGTCAATCAATAGCATTTAACGAGAAGAGCAGTACAAAAAGTGCTACACATGCACTTCCAACAAAATAACTGGCATGTGTACTAAGTCTAATCACTACTGAGCACATCATCAGCACAGCACTTACACAGTCATAACACATACTTCATCAGCCCAAAGGAGGTAAAATCAACATGCCCACCTTACTCATAGCCAGATTTTATGTTAGTATTTAGTACCTACATTTTCTGTGCCACAGATATGCAAATGACATCATACTATAGATGCACATTGTACGCCATGAAGTGGTATAATTACACTGACATTGTGTAACATGAAAACCATGGAAAAACATTTTCTTGTCCAGTAAATATTAATCATTTATACACGTCTAACTTTTGGGACCATACCAATTCCTTTTCAGTATAGCAGCAACTGTATAATGTGTAACCTTTTCCTGTTTAGTACAATTATGCATACATGTATACAACCTAAGACTATATTTCCTGTCCAATACAATTACTTTGCACAGTGGTATAAATAGTCGGAAACGAAACTAACAATTGTGAGCATGACGACTCAAGAATGACAATGTTTCTCTTTCGACACACTCTGAATTGTGACAGACCATAAAATAATTCATGATACTTTTTTTTAAATTTAAACAGCGGAAGAGATCTGGCAAAATTTGTGTGTTCAACACACTCCAATAACTGCCGGGATATAAACATTTACAGTTAGCTCAAACTGGATATAAAACTTCACCATAATATGCATTTCTTTGATGTCCAACACTACAATTTTAAAACTCGCAACAACAACTCACAACAATTCAACCATCAATCATCAACAAGAAACAACGCAACACAATAAGAACTTGCTTATCACAATACAGCTGAAACATCTGCTTAACTAGCACGGTTTCTACAAATTGAGTTTGGCGTGATCCAGAAGCTATGTACAAAATTGCTAAAAGCCCGAATTATTTGCACTATTTACATGTATGAGTCTACATCTCTACTTCATACTGTTACAGACAGCGCACTACATGTAGACAGGCAAATCGTTCCATGTAAGAACTTTAGAAGGGACCGTAGAATATTTTACAGATCTGCAAACATGCTTTACATGTGTAGAACCGGTTATCAGGCGCATGGCCAACAGTTTTTCAGCACATTAAGAGCTATGCAACAGTGAATTAATTATTATTTTAAACCGGTCCAAAACAATCTCTGCTGCCAGCATGTTTGGTGCAGTAGTGGTATGGGTGAATTTACTTCCAAGCATACACTGTATTTTGTTAAAATAATGAAAGGGCGTCAGTCGCTTAGACCCCGTCAGCCTATCCTTACACTTGTGTTCAAGGCAACAACGGGCAGCGAATCTGAAGATGTATGTGATGTCTTACAAGGAGGATTAACTGCTAGATGTCCCGGCTGGCATCCAACATGCTATACCAGATATCGCAATCATATGCTTTCACTTTTCCTCTGTCCAAGTGTCGCTTGTGTAAGTCTACCTGCCTCAGGGGGTCCTAATTTTCGTACACTGATAGCCTCTCAAGCCTGAAGCATACGCAGCTTGCTAAAGTAGTTAGCAACGGGACATAAGCATGTTGAGCAAAGAAAAGCCAGCACACATGTTGCGGCCTGACATACAGTAGGATCGTGGCATCATGCTAGTGATGCTACTCCAATTTATGCCACTGTCATGGTCACCTCTCGAGACAATGGAACTCAAATTCGATCAACTCGCGAGGCTTTACAGATATCATAGCCACTACAGTACGATACAGTACAGCATTTTATACACGTCAAAGAGTTAGTTTGTAACATACACTGGGGCCCTTCTTTCCCAGAAAAACCACCAAAATCAGCAGCAAAGAAAAGGGTCGTCCTTATAGCCAGAGCAACAGAAGTCTGGGGGGAAAACAAAAAACAAAAAATTTCCTATGTCTAACCCTTTACCCACCAGGGGTAGAGGAATGGGGGTGGGGGTCGGAAATCTGGTTATCCAGGTTAATAAGATCTGCTGCATTATGTCTGCAACGGGCCAGGGCCTGAGCCACCGGAAGATTGTTGGTTTCCAGTCATGTCGAAGCTGAAATCCAGATTGTCATCAAAGGTCAGTTCATGCTTAATGATCTGCTCCACGTCGCATTCGAGGTCCGAAGTGCTGTTTTCTGAGATACTGACCAGGTCCAGGTCTCGCGGCAGGATCCCAACACGGGAAACATTACTATTGGGCCTGGACCCCATGGTGCCTGCATGGATCTGAGCTTGAGGGTAGGTTGGCTGCTGCTGCATGACAGTCCCTCCAGACATTTGCTGGAGCTGCAGTAGCTGTCGTGCCTGTGGTATAGGCGGGGACAAGTTCGGCTGGTTGAACGGGATGTTTGAGTTTTGCGGGGGGCCATATATTATCTGGTTCAGCGTCATGTCTTGGGCATTGGGTTTGGTTAATGCCTTACGTAGTAAGGAGTTGTTAAGTGGGGCGGACCTCTGTGGTTGTTGCTGCTGCTGTTGGGATACCAACCTTCCCAGTGATTGGTTGCCACTGTTCAAGGCACTGTTAGTTTCGAGGTTGAACTGTGTCATCCCTGGCCTAAAACCATTTTCCTTGGAGACTGGTGGGTTGTCTGGTTGCTGGAGCAGGTCACTGAGGGTCTGCGGAGTAAATGAGCCTTGGCTGGAAATACTCTGGTCCATGTCCTCAACGCCGAGGCTGATGTCGCTCAAACCACTGAAACTTCCACCGTTCAGGGTGGTGAGAATTCCACTGCTGAGCCCCGAGCCCATCTGGTTACACACACCGTCGGAACTCGCTAGTTGTGCCTGAGGCTGCATTGGAGGCTGGACCTCCATGTAGGGAGGGGGAGCCGGGAGGAAGGCGGAGTTGTTGGGTGACAGCTGCGGAGGCTGCAGAGGACTGGGTGTCGACAGCGTACTCCGGGCCTGACTGTCCGGAGATAGAGTATCCCCGACCAACATGTCGGCCAAGCTTTCGCTTAAGCTCGTCTCCAGCCCAAAACCATCCGTGTTGTTGTACTGCATCTGGTTTGCCCACGGTAATGGCGACATTGGAGGAACTTGGTTGTCATGGAGATCAGGTTCAAAAGCAGACTGGATCGGTGATAAGCGTCCTATGCTGCTAGCATTAGAACTGGTTCGACAGCGGAAATCCTGCTGAGGACTTAGGGTGTTGAAGCCTTCTAGCTCTTCGCAGAACTCTGGGTTAGACCCAGGGCTTGCGGCAGTGAGACCCTGAGCTGCTCTTAGCTGCTCCACACGCTTCTTAGCCTTCCCTCGCTTTTTCTCAAACGCCTTCTGGTCTATCATACTATGGGCTCGCCTCCGGGGTGTCTTACCAGGTTTAGCATCAGGGTTGATCACCCACCATGAACTCTTTCCTGTCCCTTCATTCTGAATTCGCATGAAACGGCTGTGCAGAGATAGGTTGTGTCGGATTGAGTTCTGAAATATAAATGTAAATGGTATAACTGCATAAGGTGAACAAGAATAGCATTACATCATGTACATTCATTACTACATTGTGTCTCAAATTATGAAAACAAAAGACTGTATTGTACACAACACAATACATGAAAGTTGTTCTGAAACACCTAGCCTTCAAACCCACATATATATTTTATACCAGTAACCAGTGATTCTTCGGTAACCATGCAATGCGGATTTTGTTGTTTTATATAATCTGATAGCTGCCGCTAATTATCAAAACCGGCAAATTTCCTACACCATTTAATACTTTGATTTTTTTTTCTCTGCTCAAGTTACGTCAAATAGTCTAAGACATTTAACATTACATCGTATCAAATTTCCTGGCACTGAGACAGATCCCTATAGCTGCATGTAGGGACATCCCAGTAACTTGGAAAATCATTGCAAGTTTCTGTCAGGTTGTCTCTCTTAAAGTCTTTTATACTTAATTTTAAAGGCATGTTAGTTGATACATTACAGGAGTTTAAATGGTGAGTGTTTTTTTTAATGAGAAATTTCAAAGGTCAGAATTCCTGCACTTTGTGGTTATTAGTTTGATTTACTGCACAAAAAATATATACATGTATGACTATATCAAACTTTGTATATATATGGGCAGCCATGTGAAGATCCTCCCACAGGGATGGACATTTTTAAGAATTGTCCGACTGCCTGGGACAACTGAAAGTAACTGTCGGACAACTGAACTTCCAACTCCACTTGTCCGAGAGGACAAGTAAACTTTGAACCCTCTTTTATGCTAAAAACAGTTGTAGGAACAGAAAATACTGCCAATGAGTACCAGACAAAATGTGGACACGTGAATTTTGATTTCGGTCAAATAAAAATTACCGTCACTTATCCGACAGGACAAGTCTCAAAATAAGTTAGTGTCCAACCGTGCCCCTGAACATATACCGGTACTGTAAATTCATTAATGACTAATGTTTGCGTTTTTGAGACAAAACCATATTCGTGGGGATTAATATTTGTGATCACCACTGACCACAGGTTTTGTTAATTATCTAGGTACACATGAATTAATATGTTTGCGGGTACATATTTTTGTGATTTAAAGATGGTCGTGAAATTCACCAAAAAAATCCCTCGCAAACATTAATGAATTTACAGTATGCAAAATGGCAATAGAAGTTAGTACCGCACTTCTACCTTCTGGAGAACATGGCATAACATTAATTAGCACACATTTGAATCACTTTAAATTAAGTTAGAGCCTTTTACAAATGTTTTAGGGCTGCAAGGATACACCTGGGGAACGATGTGATACGTAGCATGATACTCTCATGATATGATTTACATATTACGATACTTTTAATACAGAAACAAATCAGTAGGAAGTAACTAATTCTGTAAATGAACTAAATTCCGTAGTAATATGTGTTTATTTTGACAAATCATTCAGCATGTAACAAACTTAAACAAAGCTGGGTCCTTGTCTGATTTAATGCCTACTGACTTATTATTTTTAACTTTACAAGTCATAGTTTCAGTTGCAACCGGCTGCACTGGTTAAAGCTTCAAACCCAAAGGGGTTCATCCGTTGCCGGGTTCCCATTGGCCTTACTCACTCGACAGCCATTTTTTGCCTTTGTGTATCGCCAAAAAATAATATAGCGTACATGGCACGATACGATGTGTAGCGCAAATGATCTATATCGCGATGCACCAGTGTATCGTTGAAGCCCTACTACCTTTGTAATAACATAGGTACTGAAGTACTGCTAACCCTCACAAGAATACTGGCTGATTGGAAATATTGGAATTTGTTCAAAGGCAAACTTTTTCACAAATGCCCATTTGTAAAATAATATGGGGATTGGGGTTACCGATTTATTCAAAACATTGCTAGACATATAATAGTATACCGTATAATAGTTTAAAGTCCTTTAAGCAATTGTGTAAGTTCCTACTTAAGTAAGTCGTGAGATCATCCTCTTTACGTAAATGTACTCACATGATCACATGACATGATCACAACACTGAACAGTCAAGGGGGTGGATTTGGATTCAACAAAAACAATGCACAAAGCATCAGCACATTTAACAGGCCTGATCTGGTCAAATCAAAGATTAGAAAAAGCATTAAAAAAGAAAAGACTGACCACTAAACTTAGCATATGATATAAACTAGTATTATTACTTAGGTTAATTTGAGTTTTTTAACATGTAGTGATCATGGGTATTTTTCCACAAAGACCTATGACGCCCCCTTTATCAGAATGCAATCTTGACAAGGCCTGAACTGTCAAGGGCAAAGTACAACACCCGCAAACACGGTGGCGTTAGTTGGGAACCTGCCACTGAGAGTGCCACTGATGTATTCAAGCTTTGATGAATTGTATTTTTGGGGTGCAACGGCAGTGTATCTGGTGTATTGCGCTTATGCGCTTCGAAGTAGGTCATTAACCCAGATACATATAATCGTGTATCTACATGTACATATGACTAATACAGGGTTCGCTCACCTTCCAACCAGCTGAGCTATTACTATCTCCCTTATCCTTGAAATATGGGACATTTTGCACCATCCAGTCATATATTTGCGACAATGTTAATCTTTTATCCGGGGCACTCTCGATGGCCTTGGTTATTAGGTCCGCATAAGAGAGGTTCCCCCAGGCATTGCGACGGGAAGAGGTTTTCTGCTTCACCCCAAGGGTCTCGCTTTTGGTCGGCGTATCCAGGGGAGTAGCCGCCGGATGACCCCCATCGACCTGCTGAACCACGTTTTGGGGCGATCGTGAATTATCCTCCTCCTTGACAACTTCTCTCGGCCGCAATGGCCATGTATTTGATCTAGCTCTCGACTGGGGCTCGAAATTTGGGTCAATTTCGGGCATCAGCTGGGGCAGCGTATCCATCGTTGAAAACTGGCGCAATGCCGAGCTTGGCTGACAGCTCTACCACAGAGAGCGAACCACGCGAAACGTCACTCGCTTTCACCGAAATATCACCGCCTAATCCTTAGCGTTTCTTGTCAAAGCATAGTCCATGAATGCGGGAAAAGATTCTTTTTGCCATCGCACCACGTATATCAATCGGAAATCGCTCATTTACAGGTGATAATCCCGTCGATTTGACAAACCACCATATCTCGCTCACGACAGGGTTCCCTCTGGCTGATGTGTGACGTAGAGGTTACATATGCAAATGAGAACGCACTTGGTTCGTGCGCAGCTTCCCGCGCGAAATGTTAGAGCGGGCCCGCGGCATGTAATATATTTCAAGGTAGATTATGTGCAGCGATGTGGTCAACCTGCCACACGCAAAGTAGCATACTAAAATAGTCGAAGATTTACAAATAAAGATACCAGGGCGATGGATGGAAGCATGACACATCACAGACATGTCACGGACCCAACCCAGGCCCAACTCCGACCGCGAATCTTCGATGTTTACATTAGCAAACACGTGGTTACGGGCCAATGTGTTTCAGCTTTGAAAGCGCGAAACCAAAACAAACGGCCAATCACGTGCATACAGGGCATATGGGAACGTTCCTGGAAAAGCACATGAACGACTGAACTAACTGGGTTGGACATGTTGGATAAGGCTTTGTGTGTGAGCATGGGTATGGCGTTGGTATTTGAATAACCACGGAAGTATGAACATTTCTCAAACAACCTGGAGAGCATGCCCGGGAGAGCATGCAATATTTGACTCAATCCAGCTGTGTACCTTTTCAGGGCATGGAGGACATTTCAGGACAATCTGGGGAATAGGCCTATACACACGTGTGGCCTAACACTTCAAGTACGATTCAGTCACAGCACTGGGGTCCAATGAACACTGATAAAGTTTAGCGAAGTTTCTGGGTAGACGCCACTCTACTGCAGTATAGAGTCGTGTAGCTAGGCTATGGCTAATTTGTGCTAGTCCTTTCTTGAGTAGACGCTGTACGTATGATGTAGTATAACTAATAATAGAGACTACATCTATCATATAGACCATAGAACTGTGGACGGTATACACACACATATATATAGGCCCCTACGATGTAACAAATCAAGATGTCTTACTATACAAGTTTCAATTTTTTAAATAAAACTTTTTTTTTTTTTTACATTTTTTTATAACATGTAGATCCGACCATATGCAATGCAGAAGATCAGATATAATCTCTTAAAACTCCAATCCCATTTTCTGGACCCAGTATACCTATTGGAAATATTAAGTTTTACTAGAAAATTTCATTCTTGAGCAATTCATGCAATCATTATTTGGAATTAAAAAGGTGCCGAGAAAGAATCGAATAGGGCACTGTACGTATCCACTGAGCAAAAAAAAAAAAAAAAATGAACAGCATCATTTATGTCCAATATCTC
>JAAUYG010127801.1_pt1 | contig 11197 bp, 8 predicted proteins | sample 7278091 | NCBI WGS metagenome assembly JAAUYG01 (sample SAMN14350201, study PRJNA611818) | marine sediment metagenome | isolation source: surface marine sediment (0.6m) | place: French Polynesia: Moorea | collected 2018-08
AAATTTAAGGTCCTCATCCATAATAACACCAATATCCCTTTCATAATTAGTCTGGTTCTGGTATGATATATGAGGTAAACTTCATAGAAGTAATGTCCTCGGGTGGTGGTGCATGCCTCACTCGGCTAGTCCAAACTCGTGCCCAGTGCTACTGGGCACCCAGAGACTTCTGTCAGAGTGTTCACAAACTGGTCAGGCATGCCATTCCAAAGTTCTACAGTTCTGGGGAAGTATGAGTTTTTAAACACTTCAGTGTTGGTCCCATAATGTTTGAACTTGGCACCGCTGGCAGTTCTAGTTCTTGTGCTGCTCCTTTCTAGGTAGTATTCACAGTTTTTTTGCCACCCTGCGGCATAAGATCATCTTCATGATCGTTAGGCATGCCATTGCTCTGCGCTCCTGGAGCAGCTCCCATTCCAACCTTTCCATCATGTTTGACATGCTGCTACGACGCCTATTGTCATTCATGGTGAATCGGGGAGCTCTGCGTTGGATGGACTCCAGCTTGGTGATGTCCTTGGCTAGTTACGGGTCCCATGCAATGCTCGAATACTCCAGCCGTGATTGTACTAAGCTGAAGTACGCAAGTGGGCATAGTTGTTGGGGGTATGTTCTGAGATTACGATGAAGGAACCCTAGTGTCCTGTTCGCCTTCAGTCTTAGGCCCGTTATGTGGTTCTCCCAGCGAAGGTTGCTGGCGATCGTAATGCCTAGGTATTGGATGTTGTCTACTTTGGACAGGACGTGGCCCAGCATAGAATACAAGTGGAGTGATGTTACTCTCCTGTTGCTTATTGACATTATGTGACATTTTGAGGTGTTAAAGCTCAAACCATAGGTCTTCGCCCAGTCGCGGAGGCTGTTGAGCTCCGTTTGCAGATCGTCCAGTCGCAGAGGCTGTTGAGCTCCGTTTGCAGATAGTAATGGTCCTGTTCACTACGTATTGGGCGATACAGGAAGCAGTCATCTGCGAAGAGGCATACCTGAGAGTTGACGCTCTAGGGCAGGTCGTTGATGTAAAGTAGATAGAGGAGTGGTCCCAGGACTGTGCCTTGGGGTACCCCAGATTCTACATGGACACTGTTGTATTTTATGCCTTCGACCACCACGCACTGTTGTCGCTGCTTGAGGAAGTTGGCTATCCACCAATGTATGTTGCCATTAATCCTGTAGTATTCCAGCTTGTCCATGAGCTTGTCATAGGGCACCATATCGAATCCCTAGTAACATGAATCTCTGTACATATGCATTTTTGCATCTGTATTTTTATGTCTGGAGCATGAATGTAAAATAAAGAAAAAAAATATATTTATTTGGATCTGGTTATTAGTTGGTGGGGTCCTGGGAGCAGCATAACTTTGATGGGCTGAAGCGTCTTGTGCGCCGACTATTAAAGGATGCTGCAGTCAGCAGGTAGAGCCCCATGCCGACCCTACCCTAAGTCTGAGATCAAACGTTACAATTTGATTTTAGAGTGCAATTGAACTGATAGTCGACATGATAAACCCAATGGGAATCCTAAAATTTTCAACGTTTAGTGCCATGCGCGCCAGCATGCGCGTTATTCCGTGTAAGACTAACATTGTCTCATAGCTGGCCATTTTCCGCGCAAAAATCGGAAATTCTTTGTAGTGGGACATTCCAGCTCTAATTCTCAGCGATATCATTGGATGATGAGGCTCGTCAATACGGCTGACTACAAGAGAGGTTTTTGCTGAATTTATTATCAACATTGAATTGAAATTGAGACAATCTGGGTCATACTTGGATATTTGTGTTAATTCGATATTGTGAAAAGATTGACAAAGGCTTGCTGCCGAAAGAAATTTGTCGCAATGGCTTGAATGTGTTGGGATATATTCCGCTCTTCAACCGTTTTGTGTTGGCAGTCCCATCGCAAGAATCAGATGGATTGCCTTGAAAATTTTATCATGGCTAAAGCCTCTTGCAAATTAGAAGGATAACCTCCAAATAGGTACTGAAATGGTCATACGTGTTAGTGATAGCCCTTTAAATTACAACGCGGCCTAATATTCCAAGCAGATGTAGCTCACTGATTGGCTGTCAATATTAGTGTCACCAGTGCCCAGACTGTGAGTGTGGTAATGGTAACTGCACGTCTGCAGCTGCTGTCCTGAGTCCCTCCTGTTCGGTCTGCCACTGCAGTGATGCTAACCAGCTGCTGATAACCTGTCGGTGTGCCACTATTTGTTATCAGTGTGCTAATTAATCACTTAATGATTATCACCATCAATTAGTGCGTTAAGCATTGTTAGAATAAACGATACCCTTGGTGCATTAGACCTAGTCACCTACCCAATTGTCTAAATTATTTGTGATAAAAAGTTTAGTCCTGCTGGTGGAGTAGTGGTCTATTAAAAGTTTGGGACTTAATAATAATCAGCTGCTTGTGGAATAAGGTTGATAGTGTTGAGTAAAGATGGTAAAAGCTAAAATAGAGTTAAAGCATGCGCGAAGTTAGTCGAAATAGCAGCAGAGGTCTACATACTAGTGTAGTCCCTTGTGATCGATTGACAGGTACATTTGTACAAGTTGTATACTATAATAATAATATACCAATGTCAGAGTTATGTAATTTTAAATTAATACCAGAGTTATTTCACACACTTTCACTTCGTACACTTGTTTAACCATATTTCAGTGGTCATAAATATTTTGATAACCTCATTGATGGGATCAGGCAAATAGCTTTCCCCAACTCAACCCCACCCCAAAGAAAAACAAAAAAAAGCAAAACCCACACAAAAACCCCCTACAACAACAACAAAAAAGAAAAAAACAAAGACAAAACAAAAATATATTTAACCTGCATTTCACAAATAGGTTTCTATGAGTAGTTATTGACATTTAATGATTGTCGAAAACAGGCATCTTTGGGCATCTTTACTTACTATATACCAGTACATGTTGCAAGGACTTACTAACAGGTAGTAATTTAAATAATATCTAGTCTCACCTGGACATGGCAAAGAGAAAAAAATATATTTGGTTGTCTGTTGCATTAAGTAATTTATTTGGCTGCCCAGGTTGCTTTCAAACTAGATGGCTTATTTGCTGGATTGATTTGTCATGATGTTCGGTACTACAACATGTACCTGTACTATTAGTTTGTTTTTCCATGTGCTATCTGCAGGCATCAGTTGCGTGAGAACCCAAAATGAAGAATCCATACCATAAACATGATAAATAAAGGGGAATTCTATTCTCAGAATCCATTCATGCCAGTATAATTTAGTCAGTATACTGTAGCCTTTATTTAGCATTTTAGTGTATGATAATTTATTAATTAGTGTACAAGTAGTACTTCAGAAGATTTAGTATTTAACCTTTGGAAGAGTCTTGGAAATCTGAAGGCAGTATTGCACTGACCATTTCTGTTGTGTTTTATCTAAACTACTATATTAGTTGATTGTAAATACTAGTATCTAATTTTACATTTGGCCGATCTGAAAAATATCAAACATGAAATGCTCTGTGCCTTTCAGCTTTTAACTATTTAGTTTTGTGCTGTTGAAAAACTACTACTTCTACTTTAACACATTTCACAAATGTAATTTATAAGACCGGTCCTGTACTACAAAGGAACAGGTCAAAGTTAGCACTATAGTGTTTTAATACTTCATATGCACGAAGGTTTACTTGTTCTGTATAGATTCCATAGTACTTTAAGATTAACAACAGGAATTAAATATAAATGTCAAATGTGACCTGACCTCTTGGTTTGTGTACCTACATGTCTTTCTTGCTCCCACTTGTTATTAGTTCTATCAAATATACAGAAGTCTCGAAGTTGAATTGTCTCTTTGGTACATGGGCTATGCATGATATGAGAAACCTGTAAACGAACCTAAGAGGCATCTTATTTTCTGTCACAGTAGCAAAGATTTTGCCTTATCAAGTTCTTTATCAAAGTTAGGACATGCACTAGATCCTAGCTTCACCCGGTAACACATGTATGGTTCTCTAACTTCTCTTGTTCCATTATTTCAGGGTCTTACCCATCTAATGGCATTTGTGTAAATGAATATTGTCCCAGCAAAGTGTCGGATGTGACTGTGGGATTTTAGATTTAGCATGCGTTGCAAACACAGTTGTGAAGCTGTTGGTTTCTGATTGAGATTGATTGCTTCATGTTGTTTTTTTGTCTCGCCAGTGAATGGATGAAGCCAATGAAGACACGTTCACGATTGATCTAGCACTGCCTCGACACGCAGGTTCGGCGGCATTCTCTGGATACAAAAGCAGAGTGCATACCGGCGGAGCAATAGGATTCTTGTGGTGTGTTTCGTCAATGCATTTTATTGACAGCATGTTGCCATCTGTGTGCCAATACCTTTGGCGTTTTGGAGCTTAACAGCATTTCCTGTTGGATAATTAGTCACCGTGGAATAGAATCTGCTCTGCGTTATCACATCAATGTTGGAATATCGCTGAGAGGGTAATATCACTAGTCCAGTTTAGACTCACGTCGAGGTTGTGCTCTAACTTTGGGAGCATGATGTCGCGGTGGCTGTATGGTTAGCGAGAATGGCCAGTCATCGTTACAGTAAGCGCTCGGATTCCTCCGCCAGCTCTACACCAAACACCCCGGGCGGCAAACCGACCAATGGGGAACAAGTCAAGGAAGAAGAAAATCCTAATATTGAACTCTACAAAAAGGTACAGTGATGCACTGGTGGTATGGTGTACTGCTGTTAAGATGTCAAACGATAATATATAGATGCTATACAATGTAGTAGCTTTGTCCATATGGCATGAACATACATTTACCAGAACACTTCTTAATCTGTTTTAACAGAAACACTCTCCACTTATCATGTTAACATGATAGAACACGTGCAATACTTAATTAATTGGTTGCAGTTGGTATGTGTCCATTGTCAATTACATTTGCATTTATAGTCAGTATTTCAGATTATAATGCAGTAACTTATTTTACAGCATTTTGCGTAAAAATACTGAGACAGTGAAATTTTTTTGTTTGTGATGCAGCTTGATTGGTGGTTGCAGTTTAATTTTGTGTCCATCGTGGCATGTTGCACCTGTGAATTGTTCCCTCGTTTGTTTGTGTGTTATGTGTATACATGTATTTCTGGTGCACTGTCAAATTCGCACATTTCCAGATTCTCACTTAGTACGTCTGTACGTAGCATCAATAACTGGCATGTGTGTTAATAATATTTTACAATCCAATGATATGCTATATGGTCCTTACCATACATCCATTTAAGACTTCAGTCCATTTTGAGACCACCCATCAGTGATATCACTCCTCAATCTTTTCTATTTTCAATTTAAATACAGCATTCCTCCTTTCTACATTCTAAGAACATGTTAAATTTAAAACCAGGTTTTGCTAGTCAATCTTAAGACGCTAATCAAAAGGCAATCTTTTACAATTATATCCTCATACTCATAATTCAATTTCATACATCAAATGTGCACATACTGTATAGTCTATTGTTTGACATGTCTGAGGCCACCCGTTTGAGCAAATGAGCATACTAGTCATGCTAGTAGTACACGGGTATTTACTTTCGTTGTGTCTTTCCATTCAAGTTCTGAATCTGTTAGCACATGGTTAAACTATTTAGAAATTTTTAAAATACACGGTTAAAATACAATGAGCTTGAAAATTTGCTGTTATGCTTTTAGGCTTTTACGTGTCTTTGTTTGTAAGTCGACTTCGGTCAAGTCTATTGGCCATGATAACATCTAGATGGTTTTGTAAAATACAATTTTTGTAGTTGTTATGTGCCCTTTGACACCTGTATGTATATTTTAATTTGCCTTGTTTAAACGTGTTTCGTTCATGATGGGATGTTTATAGAGTCTATAAAAGTTTGTGTTTATTGTTTATTTGCATGTTTTTTGTTACTACAGTTACTTTTATTTTCATAGTTCTAATGTTCTATGTTTTCTTTTTTGTTCTCTTGTTATTATTTTATCATGAGTTTTTTTTTAGTTATACGTGATATTAAAATTTGTTGGGAGCTGTTTGTTCTTTTGTTTTTCAATCAATAAAATGCACCTTTTCTTTCTGCTTGTGTTTCTTTTATTTAGCCTGTTTTAGAATTCCTCCATGTGATGTTGCGTTCTGTTTCATATTTTACTGCCCATCTCAGTGTTTACTGTTACAGCATGTACAGTCCTGGAAAGAAGATACTTTTTGTAATTTATACAAATGTAATGGTCCCAGTCCTAAATGACACTCAACAAAGGACACTTCTTTAATGAGAGATTTCTCTAATTTAGCCATGAGTAGCATTAATTAATTTGGTCCTCCCAGGCTCTCTTTCACTACATACAAGTACAGGACACCTTTAATGGGGACAGATTTATTTAGCAGAAGGGATATGCATGATTAGAGGGGGATTATTATTTGTACATTTGTCAGAATGCTTTTTTGTCCACACTAATCAGTGATTTTGTAGTTACCTGGTATTTACTTAGAACGGTATTCCATGTTATTGGGTACTTGACTGTTGGGACAGAGGGCTGCAGCAGTTTCTTTGCACTCATGTTTGAATAATTTCAAAGTGAACAAATTTGGAATATAGTAGTCCCTCTCTTTTACAAGCCTTTATTTTAAGATCACCCTTTATTATAAAACCACTTGATTTGGTCTCAGTGCAATTCTGTGTGTTAAATGACCTTTATTTTAAGACCACCTGCAATATAAGACCACATTTTCTTGGTCCGATGGGTGGTCTTAAAATAGAAGGACCACTGTAATATACATTATAGGAAAAAGTGGTGGGGCAGGGTATAGTACCAGTAATAGTAAGTACACATGTACTAGTATGGCCATAAATTGTGTTGATTTTTAATTGGGTCTGGAGATACAGGTATGTTCAGAGTTTTAGACACGCACACACGCTGATGACTTCTTGTGATTTGATCTTGAGGAAAGGGAAATAATTGTGATAAATCAGTGAAAGCAGTAGTCGTGTGTGATAACCATGGCGTAGGAGTCGTAGGTAGAAGAAAAGGATTTACACCTTGTTCACAGACTAAAATAAAATCCGCCACAGTGGTATGATACGTGTATTGTAGTCTGGTATAACCAACATAAGTCATAAGGTATGCCATAAGGTATGGAGGCCCAAAGGAACATGTGTTGATATACTGCTATATAATATTAGATGCTAAAACGGTTTAGCTACACTTTGCATATTGCTTTTGATTGTCTCATTTCAAACTACCGGTAATCTGGATTGAAAGTTAAAAAAACAAATTCAACTGGATTAGACTTTGTTTCCTGAAACTGATTCCGATATGGATTAACGCCAACTGGTGTAAATACATACCAGCAACTGAATTACTAGAGGAGTGATAGATCTACATATATACCAAAACCAGAAACCAGCCTTGGATATACATAATGTAGCTCAATTAAAATTTTAGGCACCTGAAGGCTTTTGGCAAATTACCAAAAGGTATTAGTCATATCAAGATCGAAAAGGTATTTAAAAGACCTGTAAAATTACAACTGTTAGCAAGTTATTAACTTCAAAAAATTTCCATTGACTAGGTAGACAACAAGAGTAAATAACTTAATATTTGTTTAAGGCATGTAACAAAAAACAGTAAAGTCATCCCTCTATTTTAAGACCACCCACAGGACCAAGAAAATGTGGTCTTAGATTGCAGGTGATCTTAAAATACAGGTTATTTAACACAGAAAATTGACCTTTGGGACCAAATCATGCAGTCTTATAATCAAGGGTGGTCTTAAAATAGAGGGTTGTAAAATAGAGGGACTACTGTACTAATTAAAATTACAATATAGGGATCCAATACAACCCTGACATCTTTTGAAGTATCATAAATAATGTGTATTTGTTTAGAGGATAATGCTTGACAAAATTATACAATGTAGCCCTAGACTTTCTGGATAACCACCATTTTTCATGCGCAAAAGCTTGTGCATTTCAGTATCTATACATGAAAATGAAAAATAAGTTTGGGAGTGAATGTTTTTGGACTCTCAGAAAAGAAAAATAAGTTGTTCTAGGTATCTATCTAATGCTCCTGCTGGTCTTGGAAAGTCTTAGATTGGGATGAAAAGTATAGTGTAATGGGGGCCTTAGGTCATGTGTATAGTCATGCAGTATGCACTGCTGTAACCCCTAAATTTCACATGTCCTTTAACATTTGTTGAATCATGTTAATTTGGTATGTATGATCTATGGGTAAATGTGGCCATGCAAGTCTGACACAAACACATGAACAAAGTACGCTTCATACTTAACTACTGAAACTTGCATATGGACTGAAATCCCCAAACACAAATATTTAGATGGCAAAGTGGTTCATGTGGTTGAAGAAGCTACTTTTTGTGTAGCTGAATGGACGTGACATTAGCCAACCATCTTAGTCAAATTGTTTAGCTATTACTACTACAGCCATTGAAAACCTTAGGGGTATACCAAGAGGCCTGTATCATGTGTACGCCATTGGTTGTTACTGATTGGCTGGCTTTTCATGGGTGTTTAATAAATGGTCTTTCACAGTTTCGGCTAAGCATATAAGATTCACTTTAGCTAATTGAGAGTACATGGCTAATGGCTAAGCCATAATGCGAATCTAGTTAAAGGGCTGCAAAATTGAATGGTTTTACAGTAATTCTCAGGTAGCCTTCTATACCCTTCAATAAGATTTTGATTCACGGTAAAAAAAAAAAAAACAGTAAAAAAAAAAACCCCACTCCTACAAAATGTGCAGACATATACTGGGAGGATCATAACCTGCATACCATCTGGCCAGGCAATACATCACACACTGACAAGTCTCATCATTAAAGCTTACTGATTAACTGCGGCCAGTTGGCAGGCGAATAATCTGGACCGGATTCCAGGATAAGCAGGAACCAGTGGCTCTGTTTGACAACATCATTTTCTGTCTGTCAAAACATGAGCTCCGGACACTTTAACATGATCTTAAGATGTGATAAACTTTTTAGCCTGGGCCACGAGAAAGAACTGTGAGCGTTTGTAAACTGATGTATATACTTGCATGAAGACCATTTAGCTTAATAAGCAACAATATAAGAATCTGCTGCTTGTAGAAAACGAGAATTTTAACTTGTATTGATCTGGTATTGATCATGTTTTGATTGGTGGTAAGTTTAAAGTTACTGATATACCCCGGGAGTTTTATATATATATATATATATTTTATGTGCACAATGATTAACATAGACTGGGTTAGATATATATGTTTCCTGGGTCGCCACTCCACCCTTACTAGAAGGTTACAAGTTTTCTTTTAGCCACGGATAATTTGCTCAGTAGTGAGATGTGTTTTGTACATAAATGGAACATGTCTTGGAAGACTGCCCTGTTAGCCATAAAAATGTAGTCTCAAGACCAGGCTGTCTCTGGTGACAGGTTCAGACACTGATGCATACAAATACCATCTTCAATGTAGTGGCTATAAAAGACCTGTAACCATGGTAACGAGTTATATGACTGAAACTTTTATCTAAAAAAATGCTGCTATAACATCGGTGGAGTCTCAAGAGACAGTTGCTGATACTAGCATAGGTATCAGAACTTGAAGTAGTGTCTAGAATGGTTGTAGAGTATTCTTGGAAATGGTTCCAGTGAGTATCAACTTCAAGGCGATTTATGAAGCTACTAAAGGATTAAAGGGGAGATGGGGGGCACCGTACCCGTGGCATCTGGAAGTCTGTGGCAATATACTCTGATAACTCAACCAGGCTGGGTAAAAAAATTTGGGGGTGGTGGTCCTGGTATCCGCCTATCCGGAGTACAACTTCGGTGGATAAAGCAATTAAAAATTTCATGCTGCACTGCCTGGCTGCATGCACTTTTACATCAGAAAAGTTAGCAAGGCAGCCAAGTCGGTCATTTGGCTACTGGCTAGCCTCGAGGCTTACTACAGTCTAACCCATTTTACCCAACATTTTCCCATGTTTCCGGTAAAACTTTTTAACAGAACAAACTCGAACAGTCTGGAAAGTGGAAACAATTGACTTTCTACACACTGAGTCTTGAATGAAAACAAAATAATTGTTCCCGAATTTGGAAAGTCTGGAGTCCCGAGTCTGGAAAGTGCTTTTGAAAAATGGTAGCCGAGTTGATAGAATATTGTTTAAAAGTCTCCTATTTACAGCCGATAATACATACATTATATAAGCAAGTTCTGTGGTTATGTCAAGACCCAAAATACACATAACAGCTCTATACCGTGCATACAGAAAACTATATGCTGTACATAACAGACGAGGAAAAAGCCCACAAATTTTCTGAATATTTTTCATCTGTGTTTGTAAATGACAATAATATTATACCAGTCCCATGCACTTGACAGGCATTAGCTCTTTCGTATGTGCCTTCGTTGCACCTTCCTTGCACTGGGCAACCCTGGGCTTGGACTTGTCTGCAAATCACTGGCAGGTACGTTCCCTGTAATGCAGGTGCCTTTCCTGTGGTACCCATCGCACTGTCTACAAATTGCCCAGCATGTACATTGTATTGGGAGGATACACATGATACAAGGCATGGCAGCTAAGTATTAGCACATGCCTGTCTAAGGTTTATAGCCTTATTAAGTGGTACTCACTGGCTTGAAATTTCCAGAGAGCTTCAGGTTAGATGTAGGAATTCTTTCTGGATCGACCTGGACTACATGCAATTTCTGGCAAATAATCCAGGTGGCCTCCAGACCTTACAGCAAGCTTCCAGAGACTCTAGATTATGTGGCAGGAAAGCTCTGGATACTCCCCTGAGCTTATTATTTTGCCAGGTAAACGAAATGGTTGTTAAAAAGGGTCAGAGGGTAGACAAACTCCCAAGCTGGGCGGTAAATCCGGAAGGGGGCTGTGCACATGGTAGAATGCCATGCATGTGTTTTTAAAGCCAATGTGAATGATTTATTTGGTGGTCTGGCTGTGAAAATGTCCTTTTATAGTGGAGGATACAACTCTAGGGCCTCGAGACCACACTGCAACCGAAGGTTCGCTTTTTACCGCAGTTCCAGATTAAATTTGGTTTGAACGCGTCGATCCTGCAGCATATCTGGAGTTGCACCGGTTTAGTTACCCGCACCAAAATTTCAAGGATGCAAACTGGCTGCAAACTGGCTGCATTGTCATGGCTGCATTTAGGAGTTATATTGGCTGCTCATTATGCATACACATTATTTTCCT
>JAAUYG010007600.1_pt1 | contig 11196 bp, 6 predicted proteins | sample 7278091 | NCBI WGS metagenome assembly JAAUYG01 (sample SAMN14350201, study PRJNA611818) | marine sediment metagenome | isolation source: surface marine sediment (0.6m) | place: French Polynesia: Moorea | collected 2018-08
CAAAAAGGATATCACGCAAAATCTTACAACTTGATCTTGGCGTCTTCTAAACACAACAGTTTGGGTAAGAACAAATAAATAATCCGCTATAACTGCCTTTTTAAATTTTCGGCGAGAAGGTAATGTGCGGGAAGGCAATTTTATGTAAGTAAAATGGTTACAATTTGGCATAGCAACACTTTAATTCGACAAAAAGGAAAGTTCGCGAGGTGATATAAATATATCAGGGGGTATAGGGATTGAAACAATTTCCAGTTTACATGGTGAACGGAGATAACAGAGAAGGCAGATTGTTAAAATGCATAACGTATTCGATGTAGGGTCTGTCACAGATTCGCAAGAAGTGATAACACCCAGATCCTCGTTTTATGGAGGAGAGTTTTGGAAATACTTTGAGGCTAAGCCCTAGGGTCTATGGTTTGAGGTACGTACACCGATTTCTCGGTTCGGGCAAGAATCGTACTTGAAATAACTTTTCAATATTTTTTTTCTGCATTTCGGATGCCACAATTTTTCGAATTTTTTGGATCCCTGATTACAGAAGCTCAGCAATCCCCCCCCCCCCCCAAACAAAAAGAAAACTATAGATATGGCTGACCTCCTGCCGACTGCTTTAGTCAATCAACAAAGATTGCGCCCTAGAAAGGTATATTACCATCACCATACGATTATGTTGCATATATCAGGTTGGATATGGCCGGACCCTGTCAGTCAAAGACTGCATATATTCTGAATATGGATGCCTGAAACATTGAATTAGCCAGAAGATCCCAACAGCTAGATAATGTACTTTTCTCTTTTACTTTTGTCCGTAAAAGAGGTAAAAGATGTGCAAAACCAATGACAATACATTCCTGCATTTGTCACAAAAGAAACTTGCAGTCCTTTTTTTCATACACATTAAATAAGCATACAACCATATATATAAATCATTTTTTCTGCATGATTTTGTGAAGATAATTTTCAAAGACTTCTAATGATGAGCTGATCTCACTGGTCTGAAAAGCATCCATGCAGGCAAATTTATGAATCTTTCACTAAATGTGCACACCTATTTAGAATGGGGGCTTAATTGAGGAACATTATCTGTTAATTCTGAAATTCTTACACAGGCAAGATGATTTCCATTCATTTAACACCGGGATTTAACAGCTAAAACGATACGGGTCACATAACAAATAATTTCCACTCATGTAGAGGTCGAATGTCAAACTACTGGTGAGATGAAATTGGTATAGTACTGTGAAACATAACGAAAACGTACGCATATGAACTCTGAGCTAATGATGCTGAACTGGCTTAAGAGCTGAGGGAGGAGTATCGTTTTAAAATTTTCGCTTGCATAGGGTCCCATGTTGGCGAAAAAAATCGTTAAACTTCCTAACACCAAAATGTTAAAAAACCCAAACCAAAACAATGTATGGAGATACGGTGAACTATTATTCCACAAAATTTGGTGTTTATGTACTTGAAAATAAGTGTTGCGGTCGACGACAGATGCTTGGCGCAGCGCCACGACTTTGGCTCCGCTGACAGGACTAAAAGTCTGTTTCAATTTTCAAATTTTATGTTTTCAATAGCAACGCCTGTTTCAAGCAGATGTCACGAAAAAGCATCATTCAACTGAGTCAGTCTGAAGTTTAATTGGATTTCAGTGAAGCTGATGACCAATGGGGATCCAGCTTGAGTAAGTAAGATATACTTGTTTTGCCCACGTCCAAATGATGCCAGTGCTAGACGTCACGAAAATGTTCGTATTCAGTGAATATCTTGAAATATCCCATGGCTTTTGATCGAGAAGGGCAACTTTTGAGCTTTGTCACCAAAGCCAAATGAGCAAGAAAAGTGCCCTAGGTCAACTAGCATATTACAGGCCAATTGGCGATGACGCAGGGAGGTAGGTGGCTACCTGTGGGTGGGGAGATACTGGACGCGACTGCACCAATGAGGAAAATGGCAGCCGAGGTCCTTTGATCAGCGTTTCTCAGGTCTGCTTTCTTCGGGCTGGATCACGTTACAGAAAAGCGCAGCAGAAAGTGACTCTCGGTGATTGGAATCGTCGCCATTGGTAACAGACAGCGTCATTTGGGTTTGGCAGAGCCTGAAGAACACTTTTATGTTTGGGTGCTCCGGAAAACACGGGAGAAGGGGAAAAAAGAATAGGAAGAAAAAGTTGAGTGGGCGAGAAGAAGTGAAGTCAAGGTTCTTACTTTGGAGGGGGGGGGGGGGGTGAGGTTACCCACAAGGTGGAAATCAGTAATAGTAGAGAGTTTTAGCAAGCCCAATGCAACTTTGTGTGACGTTAAAAGGTCACTTTGTTTCTGTTTCATGGACCCGACACACCTTAAAAGAGAAGGCCTAGTTCATGATTTCGTGGCATGTTACACGCTGTCTGTTACCAATGGCGACGATTCTAATCACGGAGAGTCACCTTCTGCTGTGCTTTTCTGTAACGTGATCCACTAAGGTCAAATGCAATCGCAGCAATGGACTCCCCATGCATGCTTTCCTATTAGTGTATAATAGTAGCATATGACCTAACGCTGCTTTTTTGCAAGATATAATGTTTCGAAATCGAGTAACCTTGACTTTAACCTTTCAAGGTAGCTCAAGGTCAAATTTGATAGTGTCGTTGGATTCCCCATATATGGTTTCCCATTAATGTTTAATAGTAACATATGGCCAAACTCAGCTCCTTTACGAGATATATGCTTTCAAAATGTCAGTGACCTTAACCTTTGGGGGGTCATTAAAGTCAAATGTAATCGCATCAACGGACTCCCCATATATGCTTTCCTATTAATGTTTAATAGTAACATAGGGCATAACTCTGTACCTTTACAAGATATAATGCTTCAAAATCTGAGTGATCTTAACTTTGGCCTTTCAAGGTCACTCAAGGTCATAGGAGATGGTGTCGTTGGACTCTTCATATATGGTTTCGTGTTGAAATATACCCGTAGCCACATATCTACCTCTCACCGTTTACCTCTTATAGGCACTCGATTCGGAAATGCTTTCCCAAATTTCTCCCCGTTTCGTTCTACGATCGCTCGTTTTCCTGATAATTGAGCTTGTTGGTTTCTTCATAGGGTCAATAGTGAATTTAAAATTTTCGAAAAAAAAATATTTAAAATCGGAAATTAATTCAAATTTTCAAAAATTATTGTGAGGACCATTGCTAGGAAAATTCAGAACAAGATTGAAAAGTTTTGGCTGCAATGTATAGGACTAGAGTTTTGAATTTTCAGTCCCATGGGGTTCCGTATCATGTTAACGAACACGGAAAATTCGTTAAAATTCAAAATTTTAAAAATCCCAAAAGTAGTTTTGTGAGGACCATCGAGAAGATAATTCAAGAAAAGTTTGATAAATTTCAGCTGCGATTTGTAGAAGAAGTAGTGTTTTTTTTTTTTTTTTTTTTGAAATCATATGTTGGGAAAAATCGAAAGTGCACCGAATTACCCCAAAATGACCTTGAATGCTACGAGCCCCAAAGTACCCAATATGTGTTGAACTACTACCCGTGAGTCCCAAATGTTACTCTGTTTTGGTTATTAGCTGGAAATTTGGAAATCGGGGAACGGGGGGGGGGGGGGTAAGTATTCAGTGTGTACAGGATACTAACTGCAAGTTAAGTGCTTTAAGGTCAGTCAGAAGCTGCATTTCTTATTTTTGACATCGGGATGTGGCAAGGCTGGTGGCAAGCCTGGGTCCAGGTCCCTGGGTAGATATACTACCTGGAATAGATAGTTTTGTAATATCTCAGTAGTTGTCTGGTCAAGTGAGTGTGTGAGTGTGAGTGTTATCAAAGTTTAACACCAAAAGGGTCATACAGTGCCAAAACAGGTGATAACGATTGCAACGTCAATTCAAGTCACTACAGTCTAAGCACTGCACTGTGTGAGAGCATTCGCTATCAGTCCAAGTCTGAACAAAATATCCGACAAGACCAGATACCCAGGGTGGGCCACGGGGAGGCTGCTCTCTCCACCCCACGACATAAGGTCAATTAATAAATACCCTTTGGTGATTGCATGAACAAGTAGATCTTTTAACTCGTTTATTCCTTGGTGCTTACGCAATGCACAATAAATATGATATGTTCTAGACTAGTCAATAACCCATTGTGGTAGGATGAATGTGTGTGTGTTTTGTTTGTTTTTTTAAGATGCGTAAGGCTGTGTGCGTGATCATGTCTGGAGTGAATGTGAATCCAATCATCTGATTGCATTCAATAAAGATCTTATATCTTACCCATATCAATAATATCTTACATGCTATCGGTGGTATTGTGTATGACTAATGTCGAATGCTTTCTAATTTTAACCGGGACGTCTCGAAACGATGACACTGGGTGTCACCAAAACGTTCTGTGGATCATTATACGCGTCTTTATTTTAAAACATCTATATTTAGGAGGCACGATCCAATTGTTGAAGGAGCTTGTCATCAGCGTTATGTCAAATACCGACAAACACATTTATATTTAATCGTTCTGAGCCTTTTAGCCGTCTTCCTTTTAGCATCCCTCTGAAGAGCATTCCTTTTTGCTGCACCTGTTGATTGTACGATATGCCAATCATTGCCCAGTGGTTTTCCGACAATACCTGTGGATCACGTGAAAAATTCATGATGATACCTCCACCGACCCCACAGTTTGTAGAGTCGTGTTTCCCGTTCTTCCGATTAGTCGTGTACCTGTACACAGCGCAGCAATACCGGTCGTCTGCCGTTGTCATGGCAACCGGCTAAAATCAGGGTGTGGCCTTGCGCGGCATGGTACAAATCAATCAATCCTGTCACAATAAGATGTCACATTGCTGCATTTGGCAGGAGACACAGGAAATACATGTATATACCCTTTAGCCAAATATAGAAATAATAAGGTCTCAGTGTAAACATCTTGTTCGCATATACTGGAAAATAGCCTAATTACCAAGAAATTTAAATTCTGTTAGACGTAGCCGATATGAATTAGTATTGTGTGTATTACTCATTCAGTCTCTTCACGAGTCAAATGCGTCTTTTAAAAAATAGACACGTTTAGAATATATTTATTTGATTCTATTTCCAAACAATCATGAACAGGCTCACCGTGTAACATTTATAGTTCTAGATACCTGAAGTTCGTGGCAATCCGGCAAATCATGATAGTATATTAAATGTCAGCGACACCGACAGCTGGAGGCTATATTGCATTTTGATATTAGCACTCAACTTAAGCTTGTGAAAACATTGTAGCTTAATTGTTCGTCGGTTAGTAAAACTACTGGTTCGGTTGCTTCTATATATATTTCCTTCTTGTCTTGCTTTCTTCTTTCTTTCTTTCTATCTATCTATCTATCTTTCTTTCCTTTTCTTACTTTCTCTCTTTGTTTTCTTTCCTGTTGCATTCGCACTCGCTTCGAAGCCACTGAATCACTAGAGAGAACGAGAGAGAGAGAGAGAGAGAGAGGGAGAGAAAGACAGAGAGCGAGACAGAGAGAGAGAGAGAGAGAGAGAGAGAGAGAGAGAGAAAGACAGAGAGCGAGACAGAGAGAGAGAGAGAGAGGAGTGAGAGGGTGGGGTGGGAGACAAAAGCACAAATCGACCTCACCAAAGCCATCTCAAGGGCTTTTTTCTGCTAAGTGGTACAGAAACAGGCCGCAGAAAAGGTTTAATAACCTGAATTAATTCAAAGAGTATGTGGCGCGGTCCATAAATATGCCCTATTTAAAAGGATTGGTCTTGCTCTCGGTTTCCCTAAAATAAGACGTGTATTGACCATTCTTTCCCTCGTTTGCTTTCCCTCAGAGAAATCAGAGGTTTATGTGCCTTCCGGAGTATTTACTGTCTACCACTGATTCCTTTGAGTCCAGCTGCTGGCTAGAATCAGACGACTATTTGGCCGGTTCTTTAACTTTAAATGTGGCATTGCGAGGGCAAAGAAGTTCAGTACATGCCCAATGAACGATATTGTCAGTCGAAAGCCGTAGCTTGAGGGTGCAGGTTTCAGTCAAATAAAAACTGACCCATGATTTCCAAACAGTTTTTAAGTTTTATGGCAAGTACCATTGCAAGACTTACCCGACCAAATTGGGGAAAGAAGAAGAAGAAGAAGAAGAAGAAGAAGAAGAAGAAGAAGAAGAAGAAGAAGAAGAAGAAGAAGAAGAAGAAGAAGGAGGAGGAGGAGGAGGGAAAACGGGAAAATGCCAGAAATATATTCACTGAAGGATGAATTTCAATATTATAAGACAAGTCATCTTAAAGCCACATCTAAGACAAGAAAAGGATCAATTGGAAAAAGAGTGTGATAAAAATTGATCAGGAATCGATAGCTCATTGTGTCACTTTCCTGGCACGGCATATTAGAGTACATAGCGTGTATCATCTTCAAACGCTACTTAGAAGCACATCAAAGAAACGCACGTGAGGATTAACTGGCACGGCACGAATGGCTTGCTGAGACTTTGTTTACACATGTACTTGTATAAAAGGATCTGTTGGCCACCGCTATCACCAACGACCGACTCACCCTCCCCGAAAAATAATAATAATAACAAAAACATAGTTTGCAGTGTAAAATTCATTAAAAGTCTTTAAAATTGACCCAGGAATTTCATCTACTCCTGGCACAATTTTATGGCGAGTACTGTTGCAGGACTCCCCGTCCAAAACTTACCATTTTACATTCTAGAATAGACGTGAGTATATTAAACTTACGTCAATATTTACGAGCGACATGATCTTATGACTTAAGTCAAGGGCATTTTCAAGATCTCGCGTCATGGAATTTTACCCCCGCAGAAAACTACTAGTAACTTGTCTTACATGCATTACTGACAGAGAAATCGTACCTAATATAGACATTGGTGCCTGTAGTTCCACTTTGACCACCCCACTGAGCTTTTTGCCGGTGTAGTACACCCCATCTGGCTGCTCCAGATCAATGTTAAGGTTGCATCTGTCCATTGTTCGGATTCGACTGCTCCAGCGAAAAGTGCTTCGTCTGCGGCCACGCCTAACAGTGGAATGAGTGCATACGCAGAGGCCCCCAGCCATAATATCATTGCCGGCTTGCACCTGCTCCGGCGCTAGACGTCTTTTCACTGGTGTATAATTAGATGCCCTTTTTTGCTAAATTTATCCGAACTGAATTTGCGTAATCATCACTTGTTGCAGTCGGGTGCCGCCGCTACATGCAAGGGTGTCGCATACAAGATGCCATACATGCCACTCTGGGAGAGGAGAAAACGACATAAACGTACGGTTGCCATCGAGCGCAACACACAGGTGTGCGGGCAGCTGCCTGGTGCCTGAGATGTCAACGATTAACCTTGTCCTGCCTGACAGGAGAACAACCAGAACCCGCAGTTGTATTGGTACCTCTGCCGTCGACGCCTGTGGAGGGTATCATGTCGTCAATAATGACAAGCAAACGTTGTTCGTCCCGTGGGACAATTGCAGAGTACGATTGTGTCTGAGCCTGCATTGTGTAGCGGTAACAGTAAATGAAATAGCCTTTTAATAGGCCATTTAATCCCCCTTCTCCCATACACTACGTTCTAATACATACAGCTAGGGTTTCATGATCGCAATATTTTGTATCTGAGGAAGAGAGAAATGTAAACTTTTAAATTAATTACTCCATGGCTTATATTCATGATTTTATGACAGGGGTTTGGACATTTACATGTGATTTAATTAATCTATTCCCTCTGAGACATACTAAACATGATTACGTGAAATCTGTTTGGAAGTTGAAATAATCTGTGTCGCAACACAACCGTCCACATGCGACAGAAAAAAAGAACGAAATAAAAACAGAATAAAAGAAAGTCGAGAAAAGTGAACAATGATACCTAACGGAAACGTCTAACCAAAACTCCGTATCAGAGACATTTAAGATCATTCTGTGCACTTAATAAATGTGACTCTCCAAGTAACCAAATATGGAAAACATGAACTCGAAATGACTTTGAACACTACACCGCCAAAGATACCCCATGGATATATGTGCCACTAATTGCCCTAATTTCAATCCCTTTCGTTCTAAACATTTCTAAATTACTTGGCATTTAATCCTCCTACATTGTGCCTAACGCTAACTTTGCTATAGGCGTTAATAGTAAAATCTCAACGTCTCATAAAAAGTTAAATAACAAAATTCCGAAACCAGTACTTTTGTGCAAACTGTCAGATGTAAAATATATAAAAGGTTTGGCTTAAAAAATCATAACTGTAGATGGAGTAGCATTTTGCAAAACTCCATTTTGGAAAACGTGCAAATGCATCGAATCGCCATCAAAATAACTTAACACTAATACCTCCGAGTCCCAAATTTTAGTCCTTTTCGCTTCCCCGACCAAACGTTTTCGAGGAACTGGCCATTTTAGACAAATGCACTGAATGTATGTAAAACGACCTTGAAAAATCCTAATATTAAACTTTATTGCAACCATTTTGAAGGAGGTTAGAGGTTTAAAATTTTCGCTAACATAGTGCCATGCCATTTTAAAGAAAACAGGAACAAATTAAATCGCTAAAATTTTTAATTCGCAAATTTTCAAAAATTTGAAGGACCATTGGGACAAAAAAATCCCCAGATGTTTGAACAACTTCAATGACGATTTGGAAGAACAGTATCGTTTTGCTCCCATAGCATGCATAGAGTCCCAACTGTTAAGAGAAAAAAAAAACAAGAGGTCCATGGATCTTTGCGTTCTGCTTGACAACCAGTACGAATAACACTTATTCTGCACAGATCAAGTTTGAGACAAGTGCTCTGAATGACCTCAAAAGGACATATTTTGAAAACCTCAAGGTCATCGCTACCCTACCCTACTCTTATATGCAGTATTACAAGTATCCCATTAGTACCACACATAGAGGGGGAAGCATTTTGTAAAACGTCTTTTGGCAAGTCCACCGAATCACCCCCCAAATGACTTTGAATGCTACTACCTCCGAGTCCCAAATTCCAGTTTGTTTCCCCCAAGGCCAAACGTTTTCGCCATTTTAGCTCTGCTTGACTAGATCAGCAGAGCTCATGAACTCGAAATCCGTCCGTCGTCTGTCGTCCGTGGGATCGATTATCTCTGAAGTTATTGCATGGATATCTTTCAAATTTTAGTTGTTGCTTCCCCTGTGCCATATGACCAGACATTTTTTTGAATTTTTGAAACAAAAAGTGTTTGGGGGATATTTATACAAGTAAGTTTCGTTTTTGTTCACATTGGGATCCTATGGGAGCGAAACTTTCAAAACGCTACTGTTCCTACTAATCGCAGCCGAAAGTTTTCAAAGTTGTCCGGAATTTTCCTCCCAATGGTCCTCACAAAACTACTTTGGGGAATTTTGAAATTTTTAGTTTCTCATTTTTAACGATTATTTTTCGAAAATTTCAATTCACCATTGTAGTCTAAGGAGAAATCAAAAACCTCAATTATCTGGAAAACGAGCGATCGTACAGCAAAACGGAGTGAAATATGGGACTCGTGAGTACCTATTAAATATATATAGGATACCTTTGGCCTTTTAGCGTTCAATGTCATTTTGGGGTCATTCGGTGCACTTTCGATTTTTCGTAATTTGGGCCTAATGCTAAGAGATGGGAAAAAAAACATTTCGAGTGGCTATGAGAGCTAAGCGTTGAGAGTTAGACATGTGATTACTGTATATATTAATAAGAAACCATGTATGGCGAGTCCAATGACATCTCATTTAACCTTGAGGGACCTTGAAAGGTCAAATTCAAGGATACCTAGATTTTGAAGCTTTATATCTTGCAAAAGAGCAGAGTTAGGCAATATGTTACTACTAAACATTAATAGGAACGCATATATGGGGAGTCAAATGACACCATCACATTTGACCTTGAGTGGCACTGAAAGGTCAAGTTCAAGGTCACTCATATTTCGAAGCCTTATATCTTGTAAAGGATCAGATTGGTGTGTTTACATTTGACATTAATGACCTTGAAAGGTCAATGTCAATGTCACTCAGATTTTAAAAGCTTATCTCGTAAAGGAGCAGAGTTAGGCCATATATTACTATTAGACATTAATAGGAAACCATATATGGGGAGTCCAATGACACTATTACTATATGTCCTTGGGTGACCTTGAATTGTCCATATCAAGGTCACTCAGATTTCAAGGGCTTATATCTCGTAAAGCAGCTGAGTTATGCGATATGTTATTATTAAACATCAATATTAAATCATATATGAGGAGTCCAAAAATGCCATCACATTTGACCTTGAGTAGCCTTGAAAGGTCAAAATTAATGTGTCGAATATGATCTAAAATTGATATATGCATAGTGAGGTGCTCTGTGAGAGTTAAATTTCAATTTATTTAGTCTGCAGCAGTGAGTTTTTGATACAAGTCCGCAGAAAATTGCCAATGTCATACCAACTGCAGCTGTCAAGCAGATCGCCTAGGTCCATGGACCTCTTGTTAGACAAATGCACCCAGTCGCTCCAAAATGACCTTGAAAAATTCTAAAATCAAAATTTTTTGGAAGCGTTTGAAGGAGGTTAGCGTTTTAAAAAGAAGAGGTCCATGGATCTTGGCGCTCTACTTGACAACAGCAGTAAGAATAACACTTAAATTTTGCACAGACATTACTTGATATCAAGTTTGAGACGAGTGTACCGAATGACCCAAACTGACACTAGAAAAAAATCAAGGCCAGCCTTATCTTTTATATGTACTACAAGAACGACAAAGAAAATAAGTATTTAATAATAAATAAGCTACTACTACTACTACTGCTGCCGCTGCTGCTGCTGCTGCTGCTACTACTACTTCAATCAAAAGTACAAGAAAAACATGGAAATATGCGGAAATATGCACGAATAGCTTGGAATAGCTTGTATGTATGGGCAGTAAGTACAGGTGGTTGTTTATGTTTACACGCTTTCATGTGAGTAACTGCTGGGAAATCAAACCGGTAACTGCTCAACACTTTCATGCAACGGCTTCATTTTATACATCTTATATGTGTGACCTGTTCTCGAGGACTCGCACCAACTCCTTCATCCCTGCTTGGCTGGTCGGAATTAATACGGTTTTATAGAACTGCTTAACACTTCCAAACAGGCTGTGTGTTTGGTCTTGATCTTGATCTTGATAGATACTCCACAAATCCCCAGAAGGGGCAACACGCGGACGGAGGGGGAGGGCATGCACTAGGGGGTGAGCGCAGCCA
>JAAUYG010182539.1_pt1 | contig 11195 bp, 14 predicted proteins | sample 7278091 | NCBI WGS metagenome assembly JAAUYG01 (sample SAMN14350201, study PRJNA611818) | marine sediment metagenome | isolation source: surface marine sediment (0.6m) | place: French Polynesia: Moorea | collected 2018-08
TATTGTAATTTCCACTCTGAAGTTTATTCTTAATAATAAAATTTGGTATCTTACACTGTCTTCTGTTGCTTGTTCAGGAACTCTATTCAAAAGAACCTGGGGGGCTTTAATATCGCCCGTAACAACATGCATACAGGGTTAATATTGCATGCAATTTGGAATTTGGGGGCGGGCGGGGTTTCAGCGGTCTTTCTTGGTTGGAATTGCTTTCACTCTATGCAAATGTCTGTGTACAACATATCTAAAAAACTATGAGACCAATTAAGTTCATTTTAGCATGATCCTTGTCTATGCCCCAGAGATGAGATGATTCAATTTTGAGAAAAAGCGCCCTCTGGTAAGGAGGGAAAAGGAGGAGTCCAAAATTTTGGCTCAACGACAAGAGGCACAGGAAAGTTTCTATGAAATTGTAATTGAAGTTCCCTTTAGTCCATGCATGTACATGATGCGTGTAGGTTTACCTTTAGATTCATGTAAAGTGATACATGATGTACATGAGGGTAGTATGCAGGTGGGAGGGGTTTGCCGCTGTCGCGGTGGTCCTTTTGGTTAGAATTACTTTCACTCTGCAGAAATGTCTGTGAACAAAACATCTCCACAACTATTTAAGCAAATTATTTTAAGGTGATATGGAAGTTAAATTGGAGTCCCTGGGCTATACATGTACATGATGTTTTAGGGGCCACCTTTAAATCCTTACAATATCACATAAGGGTGAGATAGCGGACAAGGTGCAAATATATGCGAGTGGATTTTTCCGCTGTCGCTGCGGTCTTCCTTGTTTCATTTCTAGAATGCATGTGTTATCAGACCCTGAGTATGATTCCTTACTTAAGATGGTTTGAAAATGTTTTCATTTCCCGAAATACTGACATCTTCCTGGTGAAAGACATAATCTTTATATCGACAAAAGGAAATAAGACAGATTTTGTCACAGCATGGCACACGTACGTAAGAGAAATACATGTACTAGTATTTAAGTTACCAGTATTGGGTACATATTACACCAATACGGCTTATTTGGGGTTTACACGGTACGCATCACTCATAAAATAATACTTTGCTAATTAAGGTATCAGACATTATCATATTGCAATATCAGTCAAAATATATAATTTTAATATATAAAAAATAAATATTCTAGTGTTGGCCACAAGGTGCAAATTAAAAACAAAAAGCTTTTAAGATGTATATCTGCCCAACATAGAGCGCCCGTATTGCATCACTCAAAACAGTAGCAGATACGAGAGGTGCCCAATATATTTGGATGTGATTCAACAACTTGCAAGAATGGTACACTTTCAGTATGTATAGTGGGCGCAGTGGTCAGTCTGCACATTATCCATTTCAAATTTAGTGGTAGTATATATTGTAAATATTACACGCTTTAAACTAACGTTATGCGAAAGAGTTTTGAATAAAACCATAATGCTCGAACTGAAAATCGCCTTTTAAATTAATTTAATTAGCAGGCGTGTCAGCGTATTCATGAGCAGTAAATTTTTAAACATCTTCCACACAAATTAACTCAACACATATACCTCAATAAATTCAAAGAAAAGCCCCAACTTTATTAATCAACCAACTGCATGGAATTCTCAATATTGCCTAGATGTTTTGGTCCCGTGTTGATAAAAACGAATCTACACATGCAGCTGTAAATCATCCTAACGAACACCAGGTACCTGTAAAAAGTAATTATGTCATAACAGCATAGGGGTGTTCAGACGTACGAATACCACACTGCATATGTCATGCAAATGAAACAAATACAATAACATTTAAAATAGTTCAGTAATAGCCCCACCTGTACTGCGACATCATTGGTACCAGTTGCCTGAAAGACTCTATTCCCGGGGAAAGGAGCTAACTATAATATCGCTGGAAATAAAACTGTCTGCTTTTTTGTCACTATCTCACTGATACATCCCGTCCTTATCAGCCGCATTGTTTCAGCTATTCATATTTTAGTATAGTTCTAAATAGGAAATCCCATTGTTTGTATTGGTTATGCACGGTGAGCATACCGCACATGTAACATATAACATGGTATACCACATTTAACACTTTTTTTCTTCTGGCTTAATACCTTTGAAATATAACATGAAACAGGTCTTTCTTTATACTATCATCCTTAAATAACACGTACCATTATTAGCACCAGTGCAACAGACTTGAACACACAATATAAGCGAATCGATTTGATGTAACCGACTCAAGTAAAGTGGGAGCATACCACGCAAAGCTTAAGTGATGCTTAAAACAATGATTTTATCTGTATTGTTCTATTACGTAAGGAGCATCTAACATGTTTGAACATTTTACATCCATTGGATCTACATACATCAACTATTGAAACATTTTAAGGCAGCTATCCCAGGAAAAAAATCCACATTTGTATCAACTGCTTGCAGGCGAGTGAAAGACTAATCATTAGTCACCGCAAGTCACACGCTTCTCAATATCTTATTACTAATGTCCTAAACAGCAAATATTTGCAGTCGACAAACAGATTTAATTCCCACACACCAAACGTTGTAGATGGCACACTTCATAAATATTTACTAAAAACTTCGATTGACACTTACAGTTAATTTACTAGACAACACTACTCACGGGGTAGTGGTATTCGAGGTAACTAGTACCAACAAGTTAAGGCCGGTTCCACATTGTCACTCAGCATGCTGAGATGACATCACATCAATGGATCCACCCCGACACCCCACCCAGAGCTGTGACTGGCTAACAGCGCAGTCTTGCAACCAGCCTGCCAGTACTGGTATCCTGCAACGGAGTTTCCCCTCGTTGTCCAGCACAAACACTTTTCTAACCCTCCAGTCCATTACAAGGAAACTGGAGTGACCGTCGGTTGTTATACTGGAAACCTCTATCGGTCCATCAGCTATCGTTAACCTCTGACCAGGGCTCGGGCTGTCAGTACGGTATATCACCAGGGTGTTGACACTATAGCAGACCAGGACTGTCGCCCCGAGCACAGCCACTTGTTCTGGCGTGTATCGTCCAAGTTGTGCTGGTGTCTCCAGCCGCCTAATCACTCTGTCCGCAGACACACTGACCAGGCAGACAGACTTTGTGCCTTTGTCACATACAAACAGTGTGTCTACAGTGTTGACAGCGACACTGACAGCTCTCGGAACACATTTGAGGGGATCTCTGTCTTCTTGGAGGTGGGCAAATCGACAGCGGAATATCCTTACACCGGGTGAACACGGCACATACACCCGGTGTAGGTTATCTACACGGGGACAACAGCTAATAAACAGATCTTCCACCTCCAGTTCCGTACGGTCCAGCAGTTTGAGTCCGTCATCCTCTTCCCTATACACTCTCAGACTGTATCTGATGTGTCCCCCATCATCAAAGTTGTCTGTATTTGTCTGATAAGAATGTCGCCCCACCACACAATAAACTTTGTTGTCATCACAGCAGATGCCCAGCACTCTGGTAGGCAATGGTGGACCCATGGCAATTCGCCTTTTCAACCTGAGATTACAGAAGTCCATAGGCGGCTGTAACAAACAAAGCAATTTAAACTTTCGATGATTTAAAAAGGTTTGGATACAACGACCGGTGCAACATGAGAACCTTTACTGATCGCCTTTACTAATAAAGTAAGGATCTTATCTGATTTTGCACAAACATTTCTTCACACCACTCATTTTTTCACTTCGACATTTTCATTTTTTTTTTGTTTTATTTTACATTTCTATCATTTTATTAGTTCTCAATAATACAGGAGCTTACATATAAAATTGTAAACGCATTCTTCTAATGCAGTGGCGAAAAATCGGGAAAAATTCTGAGAATAGTAATGTAATATGTTATAATCATTTCTGCATCGGTTCTCTATCGCCCGACGGTCTTTACAGGTTGTAAATCAGTCCAGTAGTTTTAAAGTTATCAACGTTTTCCTCATTTCGATGTCTGTAGATTTCTGGCTCCCAGGTTAATCAGTTAGGATTAGGATTAAAGAAATTTATCTGCCCACTGTTCGGCGACGTTGCATAGCAACGGAGGGCGTGTTTACGTCAGTTTGAAAGCAAACGCTTCCTTATGCTTTCGTCTGAGATTTTCAACCAGGAACAACATGCAACTCACCTGAGGAGCCACTTTAATGCTAAGAAGTGCGGATTTAGGTATCTGCGTGAGAGCAAACCGTTTTCACGTTGTAGAGCTAAGGACTAGCTCTACGTAGGTGTGTTTTTGTCTGTATTTATTTGCTATTGTCTAGTTTATTGCCGCTTCGTCATTTTCCAGTATTGTGACTCTATGTAACATTATGTAACTTGTTCCAAACTGTGTCACGATCGTCTAGCTGTAGGCTGACGACCGTTTCTTGCCTAAAGCCTTTCTCTGGTTTGTTGTTTATGTAACGCTAATTTAACGCTCCTAAAGCGCTTGGACTACACTCAGTAGTCCAATAGTCTCTGGTTAACTTGTCTTGTAACTTTTTAGTGTTGTAACTAAACTGTGATACCATGTCTCTACCACCAGTTGTGTGTGTGTTGTGCTCACCCCCGGGTGGACTTGTCATGAGTGACTAATAAAGGCCTCGTCTTACCGGGAGCCAGTGTTAGTCGTTTATTTGCAGTTATACCCGTTAACCATAAGGGGATAGGCGCCTCCTGGATGCCGTAATCCCCAAGCAGGCTCTCCCTAACTCCATTAGGAGTCCCACAGAAGTGCCGGTGACCATTCAGGTTAAGACTACTTCTCCCTTCCATACAACTTGCTGCAGCTTACGCGGGTCACTACACTTCTCTAGACAGTTGTGGATCACGATTTTTTGTGGATCCCCGTTCCCGTTTCTGGGGGCTCGTCCAGGATAGCAATTGTCTATTCGTGACTTGCCACACTGGTTGCAGCACAACTGGGGGTATGGTTGAGACCAGAACCAACAACTTGTCTCCTGCCAACCCCGGTCGTCTGACGACCACCACTGGCGGCCTTGTGCCTGCTGTGTCACGCAGCAATGTGACCCTGAGCATCACAGATGCAGGTGACTCTGTCACCACCAGCAGCAAGACTGCTACAGGCGGACTCTTGTCTAGCCAACCGGGCAGTGCCTTTGCGGGCACTAGCTCAACTGAGACCAACGTCCACTCCTCCATGAGTTACGGTGCCACCTCACTGACGATGGCTACTAGCCATGGTGCTAGTACCAATCCAATTGGCCAACAGGCGTTAGAGAATGCCAGTGCGAACCCGGACCACTCTCGTGGCTGGGCGCTTCTGTCACCGGGCCTGGTGGGTTTTTTTGAACCGCTGCCAGTGCCACCCCGGGTGCCTATTTTGGCACCGGGCAACTGATGTTGCCACCTCCACTCAGACCCAACTTTCTTTTTGAATATGGGAGGGGTCTTAGTTTCACCTCTCGTTCGAGAGGTCCCTGCCTTGTTCGGGTTAAAGGCCTCCAGCTATAGGCCTCCCACTACTGGAGAGCCCCATGAGAGCCTAAGAGCGGGGGTAGCCACTAGACAGCGGCTTGAGATGTCCACGGGACAGACACCGGCGATAACTACTGCTGAAGAACGATATTCCCATTCCACATCGAGGTCTTCCATGATGAAAGAGCCATATGAGGTACCAGAAGTGGCATTCGAGGCTGGTAGGCAGCTGAAAGAGCCAAAAGAGGCCCCGCATGTAGTGACCTATGCTGACGTACGCCCCAGGCAACCCCTGGTGCGTATGCCTCCTGAGAACGATGAAGCTACTCTAAGAGATTGGCGTATTGCCAAATACGAGGCTGGGCTGCAAAATAGCCAGCCCAAGCCCCTGTGGCACTGGAGGCTGGGTATGAGGACCCGGACCCAGTAGCCACTACGAGAACTAGGTTATTGAGGGTGGCTGGACACGGATACCTCTTACTCCCGGATCTGGTTAGCTGACCTACCTGGCTGGCAGCCAATACCATGTACAGCTCATGGGCTCGCCATCAGCAGGGGTCCCATAGGTTGACCATCGGTAAACCAAGGTTGACTGGTGCCACCTGGTATGGTGTGCATGACCGGGACCGGGTTGTGGAGCCATTAGGCCCTGGTATGGCCCGGCAGCCGTCACCTCAACCGTGATATCAGTTCTCCATGGAGATGCGTGGCTCTCCGTCAGAAGGTGAAGACACCGATGAAGGGTATGTGGAATACCCTCTCCTGCCCCAGGGAATAAGATCACAACCCCGACCACCTCGTTATGGTGAGCCAAATTGTAACGGTGAATGTCTCTCCAAGAGAGACTGGTATGATTTGCCCTGACAGGCCACCCTGGAGAGTGTACTTTCTGCAGTTCAATATGAGGCCCTGCAGCATGCACGTGATGCATGGGTGCCACCACGCCCCAGCCCAGTTGCGCATCTGGCCAAGATGCAAGATTTTCAGGGTGAAGGGATCGACTGTCTAGACGTGTCCTTCGACCATTTCGAAGAGGAGTTAGTGGATTTCTATCACTAGGACAGGCGAGAAACTTGCCACCAGGTAAGGGCCCACCTACGCGCTACTGCACTTGCTAATGCTAAGCGTGCACCACTTCAGCCAATGAGCTGGGAGGAGCTGCAAGCATTGCTATTAAAATGCTTTCAGCCCAGAGATCTAATGGTCACTTACAAGGCCCACTTCAGATTGCGACGCAGGCATCACAGCGAAGATATTGCCGATATGGTCTGGCCCTTCATGGACAGCCAAGCCAAAGAGGAGCGGGTGGTTGATCAGGTTTTATTAGGGATGGACAACCACGAGCTTAGTGTGCAGGTAATTGGACATGGCCATCGACGCACGGAAGACCTGCTTAGGATAGCCAGATCTCTAGAGGTGGTGCATGAAGAGGAAAAGCATGCATCCCATCCTCGTAAGCCTGCCATGCAGGCACGATTTGTGACCAATGGGCCCCCTGATACCCCCGGTCCAAAACGGGTCCACAGTGCAGACAGGAGAGATGTTAAACCTGCCTCTCGCATGCATTCACTGGACAGTTAGCGGGGATGTTCTTCCGCTGAATGATGATCTCACAGCCGTGGTGAACCCGCCCAATGTAATCAGTGTAAGGGGCTTGGGTATTTTGCCAAAGACTGTCCATCCGATAGGTAGTACCGAGTAGGACCCAATGGCCTTCCTGTCCGAGCTCGATACCCCTATCATGATTTATGCCAGGACAGGGAGTCGACCAAAGACAAGGCCACCACCACCCAGACTTTGCATTAGGTGGGGGTTGCCTAGAGGGCTCTACGGGTAACCCAGTTGCAGAAACGGGAGACCCCCTTTTCCTGTGACAAGGGCTCTAAGGAACGGAACAGTCGAAAGGCTGAGCTGGAACCAGCTACAGTAGAAAAGAAAGAATAGATCAGGCCAGGGTCACCTGTTCCTAAGAGCACTGATTCTCTGCAGAGAATCCGCTCTCAGTCATGATCCAAAGATCGAACTAACCACTCCACAGGGCAGACCTGGATGGTTTCATCTGATTCAGATCTGCATAGTGATGTAAGTGTTGCAACAGCCAGCCATCAGGGATGCTGGCTAATACCAATCACAGTGGAGGGTGTAAGGACACTAGCCCTGGTTGATACAGGTGCATCAGTGTCGATGATGGCGACCTTTGCACCAAAAAGTACAACATGTTAGCCGGCAGCATCTCCAAATGCAGGAAACCCATGGTTCAAAGGAGTTGGTGGTAACCCGGTTCCCACCTTAAGCCATGCTGAGGTAGGGGTAGGGATCGGGGATGGCATATACAAATCCACCATTGTTGTCAGTGCTAGGAAGGAGAGCCCCAACTTTATTATTGGTGCCGATTTCTTGGCAGCACACAACTGTGACCTGTCATTTCGTCTACAGCTTTTTACTATCAGGGGACAGGAAATACAGTGTATCCCCGAGAGTATTCGAACTAACCACGCCAAACTGAAGGTTGCTAGGCGTATACAACTGCCTCCACAGACCAAAGTGTTGGTTAGTTGTAATGCTACCCAGGAAATCAAATACTTTGGAATGCCACATGCAGTGGCACAACCTGCTGACAATAGTTGGCGGTACGCCGAAGATGGTTTAATAATTGGATCATCCCTCACTGCACCCGACTCAGGGACCCACTATCTCTCAGTGATGAACTTGTTGGATGCACCTCGTACTCTGTATGAAGTGTCCCGGATTGAGGATGTATATCCAGCCACCTCCTTGAAACAAGCCCATGAAATGCTCCTCGTAGACCCTCAGTTATCTGATTTGGAACTCTGATTCGGATGATGGGGAGTTATTGGATGTACGAATGGCCACGAATATGAGTATAGGCACCCGGAACAAGTTCCCATGCCACAATAAACGTATGGATGCACCCCTAGACCCAAAAGAACTACCAGAACATTTACAACCACTCATGGAGTGGATTGCTGAGGACATTACCACTCGAGAGCGGGAAGAATTAGCACCGACCATCTACGAATACGATGTGTTTAGTAGTAGAGCATCAGACATGGGGCAAACTGACCTAGTGACTCATTCAATTGACACAGTGACTGGGGAAAACCACCCAATATGCCTGCCACCCAGGCGTCTTCCCATCACTAAACAAGATGTGGAACAAGCCAAAGTCTCCAAAAGATGTTGGAGCGAGGAGTCATTGAGCCATGCAAAAGCAGCTGGGCCAGCCCAGTTGTTCAGGTTACCAAGAAAGATGGCTCCACATGGTTTTGCATGGATTACCGGAAGGTCAACGATGTAACCCGCAAAGATGCCTATCCGTTACACCATATAGACGACATGCTTGATGTCCTTATAAGCTCACAATACTTTAGTACTTTGGACTTATACTCTGGGTACAGGCGAGCCAAAATGGACCCTGCCGACATTGATAAGACCGCATTCGTTACACGACAAGGGCTGTTTCAGTTCACAGTAATGCCGTTCGACTTGTGAAATGCACCAGCAACTTTTGAACAACCCATGGAGTTAGTTCTATCTGGGCTTAACTGGAAGATTTACTTAATCTACCTGTCTATTGTAGATTTTTTATGATTAGCTGGACAGACTAAAGATTGTCTGGCAGTGGACCAGAGATGCCAACCTGAAGATGAAACCTTCAAAATGCTGCCTAATGTGTGACCGGGTGCCTGTCCTAGGGCATTACGTGTCCAGATAAGGGGTAGAAGTAGACCCCATGAAAACTGCCGCTGTGCAGGATTGGCCGACTCCTCATACTGTCAAGAATGTTCATGCCTTCCTTGGATTGGCATCATCTTATCATCGGTACATCTCTAACTTTGCTTCCATGGCCACCCCCCTTATGGACTTGACAAAGAAAGATGCCGAGCTTATTTGGGATGATGACTGCGAGCAGGCCTTGTAAGCTCTTAAGAAAGCTTCAGTGCAGCCCCTTGTGCTGGCATATCCAACTAGAGACGGACATTTCGTCCTGTCCACGGATGTCAGTGATACAGAAATGGGTGCTGTATTGGAGCTGGAGCAAGAGGAGGGCGGCCGTGTAGTCAAACAGGTGATTGCATATGCATCCAAAACACTCAACGCGAGTCAGAGGAGGTATTGTACCACGAACAAAGAACTGTTGGCTGTTGTGACAGCTATAGAGCTTTTCAAGTACTACTTGACAGGCAGACATTTTACGGTGGTGACTGATCATGCCAGTCTCATTTGGCTACGTAACTTTAAGGAGCCTGAGGGCGTTGTGGCCCGTTGGATCACCCAGCTACAGCCGTTTGATTTTAAGATTGTGCATTGGCCTGTCAAACACCATAGCCATGCTGATGGGCTGTCAAGCAGGACGTCAAGACCTTGCAAACGTGAAACTTGCCCTGAGTGTGCCCCACTTCTCCATCAGGTTACTACTGAGGAGGATACAACTGTTAGAGTGGTAACCCCGCAGGATCAGTATGAGGAGCACTATGACGGTTACATTGAGTTGATGGAAGATGACTCCACCCTGTTTAGGGATCCATCAGCCCCTGTTCCATCTCCCACCATTGCACTCGAGTTGCTCTGATATATGGGCCGTCACCCTAACGGAAAAGATGAGCCCAACTCTGACGTTGATCGGAAATCAGAACCAGACAGCCTTATCCAGGCAGTCAGTCGGGCTGAACGTATTGAACAGCTCTTGGACGTAGATAGTCGACAGGCTTGCACCCAGACTGAACCTGAAGACTGTCCCGTTAACCTGCAGGAAACTGAAAATACAGAGATGTCAGTTGCTGCGGAAATTGAGGAAAGCTTGCCTTTCCTTGAAGGGTTGGTCCAATCCAATTACCGAATCCAAGCCACGGAAGAGACCAGGCAAGTAAGCCCAGCCTTGCAAGCCCTTATAGATTTATCTGACGTGGAGATTGCTCAAGAACAGGAGCAAGATCCCTACTTAAGGCTAATTATGGATATGATCCAGAACAGCCCAGAACGGCCGTCATGGGAACATGTGCGAGCGGAAAGTGCTGAGATCAAAGCTTTGTGGTCCCAGTACGGCAATTTGAAAATACGGGATGGCACTCTACTGAGACGCTGAAAGAACCAAGGCATCTTCGACGACTAGCAGGTTGTTGCGCCACAGTCGGTTCGAACCCGTATCTTCCAAGCCTGCCACCATCACAAACTGGCCACACACCAAGGCGTAGTCCATACTCTGGCTTTAATTAAGAGACGGTTCTATTAGTCTAACATGCAGAAGGATGTTGAAACCTGGTGCCAGCATTGTGCTGTGTGTGGCAGATGTAAAGCGGCCGTCCGAGGACATGGCCAGTTACAGCAACCTACCTACGGAGCTTTTAATGAGAGAGTTTCCGTGGACTTAATGGGCCCCTTCAAAAGGACCCGAGATGGCAATGAATATATTGCCGTGATGCAAGACCATTTCACAAAGTGGGTGGAGGGTCGAGCAATTTGTGGCAAAGAGGCACTAACAGTAGCCGATGCCATTGTTCAGGAATGGATCCTGAAACATGGAGCCCCTATTTCACTACATAGTGACCGGGGCAAAGAATTCACTGCAGCACTTCATCAGGAAGTCTGTGATCTGCTGAGAATAGCCAAGACGTACTCTATAGTGTACCGGCCTCAAGCTAATGGCATGGTGGAACGCTGTACCAGAACGATCCTGGCAATGTTAAGAGCAGTCGGGTCAGAGCAACAGGATGAATGGGATGACCATCTACCTGCTGTGCTTAGTGCATCTCACTCATCCCCCCA
>JAAUYG010086345.1_pt1 | contig 11193 bp, 7 predicted proteins | sample 7278091 | NCBI WGS metagenome assembly JAAUYG01 (sample SAMN14350201, study PRJNA611818) | marine sediment metagenome | isolation source: surface marine sediment (0.6m) | place: French Polynesia: Moorea | collected 2018-08
GCTCAAAAATGCCTTCTCAGAGGCCAAACACAATAAAGGAAACTTTGCATTGTCCTGGTATTTTAGGAAAAACTTCTTATAGGTAGCCTTCAGAACAAGTTTAAATTTTTTTCCAATGCGGCCATTTTCTGCTGAGTTATGGCCACTTTTTGAGTAAAAATAGCTCAAAAATACATTCTCAGAGGCCAGACACGATGAAGGAAACCTTGCATTGTCCTGGTATTTTAGGAAAAGCTTCTTATAGGCAGTCTTCAGCACAAGTGTAAATTGTTTCTGATGTGGTAATTTTCTACTGAGTTATGACTGGCTTTTTTTGAGTGAAAATAGCTCAAAAATGTGTTCCCGGAGTGTTATAAGGGATATTTTTTGACCAACCGGGATGCCCCATCGCATCGCACAGCAACCGACTGTCTAATTCTCAGCTACATGACACAAGTGACAGGTCACAGTTGAAAATTTGCACAAAGCTACACTACAGTTTCTCTTTATTGCAGATTGCCATGGACACAGACACGTTACTGACAACAATCCATTCATTGCTGAAGGAAGAGGAGAAATCTGAGAAACAAGGCCAGTGGGCTGACGCTATGGCATTCTACCAAATACATAATGCTTGCCAGGCGTCGGAGATGTTTCAGCAGTCTGCCATGGATACAATGGAACCAAAAACAATGGAGGTTGTCCGATGTTTAATGCGAGCAGCACATCAGCTAACTGGTTTGTTCCGGTTCGATCTGGCTTGTCAGTGTTACAGGCTGGCCCTGACTACTGTAGCCAAGGCAATGAGAACGACTGAAACCCCAGAAAACATGGACCTGTTATGTGACTGTTTCCAAGGTTACTTTGAGACTTTGATGTATACACGGGAAGCTGAAGCAGCGACAGGACTAGTGAATCAATATCAGCCGTTTCTAAGTGACAGTTCTTCCGATAATCACAGAGGATTGCTAATTCTAGTGCAGGCCTACTACGATCTTGGTTTGACTCATATCAACAAATCTCTTCTCACTTCAGGCCTGGAAATGCTTGTCAAGGCTATAGATACATTTAAGAAATTGCCACCTTCCTACTCAGGGTCGGCATTAGAAGCACGTCTGCTAACACGACTGGGGCAGTGCAAGATGGGAACTGGGGATCTGGAATGTTTGGAGGTTCTCCAGCGGGCTCGGCAGCTCTGGCAGCAGCTCAGCTGGCCTCTGGATCACATGGACTTGATCCTGATAGCTCTCAAGCACCATTTCGAGATTCTTTTAGTGAAGAAATGCATCGGCGATGACACAGCGTATTGTTCTGAACTGCTGAAGCTGCATGACGTGTTTTACCACTGCAACAAGTCTATGCAGGTGGCAGAAATGTTTGCCTATCTAGGGGTGAAGGCTTTCACGAACGAGAACGAGAGGAAAGCAGTAACTTACTTCCAGCAGTCACTAGACTTGAACAAACAGGTACCGGACAAGACAGAGTATCATTGGGATGAAATAATAAGGCTGCTGAGATTCATAGGAGTGGCTTGTTACAACTGCAGAGATTTTCCCAAAGCTGCATCTGCATACCACGAATGTCTAGGAATCTTGGAACAGAGGTATCCCCTGTTACGGCTCGACCAAGTGGCTGAGTGTTGCGCCTCGCTGGGTTTCACTTACTCCCGACTGCGTAACTTCGACAATATGCTGTGCTTCTACAAACGCGCCTTGGACCTAAAACACAGACTGGCTCAGGAAGATCTACAGCTGATCGAAACTAACATAGGGAGCTTGTATCATGTCAAAGCAGTGCAGATGGATCAAGCCAAGAAACCACAGGATGCTAAGTATTACTATGACCTTGCTGATGAAGCTTTCAGCAAAGCCTTGCGATATTCCTGGAAATCCTTCCCCTTCATAAACTTTGGCTACTACTTATATTGCCAGGGCCATCACAGGCAAGCAGCAGACATTTTACAGCAAGGCTATCTCAACAGCGTTATTGATAAAGACACTGTAGAGTTTGATCATACGGAGGATCCCATTTTGATCAAGGACCTGAGATTTGAGTTAGAAGGACGCGAGGATATTCGCATGCCGGCAGTCGTCATTTCCCTGTACCTCAGAGTTCTGGCTCAGGTCGAAAGCGAACAGATCGCAGAGGCGAGGTCTACAGCTGCTCAGCTGCAGCTGGAGACCAACAGCTGCAAGTTTGAGGTGTATTATCACGATGGATTTGGCCTTCCCCAGATGAAAGCACTCAGTTACTCATTGCTTGGTTATGCCTTCCGTCATTTAGACTGCCATGCCCAGGCTTCCCAAGCCTTCCACATGGCTGTTGACATTCTGCCGGACTATAAAGCCGCAAAAGTGAACCTCCAGAAATGCCAGAAAGCACTGAAGCATCATTGACATTTGAACTAAGAGTCTGATGCCATACATAAACTGTAATAATATACTTTGTGTTTTGAGTGTATTCAAAAACACTTAAGTGCAATGAACAATGTTGAAATGAATGTACAAGCAGTGGAATACTGCTTCAGTATACTTGTTGGAAATGAGACCATCCTTAATTTGAAACCATTTACCATATTAGTTAATTTTATTCAATTAACTTTACCATTCAGCTATTAGTTAATTGAAACAGGTACAACAGTACTGCACGCGAGTTCTGATTATTATAGTGCTGTTTCAGAATTTAGACGGGCCCAGACCAACTAAGAGATCATGTTAATCCAAATCCTGGTAATGATTTGGCAGTGATCGTGACACTGTAACAAATTTTGCAGTGAACGTGTTAGTTATAATGCTGTTTTAGGGTTTGCCAGTTGACCTGGCAGTCTCATATTGGTGCCATATATTTATTATGCTTTTTGTTTTATAGGGAACTAAATTTATTTTCAAGCTGTCATAATATAATAAAACATGTACAGTTCTCCATTTCATATCACATTACATCATAAACATCATATATATCTGAGAAAGGTACAAGAATACCACTTACCATGCTTACTGTTTAACATGGTTTAAACTTTTTGTGTATATTCATAATCTGGGGCGTGGGCTTTATATATCATCCAGACATTACTGGTTGAGTGTTTACAACGTGTGTACGGTATTGGACAGCATATCATATGCTTACAATAGTCCCACGCTACTAAGGACACCCCCTTCTGCCTCGCAAGTCGCAAATCTGTCCTTATTAGAGAGTTGTCCTTTGGTGAAAGGGAGCATCACATGCATTCACAGTACTTCATGCCAAGATTTTGTGACATGCCAAGATTTTGTGACCTTTCTAGAGGGGTGTGCTCTCTGGAGAGTCCTTAAGAATGGGAGCACTATATGACCCAAATCTGATTTCTTGCATTCGGTGTATGCCGTGATGTTTTCTCTGAACAGTACACTTGTCACAGCGAAGCTTCACTGTACTGTCAAAGAACAAGCTTGTAATTGTTCCCAAGTGTGGCATTACCACATGATGATACATGTATTGGTTTGTAATCCTATCATAATCAAGAAAGGCTTTCTAACAGGAGCAAGACTCTCACTGTCTAAAAAATGTAGAAGTCTTTGTCTAGATTTTGGTTTGTGTTATGCCATAGGTCATGCATTATGTAGTTGTGGATACAGTGAAACTTGTATATAAAGACCACCCTTGGGACCAACACAATGTGGTCTTTATACATGGGTGGTCTTTGTATGCAGGTTCAATAGCATGGAAAGTATACATCTGGGGACCTGTAAAATGCGGTCTTTAAAAGCAGGTGGTCTTTATATAAGCTGGTCTTAGAGCAGGTTTGACTGTACTTACCAAGATTACTCCAGAGAATTCTTTGACGTCCGGTTGTCAGTATTCACCAAGGTTAATGTTGAGCATACCTTATAGTGCTTTTAAGGGTGACTTTCTGAGTTTTGCAGGCAAGGCTTTCAGCATTTTGTTCAGGGCCTGTAGTGCATATTACATATCAAATTGACCTGTTACAACATGGTATTTGAAAGCACAGCTGTTAGCATGTTAGCATGTTAAAGCCCTGAAAAGGAGAAATGTGTGAAAGATCATGGTCAGTCATTTTATGACCTGTATCAAAGTTTAGTGACTTATACTCTGTTACTAGGTAACATGAGTACTAGACATGAGTACATGAGTACTAACATTACTAGTATGTGAAATTGAATGTATGTGCCATATGGGCATTTGAGCTGTTTAAAGTGGTTTTGAAAGAATACTAGCACTTGCCCTAAAGACTATTTCCTTGGACGAACACGAACAGGCACCCAGCTGCAGAAACATATCACCGGAGCATGCCATATCTGGGAAAGACTCGAAACTGGGAATTCAGGAAAAGTAATTACATGTATACATGGTAGAAGTGATTTGTTGACAGTCATTACCTAGTACAGAGAAGTTGCATCCTAGTGTATTACCATACTTAGTAGCCTTTTGATTGCACAACATATTTCACTAATCTCTTGGTATATAAATGTACAAAATACAGGTAAAGTCAAGAAAAACTACAATGTTTTGTTTATGTAGAACAGAAGCAAGATTAGAAGCCAGTTGTTAATAATAATAATAAAGCCATTACCGGTAATTCGTATAACGCAACTTTACGTTCAGACGTTTCTATGCATAATTAGTGAATGACTGACCAAACATCTCTGTGTATTTGTGGGTTGATGTAATTACAAAGAGCAAGTTATGATGTAGAGGCCAATGATGTTACAAGTTCTATGTAGTCTTCTATATCGTCTGTGATAAAATAAAAATCCCAAGCTGGTGTGGGAATGGCTTTTTGAGAACTTATGTACATTGATGTACATGTATACTGTGCACTGTGTAAACATATATAATACTGTTATTTGTCCCAAACCGTCAAATAAATCCAAACTTCAATTCTAGTTGCAGCTGTGTGTGCATGATATTTCAGTCTAATCAAACAGGCTAAATGTAGTGGGTTATCATGATTATCGTAAACACGCAAAAAAAGAGGTTTATAAAAAGTCTTGAATTTGCCCAAGTTTAAAAGTAAATGTGTTAGAAGCTTTGTTGGTATTTAAAAACAGTGCTAAACACTAAATAAGTGTGAAACAAGCAATATAATTAATAGAGAGAGATGCTGCGAGAATTCTCTATCTCTCTACATATGTATGCTAAAAGAAGTCTACATGCACAATGTTGAAACAAAATCTATTTATTTCACTTACTTATACAACATGAAAACAAATGCCTGTCTATCTTTTATCATCAACGGTTCACATTTTAGGGCCGCGATACACCCCCCCCCCCCCGGCCCATTGTGATAGTGTTACGAATGATAGTGTTTACAAAGGCATGGGTCACGGGTGTCGACAGCTTTGCTGAACAGTGACATGTCCCGAATGTCGCACCTACATGTAATTCGAGAACAAAATTTAGACAAATATTTGACATGACCAGATACCCAGCTGTCTGCATGTTATGATTCTCTTATACATATAGTTGTAGAATCTGTCATACTTGCAATATCATTTTGCAATGCAATAAAACATCCAAAGCAACTGTAGTTCAGTCAGATCATATTTCAACCAATGTGTTCGAACATAACCGCACTGCATATAGCGATATCGATACCTAACCAAAATCATTATTAAGTATGATGTACCCATCACAATCCACCTACACAGTCTATCACAGTATGCTTTACTAAGATCGCCTCTAATGTAGGCACTTAAATAAGACATAAATAATAAGCTAGCAGTATAATGAAATCCTTATACCAATGAATCTTATCAATACAAGACCAGCATGAAATGACTGTGCATGAGATCAACATAGGAATTTGCTGGTGCTTTCCAAAAATATAGCAAGTCGCAACTGATCTTAAGGATAGGATTTAGTGTACTTAACTTTCTGTTCACTTGAGATTTTTTTCCCAGAACCCCACCCTAGTAGTTTTATGGCTTGTATACGCACATCAGCATTGCTATACACATGATAGATATTGCACAATTGTGGGCACCATGCCTGTGCACACAAGACAAAGCGGACAAAGTTTTTCTGTTGTTTATCAGTCCTCAGTATGAACTCTGTTTTCCCGACATCTGATTCTGTAGCTGCTGATTTATATCTGACACGAGATTGGACACTCGCTTCGCTGCAGGACGGAAGTCACATTCCATGGTTTTAGCTGCGATAACTGGTGAAAGGAGGTTAAGAAAATACTGCAAAGATCACTACACTTTATGCAAAGCAACGACCCTCCATTCGGTCAATGGACAAATACCGACCCCATATTTCCCACTGACTCTCCGTGCCAAACAGAATTCTTTGTTTTCAAGTTATGGTTGTAGATTTAACAGACATTCTGAAATGTTAAAATAGTTGTATTGAAATAAGACCCAGGGATCCATATTTGGGTCTCTGGATCCATGATCCACTAGTAGTTTCCTGAGAGAATTTTTTCTACCAGAACGTCTAACTCTTTCCCTAGCCTCGACCACTCCAGCATTAAAACCACTTATTTGGTCTCAAAACAACCATCAGTATTCTTAAATGAGGCGTTCTCCTGCACATGTATTTGCATGCACAACTGCATGAAATGAATCTACACCATTACTGGTAACATATATCTGAAAATGCTACATCTACAGAGACCGCATAATGGGTATATGATAAAGTTTTAAAAGGATACACTCTTTCATGACAAAGTTGTTCTGTTCATGGTGCTGCCATTTTCTCTCCAGGTTTCCAAGCTGGAAAAACAGAACATCTCATTACTATGCATGCTATTGGCATGATCAGCAGAACCTAAGCATTAAAACAGGCATTAATGGGAGGCAGTACCCGGTACATGTAACCATAAATGAAAATACTTTTGTTTTGCACATTGGACATTTTCTTTACAAAGAAAGGTAAACAAGACATTTTACTGGTTCCTGTGATCTGAGAGACGTACTGAACACATTCCATTTCTCCATTTCCATGGCAAGTGGTTTGAATTGTTATGCCATTTGAAATACTTTTCAGTCTTTCCATAAAATACCGGTACTAAATCAAGGTCTGAAAGCTATTTTATTTTACACGACACATTCCATGCACAATGAAGCCTGTCTTGAGAGACCACTGCCACAACACTACGTGTCTTCGAAGACCACATATTCATGGCAGAAGGTCCTACACTGTATATTTCAATATAATTGACCCTATCACCAAAAAACCACCTGTTTTGAGAGCATGGAGAGATATCACATCTTTACAGCTAATGGGTCTTTCAAAACAAGTTCTACCAGACTGTTCTGTCTCACAGTGAAAGAGAGTAATGATGTCACATTTCATTTAAAGCTGCATTTTAGCACCCACCTGAGCATACGTCTCATTTTCATTAAGCTGGGCTTTCAGAGCCTCATATCTCTGCGTGAGCTGTTGCATCACCTTCTTGAAGGTTTCCCGACGTTTATGCAGCGTGACCTTGTCCTCCCCCAGTTTCTGAAAGGGGCGCAATAGTCAACTGGGGGTGGCTTCAATCTTTAGTCCAAAGCTGATCATAAGCTTAATTGCAACAGATGATGTACAGTCAGTTTGTCACCATGTTAACTCACTATCGCAAATTCACTCAGAACAAGCATTGGTTTACATATTACCAGGTGCAAAACATCCATTTGTTTTGCTTTTTTTTTGTTTGCTCTTCAACTTAGATTTACAATTAGAATTTAGAATCAGTTCACCACTGCATGCACTGATGGAAAATCGACTATCAGACTTTGTCGAATCAACCAGAAAGAAGGCGGCGAGTTGGTAAGATGACAAACTGACTTGGCATCCAGAAGACAATGGTTCACAAAGTGATTACCATTTCTAGGCTTATAAGACATTTTTTTAAGAAACCAAGCATGGATATCATTTGATGGATTCGTTTTGTTGTAGAAAATGGTAAGTACATGAAGAAAAAGCTGTCTTTGAAGATCCAGATACTGACAGTCTTGAATAACCACTGCTACCATCAGGAATAGCAGCAGGGGAAACATTTTAAGGAAAATACAGATCCTGGACTGAAGAAGGGCTGAGAGGTCACAGTATTTGCATGACCTCTAACAGAATTAATTAGGTATTGGGACCAATTTATGGAAAACTACCTAACTAAAATTAACTTTTCCAAAACTACCCATTAAAAGTAAGCACAGAAAAGCAGGTAATGTTGGCAAGACAAATTTCTGGGGTGGAATTGTTGAAGTTACTTAAGTCTTAGCTTTGACTTAACTAAATCAATAATCTGAGTGATTTGGCTGAGAATGTAGCTTAAGTCAAAAGTTAAACTTAAGTATTTTCGAGATCTCTAGCCTGATCTTATTTGTAAATTGTTATCTAGAGTTAAGAGAATGAATTAAAGGGAGTAAACCCCTTGGTCGGAAAATTTTCCGAATGATACTCGAAAGAAGGGTAAAGGCGCGAAAACAGGGACACCTCAGGATTGTCGGAGCTTTTATATTTTGCAATGTGATTGGCTAAAGGGTAGTCATATGACCAAGGTAGTTTGGCTTCCAAATGAAACCGATTATTCATACTGCGAATTTGTGGCGCCAAATACTCCCTATTAAGCCATGGGGCCAGTGTCTCAAAAATAATTAAGTCCACAATAAGGAAGCGAGCGTGGTTGCTGAAGTGATAACAAAAGTTCATTCTAGATATAAGATTTTTTGAGTATGCTGTCCCAGGTTCTAAACCTTTTTCTTTGCTTCCGCTTCATCCTTCAGCCTGTCCAGATCCTTGTAGACGACGAGTTCAGTCTCCATGCGCTGGATGTCAGCTCGGAGTGAGTCAACCTCTCTGGTAATCTTCTCTTCCAATTGTTCCACCTTCTGGAGATCCTGATGTAGCTTTTCACTTTCTGAAATGCAAGATTGAGTGAGTACATCCAGATATGCTATGGTAGCTTCTATCAGTGCTAGCAAGTCCTTATCCAAAGAAGTAAAGGTGGGAAAAAACGGAAGAGACGGGAAATGAATAGGTATTATCTGCAATCTGCATCGCCACGGATTGCCCATGAATCACTGAACTGGGACAGAGGTCGGCATGCCCTCCCCACCATCTACAGCCAGCTGTTGTTGTCACATGACACTAGTGACCTCTCTGATAACCGGGAGTCATGTGACGACACAGAAGCTTTGGTCCGCTGAAGTAGGCCCGATGTTACGTGGGTCAAAAGCTACGAACTTTCGAAGACTTTACGGTGGTGTGAACGTTTAATAAATTCTATCAACAAGTATTATGCATCATTATATCCACTCCATATTTCTTTAATTTTAGCATGGTCTGTTTTACAGCTCTTAATTTCTTTTAAGACTGCTGGTGTCAAATTATTTTAAGACAACTCTCAATTACCAGGTATTATATTGAGACCACCTGGACATTATTTTAGACCACAGTGAAATTATTTATAGCCCACCATGAAGTATGTTAAGACCACCCTTAATCAATACAAAACCACACAATTGTATTCAAAATTGGTATTTTGAATTGGGTTCAAAATTGGTATTTTCATGTCGCAAAACTACCTGATATATATAAGACATTTAATGGTAAATATAAATAAGATATTTTAATGGTCTCACCGTAATGGGTGAGACCATTAAAGGGAGGACAGTTGGCTGAGTGGTTAAGGCACTGGACTCTCAACCACGAGATCGTGGGTTCGAGTCCCGCCGTACGCTTAGTTTTCTGTAGCTAGAGTCCCTGGGCAAGATTTGTACCCGAAATGTGCTCCGGTTCACTCAGCCGTAAATGAGAACCTGGCAATACACAGAAAAAGCTATTGTACATTGATCACCCGTGGCGCCTTGTAGCGTGTACCCGGGTTGTATGCTCCGTTGAGGAGTTGAGAAGGCATTGGTGTGTACAGGTGTGCCGTGGGTAATAATATATGTCAAGCGCTTTGAGCTCATTTGAGGATAAAGCGCTATATAAGAACTGCATATTATTATTTTTTTTTATTAATGGGTTTCTTGGGAAATTATGGAAATCTTGATCGAGTCTCTAGGAATCTCTGAAATAATACCAGACAATCATATCTACTGACAGTTATAAACAGAATTCCTACCCCCAGCTAGTCCCGAAGCTGTGTATTCTGATTTCTTCACTTCAGACTCCTTGAATACCAGATCTTTCTGCATGCCTTCCAGCTCCGAGGCATTCGGCAGGTGGTGGAACCGTGACAGGTTCTGATGAATAAAATAACAAACAAACAAACAGTATCATAAATAGTATTCAATATTGGTAGAAATGATACGTGACAATAAGACTTAAAGGCACTGAACATGTATACAATGTATCTGTGTTGCTTAGAAAAAGAATCCCTTTTTTTTCAGATACACAACAAAATATATAAGCAGTTGATAACTTGCGTCCCCTTTTCCAATACATGTATTTTAATTAATCATTCCCTCCCTCCCACTCACCCCCTCTTTCTTTTTCTTATTTTCTTCCTTTCTTCCATTCATTCTTTCTTTCCTTTCATAGTTTCTCCTTTCTTTGTTTTTTCTCTTTCTTTCTTTCTTTCTTTCTTTCTTTCTTTCTTTCTTTCTTTCTTTCTTTCTTTCTTTCTTTTTCTTTCTTTCAGGAATACATATCCATTTGCGCTGAATCAAGCAAAACCTACCCTACTCATGTGTTCCAAGACCAATACAATATTTCCCTCCAGTTGTTGTAAGCGGTCCTGCAAAATAACATGCATCATTCTAATATCTCTTCATGACAATATATCAGAATGTTATTCTGGTGTCTGAAATCTTTAGCTAGCCCCAAAATTTTTGGGGGTAGTTTCAACAGAGATGTACAACTTTAATTTAATGCATGCATTGCAGATGTACCGGTATTTTATCAAACAATATATATTAGTAACGGTAATACTACACTATACACCACTACTATACAAATATGATGTATTATTCTGTGCAGCCAAACTATCATGTGCTGTTCAGTATGAATTTGGCATAAAAGAAGATGTCTCCCCATCTCCCAAACATATAAATTATACCATGTGTAATACACTCGCACACTTCAGTTTAACAGATGCATGGTTCAATTAAATGTTTCTCCTCTCCTTCTGCACAAGGTATTTTAAATGGCTCTCCATCATCCACCATCAACACATTTCAAATGCAAGTCCCCCCACCAACACCAACACCACCACACATGCAGCCCTTAAATGGACTGGCCCTTACCAGTTCTTGCATCTTGTTCTCTTCATAAGAGTCC